>Ga0181521_10003162_pt1 | contig 19482 bp, 17 predicted proteins | sample PEATcosm2014_Bin_32_FD_119764 | JGI IMG/M metagenome (GOLD analysis project Ga0181521, IMG submission 119764) | Peatland microbial communities from MTU Mesocosm Facility, Houghton, MI, USA - PEATcosm2014_Bin02_60_metaG | ecosystem: Environmental > Terrestrial > Soil > Wetlands > Peat | place... | reverse complement strand
TGTGGTGGCGGCGGCGGTGGAGGCGGCGGTGGCGGGCACGGCGGTGGTGGCGGCGGCGGGCACGGCGGTGGCTACTACGGCGGCGGCTACCACGGCGGCTACCACGGCGGCTACTACGGCGGTGGTTGGCATGGCTACGGCTACGGCCCGGGATGGTGGGGATGGGGCCTGGGATTGGGACTGGGATTGGGCTGGGGAGCGGCGTACTGGGGCTATCCGTATTCCTACTACCCATATCCCGGCTACTACTATCCAAATTCCGGGTATTACGACCAGGACGCTGCGCCCCCGGTGGCGGCTCCGCCAGGTCCTCCGCCTGCGTCAAACTGGTACTACTGTGAGTCGGCCAAGACTTACTACCCGTACGTGGGGCAATGCCCGGAACCATGGCGCGTGGTCCCGGCTACGCCACCGGCCGGATCAGCGCGCTAGGCCGGAATAACGCCTCCGAGGCCGGGCGGCGTACCCGGATTTGCGTACGCTGCTCAGCAACACAGCGTGCCTGGCCCGGGCCGGTGGCCAAGGAGGTCGCCGGTAGCAACGGGGACCGTAACGGCAGGATGGAATCGGTCTAGGCAAGGCCGGCGCGGCTCGTCCGTATGCGCGCGCCCTTCCGCGGATCGACGGTCGCGTCGCGGATCGGTCAGTATGAGCGCAGGGACGGCGACCGCCCGCCGGCTGCCCCGAACAAGCAGCACGCCGCGGTTAGGCTGGCGCCGAAAGCGACATGGGCGAGCATGGTGATCCAGCCGCGCGAAACCGAAAACCAAGGGAAGAACACGGTAAGTGCGTGCAGATTGAGGCCATAGATCGCCAGGCCATACGCGGCACCGGTAGCAATCGCTTGCTTGGCGTTTAGCCGCCGGACGAACAGCATCGCGATCGCCGCATAAGCAAACGAGAGAGAAAGGTGAATCAGCGCCGCGATCAGCAGCAGATCCCATCGCAGCACCGGCGCTGAGGTCAAAACCGCGGGGCCCATGACGATGGCGGCCGTGAGCCGCGCGTCGCGCAACAGCGTCTGGAGTACGGGCGTTGCGCTCAGCCACCACGCGAGCATTTGTACAGCGGTGGCGATGGTGCCCGCAACGACGCCGGCCGCCGCTGCCACGATCAGCTGCGAGCCGGTACGAAGGCTCGCAAGACGCCTGGATTTGCTCATCTTTCGCCGGATGGGCCGCTGTCGCGTGCCGCAACCGTATTCGCCGTCGCCGCGTACCGCAGTTCAGCAGGCAAACCCGCCGGCGATCCTGCACGTACCTGCAAACGCCGGGCGAGCCCGACACCGCCGGCGTGCATGATTGCGTCGTGGTTCCAGCGAAACACAGGTCTTGCCAGCGGGGCGAGCAGGTTCATCCACCATCGTGTGGTGCGCACCTGCCAGTCGTAGCGCACCGTGGTGACGCCCTCCTTGCATCCGAAATAACAGCGACCGATACCCTCGAGCTCACCGTCGACACGCCCCTCGAGCAGGTGCAAGGGCTCGACCCGGGTCACGCAGGTGACGAAGCTCAGACGGTACGGTAGGACGCTTTTGCAGATGCAGCGCCGCCGGGTCCCCAAGCCGCTGGCGTCTCCGTGCTCGAGCGTGACGACGCGTTCGACGCCCGTCCACCAGCTCGGCCATGCTTCTGCGTGCAGTATCGCGTCCCACACGGCCTCGAGCGGAGCCTCGAATTGCCACAGCGTGGTCAGATGGTATTGCGTGCTGTCGGCGTTGCGCATGCGCTACCTGGCGGCTCAAGGAGTGAAAAACCGCTCCGGAAAGCGTACGTCGGTTTGAACGGCTTCCATCTCGACGGTCTCGATAGGACTATCTCCAAGCGCAAAGCTTTCCACTCGGAGCGGGAACAGCGTGTCGAGCGCCAGCCAAACCCGATATCGATGCACGCCGGCCACGCTGACCCCCGCCTCGCCTACGATGTCCCAGCCCGTGGCAGGCCGCCCGGCGACTTGCATGTCGCCGAGCGAGGATATGCTGCCGCGCGCGGACAGCTCCCGCAAATTTGCCAGCAGCGCGCCCACATCGGAGCGATCGATCCGGTGGCCACGCTGGTTGCGCAGCAGCGCACTGTCTGGCGCGACGCTTAGCGCCGGCATAAGCGTCAGGCCGAACGGCCAAATGCGCACCCGGCGCGTACCTGGATCGTAGGTCATCACCGTGCCGTGGTACGGCTGGACGAACTCCATCCGCACCCATCCGGGCTGGCGATAGAAATATCGCATCACTTGCCGCTCACCGTCAGCCGCCAGCGAGCGCACCGTGGCCTGATAGCTTTGCAGTGCGCGAAATCGGATTTCCGCCTCGGTCAGCGGGTCGTCCATGATCACTGTGCGGATGGGTACGAGAACGGGCAGCGTCGAGTCGATGCGGCGAGCCGGTGCAAGCCGCGGCGGCAATGGAACGCCCAATGTATCGGATCTGGCTGCAAAGTTGCGAGCGGACAAATTTACCTGCCGCGGATGCCCGTTGGCACATTCGCCTTTGTTGGCGTGACGTAAACGCGTCACGGCCACCGGCACTACACCGGAGAGACGCTGGCTTGCGTCAGTAAGACCATTGCGTTTCTCAGCGCGGTTCGCTGAATCGTTCCCGTGTCTCCCTGGGGTTGCCGACGATAGCCAATTCGTGTAGGGCCGGAAGGATGATCTCGCAGAGCTTTCGCGCACTGGCCGTCCATCGCGCCGCATATTGGACGAACTCTTCGACGCAACTGCGCAGTTAGGCCCTTCGATCGTAAAAATTATGGCGATGCCAGCTATACCTTTGGCAAATATCGCCGATAAAACGGCGAGCAGAACCAACAGTTCAAAAGCGACGCGCATCAAGCAAACCGTACAGGGCCGGGGAGACAACATTGGCACAAATCAGATCTATCGGCTTGTTCGCCGTTGCATTGCTGGGAGCGCTGCTGGCGTCCTGCGGCGGCGCCGATAGTACCGGCGTTGACGTTCACATCGGCGTTAGCAGCGCTACCACGAGCACCTACACCGTCGGTGGCAGTATCACGGGATTGGCAAGCGGCGCCAGCATGGTGCTGCAGGACAAACCCGGCAGCACCATGAGCGTGTCGTCCAACGGCTCTTTCACGTTTCCCACTGCAATTGCGTCCGGGTCGAGCTACGCGGTGACGGTGTTAACCCAGCCCGCCGGCCAGAGCTGCTCCGTCACAAACGGCAACGGCACGCTGGCAAGTGCCGACGTCACCAGCGTCGCGATCAGCTGCTCGAGCGGCAGTTACAACATCGGTGTGACCGTTACGGGCCTGGTGGCGGCTGAGAGCGTAGTGCTGCAGGACAATGGTGGCGACAACCTGACGGTGTCCAGCAACGGCGTGCCCACCAACTTCAGCACGCCGGTTGCCAACGGCTCCACCTATTCGGTCACGCTACTGACCCAACCCGCAGGCGAGATCTGCACCGTGGGCGGCGACGGTACAGGTACGGTGACGAGCGCCAACGTCTACGTCACGGTCACCTGTATACCAACGCCCTATACCGTCGGCGGGGCCGTGGCTGGATTGCTGACCGGCAACAGCGTGGTGCTGCAAAACAACGGCACCGACGATGCCACGGTCACGGGCAATGGACCTTTCACGTTCACCACGGCAATCACGAGCGGCTTGAACTACGCGGCGACGGTGCTAACCCAGCCCAGCGGCCAGAACTGCTACATCACAAATGGCAGCGGCACGGTTACCGGCGCCAACGTCAGCAACATCGCGCTCAGTTGTTCTGGCGGCACCTACAACATCGCCGTGACCGTTTCGGGACTGGTGACAGTAACGGACGTCGTGCTGCAGGACAATGGCGCTGATAACCTCACACTCTCCTCCAACGGCATCACCACCAACTTCAACACTCCGCTTGCCAGCGGCTCCTCCTATTCGGTGACGGTCCTGAACCAGCCCTCGGGCGAAACCTGCACGGTGGGGGCCAACGGCGCTGGCACGGTGACAAACGCCAATATCAATGTCGCCGTTGCCTGCAGCGATGGGGCTGCTACCGCAGCCGCGATAGCCACGGGCTATGAACACACCTGCGCGCTCACCAGTGCCGGAGCCGTTCTGTGCTGGGGGAACAATACCGACGGTGAGCTTGGCAACGGCACCACCACTGCGTCCACCACGCCGCTGCCGGTCGCGGGGCTATCGAGCGGCGTGGCCGCAATTTCGGCGGGCTGGTACCACAGCTGCGCCCTGACCAATGCCGGCGCAGTGTGGTGCTGGGGCCAGAACAACGCGGGCCAGCTCGGCAACGGCAGCACCAGCGGAGCCATCACGCCCGTGCTGGTCACCGGCCTATCCAGCGGGGTCATCGCGATTAGCGCGGGCGAAAACCACAGCTGTGCGGTGACCAGCACCGGGGCCCTCCAGTGCTGGGGGGACAACACCTACGGCGAGCTCGGCAATGGCACGACCACCAGCGCCACCACTCCGGTGGCGGTCCCGGGGCTGTCGAGCGGCGTGACCGCAGTTTCCGCGGGTGCAATCCACACCTGCGCGCTAACCAGCGCCGGCGCCGTGCTGTGCTGGGGGTACAACTCCGACGGCGAGCTGGGCAATGACAGCACCAAGGAGTCCACCGTCCCCGTGCCGGTCGCTGGGCTGGCGAGCGGCGTCGTTGTGATTGCCGCCGGCTACTACCACAGCTGCGCCGTGACCAGCGCTGGGGCGGCGATCTGCTGGGGCGACAACGCCGATGGCGAACTGGGCAACAGCACCACGACCTCCTCCTCCATCCCGGTACCGGTCACTGCCCTCTCCAGCGGAGCCATCGCGATTGCGGCAGGCGGGTACGACAGCTGCGCCGCGACCGTTTCCGGGGCGGCGTTGTGCTGGGGCCAGAACCACGATGGCCAACTCGGCATCGGCACAACGGGTAACGGCTCTAGCACCCCCGTGTCCGTCACCGGGCTGTCCAGCGGTGTGGTCGCGGTCGCGGCGGCCGAACTACACAACTGCGCCGTGACCAGCGATGGGGCCGTATGGTGCTGGGGCTACAACGTCGAGGGCGAGCTTGGCGACGGCACAAACACCAACTCCGCCACCGCGGCGGTGGTGTCGGGAGTCGGTGGCACCGGTCTGCTGCAGCTGTAGCGGCCCGTGCCGATGGGCACAAAGCACTGCCAATCACCCAGGATCCTTGTGCGTGGATGAGCGATTTCGGCGCAATTGCCCGGATACCTAGTTGCGGACTTTAGTCTTCGGAACTTCGGCCACGGGCGACTTCGGCATCGGTGCGTCGGCAAAGGCCGCCGCGATTTCCGCGCCTTTTGCCTCCTTGAGTGCGGAACAAAGACCGATTTGCTCCTTGGTTTTTGCCAGCTCCAGCTCGCCGCCGCCCAGCAGTCGGAGCCTGGGTTGGATGAATGCATCGACCGTTGCTGCATCATTCGGACCGCAGTAGCCCTCGAACATGCTCACGATCCTGGGCCGGAACGCCCCGGGAAGAATGCCCAGTACCTGGGTGAAGTTGCTCTCCAGGAACGCTATTGCGGTCTGCCGCGCACCGGGCTGGCGCGACAGCGAGTAAATGATCCGCAATGACTCCGGCGGAGTAATGCCCGGCGACGCCGCGACCGACAATGCCGCCTCGGCGAGGGCCGCCGTGTCCGCCGATCCAATGGCGAAAGCCGCATCGATCCGGAACAAGGGATCGGAGGACTGGATCAGCATTTCCTGTAGCAGGCGCAAGAAGGCAAGATCGCCATCTTGCACGGCCACGCGCAACGCAAGGCCGCGAACCGATGGATCCAGCGCGTGCGCGTCTCCGCCCAGGTAGGCTTTTGCGGCCGAGAACAGCTGCGCGCGCAGCTCGGGGTCGCGGGCTTCGAGCGCCACCAGCGCACTCAGCGAATCGCGCAGGGCCCGGCGTTGCGCCGATTCGCCGGCGTGCGCCCCGGCCGTGAGCTCGGTCCCGAGGGCGGTCAATCGGGGACCGTAGATCGAGCCCATCAGCCTGCGGTAACCGGGCAGCTGTTCCGGCGCCAGCATGGTGTCGGCGATGCTCTTCAATCGATCGCCGAGGGCGGTGGCCGCGAGCCGCTCCGGGTTGCCACCCAGCGCCCGCGCGCCCGCAATGACACGGTCGAAGTTGACGCCACCGGCAGCAAAATCCGCCCAGAGGCTATCTGCGAGGACCATCGCCTCCCGTCCCGGCAGCTCCGCGGCCTGTGCGATCAGCCGGTCCCAATCCGGGCCGCCGAGGCGAAAGCGGTAGTAGCCGCTAGCGCCGGCGTCCGGCATCAGCGCGTGTTCCGCATCGACCAACGGCGCAATCGCGTCCGATTGGGTCTGCAGCAAGGTGCAAGTGCGCTGCTCCCCGCGCGACAGGCACATGGGAATCATCCACAGCTGCGGGGCAGCCGCTGACACGCCCAGCGGACGGTACCTCGACTGCGTGAGCACGATGGACTGCGGGCCATCGCCGACCGTCACTAGCGGTGTCCCGGTCTGCTCCGTGAAGCTGCGCATTGCAGGTACGACCTTGGGGTCGTCTGCCGCGGCAGCAAGGGCTTGAAAGAAATCATCCGCGCTGGCATTGCCGTAGCGGTGGCGGTCCAGGTGCAGCCGTACTCCCTTGGCGAAGGTATCGGCTCCGAGATAGCTCTCGAACATCGACAGCACCTGCGCGCCCTTGTCATACGTGATGGAATCAAAGGCGCTGACAATCTCCGAATTGCGCGTTATTTCCTGATGGATCGGTCTACCATGCCCCAGCGCGTCGGCGTCCATGGCATCAAAGGCGTCGGCCAGCTGGATCGCGCCAATTCCAAGATCCGGTCGCCATTGATCGGCGATTTTCGTCCCCATCCACTCGGCAAAGCTCTCGTTCAGCCACAGGTCCGTCCACCAGGTCGGCGTGACCAGATCACCGAACCACTGGTGGGCCATTTCGTGTGCGCTGGCTACGGCAAAGTAGCGCTGCTGCGGCAGCGGAGCGTCCTCGTCGAGCAGGATGAGCGAGTCCGAAAATATGATGAGTCCCGCATTTTCCATCGCGCCGGCCGCGATGGGGGAAGCCAGAAAATCGAGTTTCTCGTACGGATACGGCGAACCGAAATAGCGCTCCAGCAGGTCCAGCAGCTTGGGCGCCTCGGCGGCGGCAAATTGCATGCGCGCGCTCTGCCCCTTGGTGGCGATGACGCGAAACGCGAGCGGCTCCTTGCGCACCGCGTTCGCAGGCGCCGTTGCGTCCACGACGTCGAATGGACCGACACCGATCGCTACCAGGTACGTCGGCAGCGGCTGGGTCGCGGCAAAGCGGTGGATGACCATCGAACCTGCAACGTCGGTCCCGATTTCGGGAGCGTTTGCGAAGACCTTTGCGCCCTTCGGTGCGGCCACGGTGATGGTGAACGGGGTCTTGAAGCCGGGTTCGTCAAAGCCCGGGAACACCCGGCGCGCATCGACCGGCTCCATCTGCGTCCATGCGTACCAGTTCTCGCCCACTTTGGCGTGGTACATGCCCTCGGCGCTGTTGCGAAAGCCCGTGCTGTAATCGAACAGCAGCGTTATCTTGCCCGCGGGCAGCTTGCGAGGAAAATCAAGCCGAGCTACACCGGAAGGATCGACCTCCGTATAGCGGGCCGAATACGTATTCGGTCCCGCTGTGACGCGGGCTCGCACCACCCGCAGGCCATTTCCGTGCAAGTAAATCGTCTCGGCCGGCTGCGCCAGTTGCGCGTCAATCTCCGTGCGTCCGCGAAACCGCGTTGCGCTGGGGTCAACAACCAGGTGCAAGCGGTAGGCCGTAGGAACAACGTTGTCCGGGAGCCGGCCCGTGGGTGGCGGAAAGGCCGTGGCATCCGCTGTCACTGTCCACGAAAGCAAAACCAAACCCAGGACAATCGTCCGCATGATCAGCCCATCCTCCCACCCCGGTGACGAGAAATTGTGCGCACGATACGCCCGGTCGCCTAGGAACGCGAGGCGCCGCGGCCGTGCCGCGACGGCGCTCGACCAATCACGACAGCAATTCGGCCGCAAGCTAGCGCTATCGCGACGACGGTAACGCCGACGGCAGGCTCCAATGGAATCGGATTTGCGACAGCGACGGGACGGTCGCCAGCACCCGCGGCGGCATCCTGGTGTCAAATGGGACGTACTCATCAAAACTTCGAACCGGTGCGAGCGTACCGGTAGGCTCACAAGAGCGCCGCAGGATTGCCCGTGCCGCGAATAGCAAGCACAATAGTCGCGCTCAGGAGGCGGCCTCGCTGCCCGGATCCGCACGATCCTCGCCGTTGTGTCGCCGTTGTGTCGCCATTGCTTCGCCCGCGTCGAGGCGACGCGCCGTTCGCACGGGGTCTTTGCCATGCGCGCATGGCTTGGCAGCAACTGTCGAATGTTTCCCGCAACGGATGGGCCTGCGCGCGCTTGCAAGATGATCGGAACGGAAGGTGGCTTCTTGCCGGCAGCTTGCGCCCTGCATTGCAATGAGGAACGTGATGACGACCTTTCATAAAAGCGAAGCCCTCGATTACAGTGCAAACCGGATCGTTCGGGCGCTTGCGGACAGGCAGGTTGATGCCGTCGAACTATGCGAGGCCGCGATCAACCGCATTCAAGAGCGCGATCGCGTGATTAACGCGGTGGTGGTGCGCGACTTCGAGCGCGCACGAATGCAGGCCCAAATCGCGGACGCGGCCCGCACGCGCGGCGACCGGCGCGCCTTGCTCGGCTTGCCAATGACGGTCAAGGAGTCCTTCGACGTCGCCGGCCTGACCACGACCTGGGGCATTGCGGAGGCGCGCGAGTTCCGGCCTCAGGAGGATGCGGTTGCGGTTGCGCGGTTAAAGGCCGCTGGTGCAGTGATTCTTGGCAAGACCAACGTGCCGGTCGGCCTGGGCGATTGGCAAAGCGCCAACCCGATCTACGGACGCACCGTGCATCCGCTGGATCCGGCACGCACACCCGGCGGATCCTCCGGCGGCGCCGCGGCGGCGCTGGCTGCCCGCATGGTGCCCCTGGAACTGGGCTCGGACATCGGCGGCTCGATCCGTGTTCCGGCGCATTTTTGCGGCGTGTACGGCCACAAGACCAGCCACGGCTTGGTGCCGCGGCGCGGGCACCAGTTTCCGGGTCTTGCGGGCGCCCCCGATGTACTTTCGGTAATCGGGCCGATGGCGCGCAGCGCCGAGGACCTCGACCTTGCCTTGAGCGTGTTGGCGGGACCCGACCTCGATGATGCGGTGGCCTACCGGATGGCGTTACCGCAGCCGCGCTGGGAGCGTATGTCGGACTACCGTGTGCTGGTGATCGCGGGGCACCCTGCTGCAGCCGTTTCCTCCGAGGTGCGGACCACGGTCGAGCACGTGGCGGGTGAACTTGCCCGCGCCGGATGCAAGGTAAAGGACCACGGCGCGCAGCTGCCCGATCTGGGTGCCGCACACGAGGGCTTCGTCAAGACCATGATGACCATCGTTTCGCGCGGCACGCCCGGTGCCAAGCCGCCGATCTCCTCGCACGAGTGGCTGGGCCTGCTCGACCGGCGCCAGCTGCTGCGTCAACAATGGCACGAGCTCTTCCAGGACTTCGACATCGTGCTTGCGCCGGCATTGGGCGTGGCGGCCTTCGAACATATGGAAGAAGTGGACTGGAAGGCGCGCAGGCTGATCGTCGACGGGCAAGCGACGCCCTTTGCCGCGCAGCTGTTCTGGGCTGGCATCGCCACGTTCCCCGGACTGCCCGCGACCGTGGCCCCAGCCGGCCGCACGAGCACGGGACTGCCGATTGGCGTGCAACTCATCGGGCCGTATCTGGAGGATCGCACGAGCATCGCGGTTGCGCGCTGGATTGAAACCCTGGCGGCAGCCTGAGGAGCCCGTTACTGCGACCCGCGGCTCGAATACCGGAAAAAATGTCCCGCTTGATCGTTCCCGAAATTGCCGCCAGAACATGAAATCGCTGCTCATCGTCACGGCGGTACTGGAAGCGGCCACCGGGGTCGCTCTGTTGGCTGCGCCGGCGTTGATCGTCTCGATCCTTCTTGCCAGTGCACTGGATGCGCCTGCGAGCATCTTTGCGGCGCGGCTTGCGGGGGCGGCGCTGCTTTCGCTGGGCATTGCATGCTGGCTTGCGAGCAGGGACACAAAAAGTCGTGCAGGCCGGGGCGTAGTCACGGCGATGTCGAGCTACAACGTCTTGGCCGTCGCCTTGCTCGTTTACGCGGGCCTAGGCGCGGGCATGGCCGGTATAGGCCTGTGGCCTGCCGTGCTGGTGCACCTTGGGCTCGCCGCTTGGTGCGCCACCGGTTTGCTGCGGCAAGACCTCTCATAGGCAGTGCCGGCACGCCCAGCAAATCCACCCGCACCGGGGCGTTCCGGCGCGACGGACCCAAGCCGTAAATGCAGCGCGCAGGCGGTGCGAGGGATCGTCTCGTTCGGGACGGATTCGCGGCAAGGCTAGCGCATGCGGGATGCAATTTGGATGGTTCGGCCGGCAACCATGAACTTGCCGTAGCCAAGATGATGGATGGTGCGGGGATTTTTCCTTTTCGGATCGATCCAGGCCTTTTGCACTTGCCATACCAGGATCTCGTAGCGCTTGGCCGTACGGGAGTCTTCGAGCTTGCACTCGAGGTTGGCATAGCACTCGGCAATTAACGGTGCGCCGACCGTCGAGGCGGCAACCGGCGTTAGGCCGATCGCGGAGAACTTGGCAACGTCACGCCCCGAGCAGTTGCCACAGGCGACCACCTTTTTCGCGATCTCTACGGTGGGAATCGCGATCACGCATTCGCGCGTGGCACAGACGGTGTCGAAGGTGTAGTTCCGGTTGCTGATGACACAGGCGATCAACGGTGGCTCGAAATCCACCATCATGTGCCAGGACATCGGCATGAGGTTTGGAACGCCGTGCCGGGAACTGCTGACGAGTACGACCGGCCCGGGCTCGAGGAGCCCATACACTTTGGACAAGGAAAGTACTCGCTTCATCTGCGCAGCGTCCCCAGCCGATCCACCTACGAGCACGCACGTCAAGCCTGCGAAAGCGACCTCACGGTAGAACGATCGCGACGCGAGCGCTTGATCCTTCGCAAAAGACCTCTTGCCGGCTGCTTGCGCTCGGCCCTGGCGCGCGGCGGCGCCCGAGTAGGATAGTTCATGCGCAAGCGCTGTCCCGCGGCAAGTCTCCGCGGCAGCCCAAGGCCGGAAATTTCGCCCTGAAACCTGCACCCGGGGCCGGTTCGATCGGATAAAAGAGGCGCATATGAAACACCTGATCGTCGCTGCTCATCCGGCGCAAGACAGCCTTACGATGGGGCTAGCGCGCACGTATACGGCCGAACTGGAGAAGCTCGGGCACAGCCAGCAAACATACGATCTGTACCGAATGCGGTTCAACCCGGTGCTGTCGGCGCAGGAGCTTGCGCCCGCCGGCGCCGCACATGCCGTGAGCGCCGATGTGGCGCAGGCGCAGGATGATATTCGTGCCGCCGACGTTCTTACCGTCATCTACCCGCTCTGGTGGTTGACGATGCCGGCGATGATGAAAGGATATATCGACCGGGTCTTTGCCCGCGGCTTTGCCTATGAATCCCACAACGGCCTCGTGCATGGGCTACTGGCCGGGAAGAAAGCCATACTGATCACCCTTTCGGGAGCACCGCTACCGATGCTGACCAAGAGCGGCGGCTGGAACGCCGTGCAGGTGCTGCAAGACACCCACGTGTTTCGTTCCACCGGGTTCGAGTTGCTCGAGCATCTGCATTTCGATGAGATTGTGCCGCAGCTGTCCGAGGCCGTTGCCGAACAGCACATGGCGCGCGTTCGAGACTGCGCACGGCGGCATTTTCCCGCGGTCTAGAAATAACGTGGGGACATCCAACGGGCGCTTTCGCAGACGAGCCCTGTCATGATGACGCGCGGCTTTGACCCGCGAGGACCCGAGGGGCCGAGCGTCGTTCGTGACTGCTACGCGGTAGTCCGGATCCAGGACCGGGCCATGCAAGGTGGCGGAACGCTCGGATCACCGGGACCTGCGCACGAGGCGCGGGCATGCGTTACTGGCGCAAGATGGCCGCCGCAGCGCCAATCATGGCATACGTCTCGATCTCCGCACGGTCCTCCCAAGGCGAGCGCCAGGCGCTCCACACAACAACCACGATGTCCTCCTTCGGGTTGATGTAGAGGAACTGGCCGAAGATTCCCTGTGCTGTAAACGCGCCGTCGTGGTACGGCAACGCCGCCGTCCCGGTTGGAAATGCCCACCAATGGTAGCCATATCCCAGCGGGTCGTCGTCGACCCGCCCGTATGCGGCCACCGCAGTGTGCGGCTTCGTTGCCAGGTCACGCCATCCGGCGGGCAGCACCGCATCGCTGCCAATAACCCCTTCACGAAGGAAAAAAAGGCCAAACCGTGCGTAATCGCGCAAGGTTGCGCTGAAGTTGTCGCCGCCCGTTTCCAGTCCATCGGGCGAATCGAGCAACCAGTAACCATCCGTTTCCATGCCCAGCCGGGCCCAGATCTTTTGCGATAGATAGTCGCTCAAGGTGCTCTTGGTCGCAGCTGCCACTACGGCTCCCAACACATAGGAGTCGCCGGTGCTGTAGTTGAAAACGCTGCCAGGGGCAGCGGCCCTTGGCCGCGTGCGTATCAGTTCCATTACCGCCCCTTTTTTTTGCGAGCCGATCGCTCGCTCAAATCTCTCGATGTCGGATTGGTGAAAGATGCTGTAATCCTCGTCCCAGCGCACGCCGGAGGTCATGCTCAGCAAATCCCGAATAGAGCTGCCTTCGAAAGCGCTCCCCTTGAGCTGGGTCACGTATTTGTCCACTCCATCATCCAGGCTCGCAATGCTGCCGTCCTTGAGGGCTGCCCCGATGAGGGTGGACGTTACCGATTTGGCAACGGAGAACGAGGTCCAACGCGATTGCGCGCTGTTGCCCATCCGATAGCGCTCCAGTGCAATTGCGCCGCCCTTGAGGATCAATAGGCCGGAGGTCCGGTTGCGACGCATGTAATCGTCAACCTTGTACGTGCTTCCCTCGTATTCATAGTCGAAGGAACCCAGATGGGCGCTGTGCGTCGGCAAGGCCAGCGCCAGTGCACCGCATCCGATCACGCGAGTGGGAGCCAGGCGGTCTATGTTCCGGAACGTGGCGGCCTGATTCGCACGCGTCGTATCCAAGGGGTTGCTTGCGATCGGCTCCTGCGCCGGCGCCGGTGCGCGGACATCCGCCTCCTCGGCGCAAGTGCATAGCAAGCCCAAGCTGGCTAGGGCACCGGTCGCGCCGATTCTTTTTAGTAGCTCCCGTCGGCCGCAGGCTTTGCAAACCATGTTTCCTCCTGACTGATTATCGCCTCGGATCATTGCAGCGTGATGCCATTCGCGCTACGCTTTTCTGACATCGCATCGGGAGCAAGGCGCTCCCCGGACCAATAAAAGACTCGGACATCAGACCATCACGGCTAGGCGTTGCAATGCGACACTAAGCCACCCGTCAGCCGTCAACGCGCACGCAGACGCTGACAACGGCAGCTCGCTAACCGGCGGGTCTTCCAACGTTTCGGCGATCCAGCGCGTCGGCATCCCAACGTCGCCGGCAATCAAATGCAAGCGCGGATCCTGCGGCTTACCGAAGGCGCCCAACTTCCGATCTCAGCTGACGCGCGCGTTGCTCGTTCATCTCGATACGGCAGAGCAAACGCCGGTCACCAGCCGCATTTCCTCCGGCGGCCAGCGATGCGATGTATTCGCACTGCGCCTCGCGAAACTGTTCAAAGCGGGAATTTGCCATTCGAAGCGCATCGGTGCTTGCCGTTCGATATGCGGGCTCCTGATCCCAGCGCTGCAGGGCGGCCAGAAGCTCCTTCTGAACTTCATCGACTTTCTGCCTGCTTTGCGCATCGAACTGTTCCAGGCAATCCCTCGCTTCGACCTCAGACGACAGCTCGTAGCAACGCTGCTCGGCAGAGGCGTTGCGCTGAGCACAGGCAAGGGACGGGACGGCGACGATAGCAAGGAAGGCCAGAAGTAATCGCATACGCAATGCTCCACGTTCGCGGGATACGCGCGCCCGCAACAATACCGCCACCGGCCGCATAGATCGCGCCCACGAACGCCTCACGAGCCATTCGAGTTTTGCTTACGCTCTGCTAAGCCTCTCATCCCATGCGGCGGGGTATGGGCGAACGGCGCGGCTGGGATGCGATTTTTGCGGGTCCGACTGACCGCGAAGACGGGGGCGATACTGGCGCGGCTTATTCACGCCGGTCAAGCTGGCGATACCGGACGCACGGTCGTGTCCCGATCTCGGAGGTTGTCGATCGCGTTCCGCGATGCGAAGATTGCAGAATGCTGCAAGGCGCTGCCGTTGTAACGCTCCTGGCAAATTGCGCGGTGCCGGCCGCCGGCTACGCGTCGCAGGCGCAGGCCGATCAAGCGCCGGCGCCGCAATGGGCAATCGCCCGGCTGCTCGGGGGATTCAACGATAGTGCCGAATCGATCAGCGCGGCCTTTTACCGCCCCTCGCAGAACCTTCGCGACATCGACGTGGAGACCCTGGACTTCTCGCAGGCGTGGCAATTCCGAAAAGTGCAGAACCTCGAGCTGCTGGGGCTTTTGGGCGTTTTCAAATCCCACGGCACGCGTGGCGACCCACCGCCGGGCGTGAGCCCCGACGGTACCGCGACGGGGGTGACCACCGGTGCCGGTCTGCGCCTGTACCCGCTCGATGTCCGCTCCCTGCATTTGTACATGGAAGGACTGGTCGAGATCGATTACATACTGGGGAACCAGGTTGTATTTCTCGCCGGTGGCACCGGCTTAAACGGGTTCCTGCGCGCGGGTATAGGTGTCTTGTACGATCTCGGACCGAAGCTCGGACTGGAAATCGGATTACAGCTCGCGCATGTCTCAAATGCGTCGGGGACCTCTTCCAAGGTCAACCCGCAGTGGAACGGTCGCGGCGTGGTGCTCGGACTACGCAGGCAGTTCTAGGTCCGGCGCGCCCAGCCCGTGCTATCGGAGTCGCAATCGTCTGCGCGCTGCAGCCAGTGCGAATGCGTCCATCGAAGCTGCCAGGCCCGGCGCGCAAAACCCTGTCGAATCCGAGCTTACCGACGCATTGCGGGATCCGAGAGCTTGAATCAATGCCGGATTCGCCTTGCTATGACAACCTCTTCGTCCTCCGGTAGTCCGAATTTTTATTACGCGGTGCGCAATTCGGAGCGCCATTGCGAAATTTGCACGCGATCGGGCCTCTCACTGGGGCGCGGTCAACCTCGCGGCCGCGAGCGCGTCAGCGCAGACTTCCTACCCGGCTTTTTGTCCACTTGGCCGATTCCCTCCTGGTATCACATATCGCGATCACCGATCGCAAGCAACCGCGGATGTGTCACTGCGCGCACATAGACTATCGGTTCTTACTTGATCGGGACGCCGACCACGAGCTTGATAATTGTGTAATCCGGGCTGCTGTTCCAGCCGTGGCCGATGCCCAGATGCAGGTTCCAGTCCCGCAGCTTGAACTGCACCGTGAGAAAGCTAAGGTCCTCGATTTGCCGCTGGGGCGCTGACTGCTCCGTGGAGCTCCAGGAGACGTACTGCTCAAAGCCGACCGCCACGTCGTTGCCAAGATCGCGAACCAGCTTGGCGTTGACCGCGTATCCCGGCGAAATCATGTCATGGTCGGGGACGTCTCTTTGCTCGATCAGGTTGATGGCCGCCTCCCAAGCACCAAACTCGGCCCCGCCGATTGCATTAACCTCCACCCCGGTCCGATCGGGGGAGACGCCAGGTTCGACATCGGCGACCTCGAATTGCATGCCGTAATACAGACGGGCATTGTCGGCTATTGCATGCGAGTCGATGAACTTCGCACGTGCCCGGATTCCATCGTAATAGAGCCCCCGTCCCGGGACCCAGGACGTCAGCAGATACATGCCCGCATCCCAATGTTGGGACAGGCCGACGGATAGTTCCGGCGTGACCCGCAATACATTGTTGGGCGCAAACTCCCCCGCGCCCGGGGATTGGTTGCTCCCCTGCGAAAAATTGGTGTGCACCTCCAATTCCGGCTCGCCGACCTTGGCAAGGTCTGCGTCCATTACCATGATCTCATCGTCCGCAGCCACGGCCGGCTGCGCCATGGCCAGCGCCAGGCACCATCCGCCAATGGCGAACGCTCCGAATTCTCTTATGCGCACTTTTCTCGTCCCCCGATTCGGGTTCTTGCAGCGCGCGGATCGCAGCAACACCCCGGCGCGGCACCGCTTTCCGGATTCGCCGCTTGCTCATGCCCGCTTGATGCTGGAATTGCTGCCCTCACCTCCCACGCCTTGGCGCTGTGCGATCGGCTGCATCGTAGCCTGGGCGCCGCTGCGCTTTTCGCGAGACACTCCCCAATTGACGCGAATCTGCGCCAAACAGGCGCCCTGGCCATGTGCAAATTAAGACTGTGTTCAGGATTCGCGCGGAAAATAAATCGTTCCATTGCTACCGTTACTAGATTGCAATCGTGATCTCGTTATAAGCGAAATTTTCTTAGACAACCATCAGCGAGCAAATGACGCGAGTCGCCGTCGTGTCCGCCTGGAGAAATGATTCCGTGAGAACCTTCGATACCGCGGGCTGGCATTACGACGCTACTTTTCGATTGCAGGAAAGCGATGTGGCCAAGGCAGTGAAGCCATGATTAGCCTCCCGGCGCGCAGCTGTTGCGCCCCGAGTTCGCGTCACGCTGCGATGCGCGAGATCGTTTCATGCATTCGCTGGATGCCCTGCGCGTCCGAGTCCACGTAGCATCGCAGTGCATTCAAGCGGAGGTGCCGTAATGACCGACGAATTTGAAAATGCGATCGATCAAGACGGGGCCGCCGTCGCTCGGCGAGCAGCCGTGGCGACTGGGGGCGAGTCGACGCACAGTATCCCCGAGCTGGTTTCCGAACTGTATAAGGACGCCCCTCCACCGTTGCGCACGAAGCTTCTGGAGTGTTTGCTTCGGCCCGTTGGACCACTTGCCATCGTGACGATTGCTACCGGGGCATTCGCTCACCTCCTGTATCGGCTGAGACTCAATGGTGTGCCCATTTCCCTGGATGATGTTGCTCGCATCAGCTCGGCACATGTGCTTGAGCTGGCACGCTTTGTTGAGCAGTCCAGTCCGCCCGCGCTACTGCAGATCGGTTCAATGATAGCCGGTACCCCGATCGGCGTTGCCTCGGTGAGCGGCTCGGCGCTGCTGGTGGCCCTTAGCGCCTCGAGGCACCGGCCGCCCAGCAGCGCCGACATCTGATCTGCTGGGATGGCCTTTCGGCAGTTGCTGGCTTTTAGATCACCGCGTTTCGAAGCGTGAATCGGCGCTGATTCGAGCGTTCTAATCGCGGGCGTGGGCCCATGATGAAGACCAATCCGCGCGACGCGAAGGCCATTGCGCTACAACGACGCGCAATGTAAAGCGTTGCAAAGCGTCCATGAGCCGAGCTCCGATGTCAGAACCAAAATTTCCGCTCACTCCAATATTAGGAGGCATCTCAGATCGACGCTACAGTCTGCAAACAACGTAGCGCGGTCCCGCTGAGCGCCACGCCGAGGAACGCTCGCGCGTTTGGTCGTCGGAACGCGACGCGGGGCGCCAGTGTTGTATGCACCGCCTCGACGCGGGGACGTGTCGACGCAATCTCAGAACACCTTGAACGCGGACCGTACTGCCAGCAGCGCAAAAACGATGGCAGAGCAATTCACACGGTTGCCTCGGCTGGATCAGGGAAACCTTACCAGCCGGGCCCCGTGCGGATTGCTACTTGCGCGGAACCATGCAGTCCCAGATGTCTTCCTTGGGCTGCTCATTGGGGCAGCGAGTCATATTAGCGGTTTGCACGGGCTCCTTACCACCCGCGAAGTCCACTTGAAAGTCCCCGTCCGGTACATGGCTAAGATCGAAGGTCGAATGCGCTGAGCAGTTCGGCGAGGTCGACCCTGGGGGCGCCGCCGTTAGGTCGTAGCGCAACGAGATCTTTCCTGGCTTGATGTCGAATCGTGCGTTGGTCGGCTTCTGTCCGCAGAAGATCGGGTCAACGACGATCACGATGACTCGGTCCACGTTTCGATAGGGAAGGACCTTGTGCGCCGGGGCACCTATTTTTTCCGCGATCGGAATCGACGTGAATGTCAAAACCGTCGGCGGCGGCACATCCTCGGCGGCGATTGCAGGAGCCGCAGTGACAAGCAAGCCTGCTATCGCTACAAGTAGATTGCTGCGCTTCATAATTCGCTCCAATGGATTGATTCTTGTTTACCCGCCCGAACCATTGCACCTGGTGGGCATGATTACATAAATGGCGTGCCGCACCTGCAGCTCACCCCGCGCCGGATTGCAATGCAAATTTTGCCCCTTGAAAACCCGAGACGGATTGTTGCTGGTCAAGGTCCCATGAATTTCGTTCGAGCCCGCGTCCGTGCGCTCGGGTCTGCGGGAAAATGAAAAAACTTACGAAACCATCAGCGATGAGGATGGAGCAGCCGGCGGGCGTGCATCAGATGCAACGCACGCCCGCCGCCGTACATAGCTTTTGCATGGGCTCATGCCGGGGCGATTTCATCTACAGCGTCCGATTTCGTGACCAGATGAGTGGAGTCGCTCTTAATTCCGAAGACGTAGAGCGCGCGCATGATGAGACTCGCGACCAAGGAAAGAACGGTCGACTCAAGGCCTTGAACAATGATTTGCGCACGCTCCATGGCGTCCGGCGAGATTGCAAACGCATAGACGATAAGCAGCATCGGCGTGAAGACGGCGCAGACCGTGAACAGCCATTGAAAAGCAAGCGCGGGACTACGCGGGGTTGCAAGTACCGGCGAGGACAACAATTGGCTAGACATGAGAGCCTCCGTGACGTAAAAAAAGATGAACACGTCGCCACTTTGTTCCGCCAGGATGAATTAAATCTGAAGGTGACCTGCGCAGAGTTAGTCATCCGTTCAGCCATGCGCAATGGTGACGTCAAGCCGTTCGGATAACCAGTGATGTGTACGCTCTCAGCAGAAAAGCAGGTAGTGTTTCCGTCAGGGAACCAATATGACGGTCGCTGATCAAATGTTGCGGAGTTAGCTCTGCGGACTACTGGTCGAACGAAGCAAGGATGCGCTGTACTTGATCGAAACAGAGCCTATGAAGTATGCAGATAAGTCGTGGCAATCAGATCGTGGATGCATGAACTCGTCCAACAGATTGCGCGCGTCGATTTCTCATTTGAGATCGACGGCGGGTCACTGGACGCGTCGCGTCAGGACGCCCCGTTTCACTGGTGTAAATTCGATGCGCTCATTGCCGGCCATCAACTTGGGCGGTCGTACGCCGCGCCGGCAAGCGGCATCCATACGCTGGGCGCGTTCAAGTACCTGCTGTTAGACAAAGATGCCGTGTTTCAGCGCATGTGATGTCAGTCTCGGCGATAGCGCGCCGCGTGCTGGGTCCATTGTCCGCGCCGATTCATTCTCGAGAAAGGATGTCATCAATGAAAAAGCAGAGCG
>Ga0181521_10003161_pt1 | contig 19483 bp, 16 predicted proteins | sample PEATcosm2014_Bin_32_FD_119764 | JGI IMG/M metagenome (GOLD analysis project Ga0181521, IMG submission 119764) | Peatland microbial communities from MTU Mesocosm Facility, Houghton, MI, USA - PEATcosm2014_Bin02_60_metaG | ecosystem: Environmental > Terrestrial > Soil > Wetlands > Peat | place... | reverse complement strand
TAAACTCACAGGCGACTTCGGTAACGCGATAGAGGTTATACGAATCGGCGATTGCTTCCCGTTTGTGTTTTCGCGAAAAATTTATAGACCTGCAACATTCGACTTTTGCAACACAATCGGCCAAAAGCAGCCTCACGCACCGCAGCAAAAACAGCGAGCCTTTTCGCCGTCGGACCACCATGAAGTCGGTCACAGACCTGCCGATTGGGGCGTGATATCGTTCCCGACATTGCAGTGCGCGTGACCCCAATGGAGGGTCCTAGGGGCGAATCGCGCTGAGGGGTCGCCAATGGCAAAATTGCTGTTGCTTCTCGCCATCATATGCGCCTTTGCCAGCTTCGCATTTTACTCGGCCAATGGTGCAGTAGGCGATGTGCCAAACTGGGCAAGTACAGTGTGCACTGCGGCGCGGTCACTGTGCCATAACCCCCGCGAGATGGCGATTGCCGCGGCTGTTTTTGCGGGTCTCTGGATCGTCGTAGCGTTTCTGTCTGCAGTGCGCGATTAGCGCAGCCGCGGTGACACGCGACGAGGCACAGCGGGCCGTCAGGAGTGGCGGCTTATTTGGCCCTTGATCGTCGATCTGAGCCCGATCTTCGGTCGATTCCCGACCGTCTTTCTCCGACTGGCTTTTTTTCCTCTCCGGTACGCGTATCAACCCCACTGCGCCGATCTTTGCCTGAACGGCGACCCTCCTTTGCTCGTCTGATCTCTATAGCCATGGCTTTGTCTCCAAAATTGCGAGTTATAGTGGGCTTAATTCGATGAACAGGCTGTAAATAAAAGAGGGGGCGGCCGATGATCGACTATCCGGTGTGGAAAATCTGCGAACGCGTGACGAGGATTAGCGCGCCTAAATGGACCGCGACTCAGATAGAGTGCGACGCAGCCCAGATGTTTTGGGGGAACAGGAAATGACTATCCATTACACTACCAATATTTTAATCGTAGATGATAGCAGTGCGGTAAGAAGCGTCGTTCGAAAACTCTTGACGCAATTGGGCTTCAAAAATTTGGATGAAGCATCAGATGGCGAAGCTGCGCTGGCCAAATTATCGGAGAAGAATTTTGGCTTAGTGATTGCAGATTGGAATATGAACCCGATGAGCGGGCAGCTTTTACTATTGAATGTACGCGCAAACAAACAATACGCGAATTTACCGTTCATCATGATGACTGCCGATTCTACGATAGATAAGATCATTCAGGCCAAGAACGCAGGCGTTACCTCTTTTATCAAAAAGCCGTTTCGTGCCGATGAACTTCAAGCCAAGATTTTGCAGACCAATACAACTAATCGTCTCACCGCTACCGCGTAGTGGTTTAGTGACCGACGCGCGGGCAAGCGCGGGGCGAGCATTCGGCCGGCCCCGCGCCTAATTCAATTAAAGCAGTTTCGACGTTTCAGGCGCGCTCCAGCGACGGTCGCTATGCACCCAGAAGCGGACATTCGGTTGCGGCGCAATATTGGTCGCGATGGGCCATGATCGACATTTTGCAATGCGGCAAGGTCGGGGAATTTTACGGGGATATATTGCACTGGAGTCGAGGCTTTATAGCTTTGCGGTATAACCAATCGATTTACCTTCTAAATCTCGATCTGTCGGCCGACTTCCACGAAATTCTTCGGAGGAATGTTAAACAAATCCACTGCCCGCACCGAATTTCGGAACATCAACGTGAACAGGCGCAGGCTGGCACGCGCCAGCCAATTGCGCCGTTTTGAGCAGACCACGGCGTCTCGGGCGCCGAAATAGATAGCGTCATCGAGGTCAATCGGACACCCGTGATCTTTAGCCTGCCGCAAGGCGGCAGGAATGTCAGGTACCTGGACAAAGCCGAAGTGCACGATGATGTGCCAAAATCCCTCGGCGAGCTTCGTTAGCTCGATGCGGTCGCGAGGCGCAACGCGTGGGATATCCTCGAATTTCACGGTGAGCGCGATCGCGGTCTCATACAACGCCTTCATCTGCGCGACGTGTTCGACGATCAAGAACGGTGTCGTCGTGGCGAGCCGCGTTAGAAAGATGGCGGTGCCGGGCACGCGTGGAACGTGGCTCGCCTTAAGGTCGCGAAAGAATTTATCCGGCGCCTCGGCCAATACCGTGTGGCGGTGGCGCATGGCCTCAAAGCCGTAGTGCCAAGAGATCATTACAAGGAACACCAGCGTGCCAAAGGTAAGCGGGATCCAACCGCCCTCACGGATTTTGAACAGATTGGCGGCGAAGAAGGCAAAATCGACAGCGAGAAATAGGCTGCTTGCAATCAGAGCCGGTCCTGTCGGCCAGCGCCAGCGCTCGCGCATGACGCTGTAAAGCAGTGCCGTCGTCAGCAGCATGGTGGTCGAAACTGCGGTGCCGTAGGCGCCTGCAAGGCGATCCGAACTTCCGAAGCTGACGGTGAGCGCAACAGTCAGCACCATCATTGTCCAGTTCACGAACGGCACGTAGATCTGTCCGTATTCCTCAGAGGAAGTCTGGCGGATTCGAACCCCCGGGAACCAGCCGAGTTGCATCGCCTGACGGGTCAGCGAAAACGATCCGGTGATGATTGCCTGGCTGGCGATGATCGTGGCAACGGTGGCAAGCCCGACGAGCGGATAGATTGACCATGACGGTGCCAGCCGGAAGAACGGATTGCGGTCCATGGCCGGATCGTCGAGGAAAAGCGCGACCTGCCCGGCATAATTGAGCAGCAGCGCTGGCAGCACGATCACGTACCAAGAGGTGCGGATCGGATTGCGACCGATATGGCCCATGTCGGCGTACATGGCTTCGCCGCCTGTCATCGCCAGAAAAACACCGCCAAGCACGGCGATCCCGCTCCAGCCGTGTCCCGTTAGTAGCGCTATCCCATACCGCGGATCGAAAGCGGCGATTACCGCGGGATAGCGGGCAATACCAGAAACGCCCAGCGCGGCGATGACCGCGAACCACAACAGCATCACCGGTCCGGACGCCTTGGCAATCTGCGCGGTCCCGCGGCTCTGGATGGCGAACAGAGCGAATAGGATTGCTACCGCCATTAGGACGATATGCGGTTTGAACACATCGGTTGCGACGTTGAGCCCTTCGAGGGCACTCAATACCGAGATCGCCGGCGTGATGATGCCGTCGCCGTATAGCAGCGCGGCCCCAAACAGCCCCATGATGATGAGGATGCGCCCGCCTGCAGACCAGTTCGCGCCGGTAATCGACATAAGCGCCAGGATGCCGCCTTCGCCGTGATTGTCGGCACGCATGACGAACAGGCAATACTTGACGGAAATGGTGATGACCAGCGCCCAGAAGATCAGCGAGAGACTGCCGAGCGCCGCTTCTGGGGAAAGATGTCCGCCGGTCGTCCTGACGACCGCCTGCAGCGTGTAGAGGGGGCTGGTTCCGAGATCGCCATAGACGATTCCGAGTGCAGCTAGTGCAGCCGCCGGTGTGGTGCTGCGAGCGACGCGCTCCAGCGCCGGATCGTCTTCTCGAGCGATGTGGGCTGACACGATCTTGATCTCCTTAGCGTCGCCAATCCGAGTGTATCCCGCACGCCTGTATGACAAATTCAAGTGAGCAATTTTGCTCAGACACTGGTCATTCATACAATTAACGTCACAAGTAATGCAGCAACATTCCTCCGCTCGACAGAAGTCCGGATATTTCGGTGTGATCACCGTAATTCTGATTGTCGTGGTGGCATTGTGCTGGGGTATCGCCCACATTTAGAAATTCCGCGCGTCGGTGATTAACCCAGCGACCCATTTGTTTGTGGGCTTTGTTGGACGCAGGAAATGCGCTGATCAGTAGCGCGGCATCTTAACGCGCACCAGACGAGTCCATCGACCATCGACTGGATTGCCTCGGACACCAAATTCTATTCTGAAACGACAAATCGCTCGCGTCCTAGACAAGCATAAAGCATGAAGGACCTACACAATGGCAAAAGTGAAATACATCTCGTCACCAGATGAGATTCCCGCCGGGCAAAAATACGTGCTGGTCATGTATGGCGAGGAATACGCGGAAACGACACATACCCTTGGCCTTACTATTACGGTTGCGCGCACCGTAAGTCAGCTTTCCTTCTTGACGGCAGTTCGCACAGCCAAGGGAATCGCCAAAAGCGCCAGAATACCCGAGGTATTTGTCTGCACTGCCGCTAAACTAGGGCCTATCCCCACCCCCAGCGGCATGTTCACTTACGTTCCCGCCCATGACGAACTTAGCTCGAACGTGGTCGGTTTGGATGTCTACAATAAAGACAAGCAAAACATCGGCACGATCAAGGATATCGCCTTAGACGCAAGTGGCCTAAACGGGTATATTGTCGGTGTTGGAGGGTTTCTCGGGATGGGCGATCATTATGTTGTCGTGCGCCCGTCGGCAATCAGCTTCAATGCCAAGGACAACAAATGGCATGCCACAATGAACGCGAACTCTGATCAGCTTAGAGCGGCACCGGAATACAAATACTCCAGCAAATCCTGATCGCCTGCGCAGCTGTTCGCTTGAACGGAAATGGACTGACGTTTTCTCCACATCTGAAGAGACCCGGTAATGAGCGACCCAAATCACAATCGTGACGGGGTGTTACGCCACAGTTTCACCAGGACGGCATGGATCGTCATCGGCATCGTCATCGCAATTATCGTAGTCATAGGCCTGTTCATTTCTAGTAGTTCCGACGACGGCGACAGGAGTTCTGCCGTGAGAAATGAGTCACCCCAAGCTGAATTGAACCGATGATTGTGATATTCGACTATACGATAGTAGCTGCGCCGGGTTTGCCCCCGAAAACGTGTCATTTCAATGGGCTGAGACGCTGGACGCTGCCTCAAACTTAGGCTTCCCTCGCCGAGCTTTTCGAGTGACTGTGAAACTTGTCAGGATTGCGCGCATATGAGCAAGCCAGCACCGTTTGAGTGTCCTCACTGCAAGGCCAAATATGACATTGTCAGGATGGAGGCCCCACAAGTTGCGGCCGAAACAGAGGTAACGTGCATTAGCTGTGGCGGACCACTCACTGGGCGTGAAGGGCCGTTCGTTCTTAAATATTTCCTTGTAAGTCGCCGCCAACGAAACCGTGCTGCTGCCGTATCGCCGTCGCGAGAGCATCACAATAATGGTTTTAACTCGCCGCGCGCGTAACCCGTAATTACGGTTCGCCCCTTCCCCTTCAACCAACTAAGCCCCGATCTCCCTTGTCGGGGCTTTTTTGCTTGGGCTGCCGACTGGACTGAGGCAGCCAGTCAGGTCCTTGCCGCGGCTCCATCGCGCCTAAAGGCGATCGAATAGACCTTTCGCAGTGCGGCAATTGACGGTGGTGAAGTGACGTGTTGGGTCAGACTCGGCCGCGCCGGTTACTGGCTGCCGTGACCGCTATGCCTCCAACACCGGACGCGGCCAGCCATGGCGACCGTTCAGGCCCAATAGGCGACATTGCGTCTGGAATGAAAGAGGCCGCCAACTGAGGCGGCCTCGGTTATTGGCGTTCGTGACACCAGCCACCGGCGCGTGGCACAGGGCCGCTGTCGGTGATGGTTCAGATATGAGCCCCTATTGCCTCTTGTCGGGGGCCGGCTGCGGTTGCTGCTGTTCCTGGGCAACCTGCTGTCGCGGTTCTGGGGTTGGCTCGGCTGTCCGATCCGGCCTATTTAGCTCGATGGCCGTATCAATGGCTTGGTTAAACTCAAGGTTCTCGTGGCGATTTTGACTGTTTGCTGTCTGGGCAACAGCGCCAGCCTTGTTATCCCACACGCAGTATTGACCATCGTTTTGCCTGCGAGCAACGAAACGTGAAACCATTCTCTGCCTCACGAACCCCCTCGCGACCACCCCACCATCTTAATCCAAAAGGGACCGGTCCTCAAATTCAAAAGCGACATTTTGCGCCGCCGAAGTGGCCGGTGGCACCGCCGCTTTCCGCCCTGAGTGAGCACTTTTGCTCAGACCCGGCCTGCGGCTGAGCCATATCTTTGTGTACGCCTCGTTAACCGAAGCGATCTGGGTGGACTCATCGGGCGAAGTCCTCCGTGAAGCTATTTGGAGGATTTATGCAAAAAACTAATTTCAGAGAACAGTTCACCAATGTCGCAGACGCCTGCGCACTGGCTCAAAGCATCGTCGATACAGTCCGCGAACCGGTCATCGTACTCGACAAAGGGTTGCGCGTTATTGCTGCGAGCCGCTCCTTCTATGATGCATTCGAGGTGAGCCCCGAGGAGACACAGGGGAAACTTCTTTACGCGTTAGGTGACGGGCAATGGGATATTCCGAAACTTCGCCTGCTGCTGGAAAAAATTATCCCAGAACATGGCGTGATGGAAGATTATGAAGTCGAGCACGAATTTCCGCATCTTGGCACCCGCATCATGCGCCTGAACGCTCGCCAAGTGTTTTACAAGGAAGGTGCCGACACGACCATTTTGCTCGGAATTGAGGACGTTACGGTGCGGCGCAAGTTGGAGCACGAAAAGGACGATTTGTTGCGACAGAAAGACATATTGCTCGAAGAAATTCAGCACCGGATTGCCAATAGTCTGCAAATCATTGCAGGCATCATTCTGATGAAAGCAAACACGGTCAGCTCTGAGGAGACGCGGCCGCTTTTGCGAGACATTCATGATCGCGTCATATCAATAGCAGCCGTACAACAACAGCTCCATGCATCGGGAGCAATAGGGCCTATTGAAGTTGTTTCTTATCTCACGAGGCTGAGTGACGCCCTCGCCACCTCAATGATTGGGGACGCTCGGCCAGTTACTCTCAAGGTGACTGGCGATGCGGGAACTTTGAGTTCACGTCAGGCGGAAAGCATTGGTTTAATCACAACTGAACTCGTCATGAATTGTTTGAAACACGCATTTCCCAAAGCAGACACGAACGGGCAAATTATGATCACGTATGAAACTGATGGGACCGATTGGAAGCTTTCGATCGCTGACAATGGGATTGGCAAGCAAGATGGCGTCTTTGCCCAACCCAAAACAGGACTTGGCACCGGCATTGTCAAGGCGCTTGCGCAAGACCTCAATGCCAAAGTTGAAACCGTGTCGGGAATTGGGGGTACGACAATATCGGTCGTTCACACGACGTTCTCAAAAGCCGGTAGTCGAGCCGCGTGAATGGCGGCGCGATGAACCTTTCGCAATGCGGCAAGTGACGGCGGCCAAGTGACGTTATGGGTCAGGAGCGACCGGTTGACGGGGGCGGCACCGTGTCCGCTTTTCACCCGTTCGCGACCAGGTCAGTGCGGGCAACAAACGCCGCTCCGGGCCATAAGCGACATTTTGCACTGCGGCAATCCGTGATCGCGATTATCCCTTCGGAGCGCACTTCCGCCGGAGTACATCTCAGATCGTTTGGGTCACACGACGCCAGCCTAGGGCAGGTACTGCCGAATTTTCGCCAGCAGTAGGCGCGGGCTGTAGGGTTTCGGCACATATTCATCGCAGCCAGCCGCCCGTGCCTTCTGCTCTTCCCCGCTGAGCGCATAGGACGTGACCGCGATGATCGGGATCGAACGCAACGCCGGGTCGGCCTTGATCCGGCGCGTCGCCTCGTACCCGTCCATGACCGGCAGTTGGATATCCATCAGGATTAGATCGGGCCGCTGTAATGCTACAGCCGCCAACGCTTGCTCGCCGCTTTCGGCCTCCGTGATTTCGTAGTCGGTGGCGGAAAGCATATCGCGAATGATTTAACGATTATCCTCCTGGTCCTCCACCACCAGAATTCGCTTGCTCATGCGGTGACCACCTGCCGCTCAACGCGAACCGGAACCGTAAAGGCAAACGTCGAACCCTGGCCGACCTGTGACTCAACCCAGATTTTGCCGCCGTGCATCTCGACGATGCGTTTTGATATGGCGAGCCCCAGGCCGGTGCCACCCTTCTTGCGCGTGATCGCGTTGTCGGCCTGCTGGAACTCCTGAAACAGCTTGGCCTGATCGGCAGCGGAGATACCGGGTCCGGTGTCCCGCACTGACAAATGGAATGATCCATCGGACGCGCTGGCTTTGATGACCACTTCGCCAGCATCGGTGAACTTGATAGCGTTGCCAACAAGGTTGATCACGACCTGCGTCAGACGACGCCCATCACCGTGACCGGGCGGCATTTTGGGAGCCACCTCGACCTTGAACGCGAGCTTCTTGTCGGACGCCAGCGGCTCAAGCGTGCTGCGGACGGTCCGGGCAATATCCTCAATGGAATAATCGGACAGTTCCAGCACAAGCTGGCCAGCCTCGATCTTCGACAAATCGAGTACGTCATTGATCAAGCCGAGCAGGTGTCTGCCGTTACTCTCAAGCCTTTTAAGTACCCCCATCGTCTTTTCTGGCAGTTCGCCGTAGATGCCATCCGCCATCAGTTCGGTGTAACCGAGAATGGCATTGAGCGGCGTGCGTAGCTCGTGGCTCATGTTGGCAAGGAACTGCGATTTGTGCTGGCTCGCGACTTCAAGCTGGCGGCTCTTGTCCTGGATTTCGTCGAACAGGCGAACATTTTCGATGGCGATCACCGCTTGGTCGGCGAAAGTTGTGACCAGCGCGATCTGGTTGTCGGTGAATGGTCGCACGACGCGACGCATCAGGACCATCACGCCTATTGGAATTCCTTCTCGTACGAGCGGCACGCCGAGCATGGCGCGCGAACCTACTCTCTCGTACCATTCTTTGGCGGTGAATTCCGTATCAACCCGTACATCAGGGACGTGTACAATTCGGCGTTCCAACGCGGCTCGCCCAGTGATCGTACCTCGCCCGGCCTCGATTGGAATATTCGCTATTCCTTCTAACTGCTCGGCTGAGAGGCCGTGACTGGCAGCAACTTGGTAGGACGTTCCTCCGAGTCGGTTGATGACCGCCATTTCTGCTTCGCACAACTGCACCGCTGATTTGACTAGCGTGTCGAGCACGCTTTGCAGATCGAACGTCGAACGGCTAATGATCTTTAACACGTCGGCGGTGGCAGTTTGTTGCTGCAGCGATTGCCGCAATTCGTTGAGCAGCCGAGTATTCTCGATGGCGATCACGGCCTGGGAGGCGAAGTTTTTCACCAATCCGATCTGCTTGTCGGTAAACGGTCTCACCTCTTGGCGATAGATGGAGATAGCGCCAAGAAGCTTGCCTTCATTAAGCATCGGGACAATCAGAACTGTGCGAGCGCCGCCGAGGTCGGCAACATCGACCACGGTTTTGTCCTCGTCCCGGTAGGGTTGACTGGTTCGAAGATCGTCGATATGCGCGATCTGTCTGGTCCGGGCGACCCTGGCTAGGCCACTTTCTGGGTGGGGGCGGATGATCTCGCCAAGCCGCCTCGCGAATTGGGGTGGCGGATTTTGTAGTGCAACATTGCGGAAGTTGCTTCCATCGTAGAGATTCAGCATGCCGAATTGGGCTTGGCATATTCGCGTGGCGTTCTCCAGCATGGCTTGAAACACTGGCTCCAACTCGCCGGGCGACGAACTGATGACGCTCAAAACCTCTGCCGTTGCGGTCTGCTGCTCCAATGACTCGGTAAGATCGTCGGTGCGCTGGCGCAATTCATTAAGCAGTCGGGTATTCTCGATGGCGATCACGGCCTGGGCGGCGAAGTTCTGTACCAGCGCGATCTGTTTGGCGGTGAACGGCCGGACCTCTTGACGATAAATGACAATCACGCCGACCAGCGTCTCATCCTTGAGCATCGGCACGGCGAGCTGCGTGCGGATGCCGCCCAGTTCGACGCCCGTCACGGCAAATGGATCGCGCCGCAAGTATCTTTCATCCGCCTTCAGGTCAGCGACGTGGACCACCGTCCTCATTGCCGCGACACGGCCGAGGGCGCTGTCCGCCGGTGGACGGAATGGCCCGGCCATTCTGGCATTCGGATAAGCCGCTGGCGCATTGTGCATGGCGACGGTACGGAATGTGTCGTCCGCGATGAGGAACATATTGCCGAAGTTGGCCTCGCAGATGCGCGTCGCGTTCTCCAGCATTGCGTTGAAAACGGGTTCCAAATCTCCCGGTGAACTGCTAATGACCTTAAGCACGTCGGCGGTGGCGATCTGCTGCTGTAGGGATTCACGCAGCTCGTTGAGCAGCCGCGTGTTCTCGATGGCGATGACGGCCTGGGCGGCAAAATTCCTCACTAGCTCGATCTGTTTGTCGGTGAAGGGCCGAACTTCTTGGCGGTAGATGTTGATGACGCCGATCAACGCATCATCCTTGAGCATTGGCACGTAAACTGTGGATCGCGCACCGCCGAGTGTAGCGGCATAGCCGGGGACGGCTTCAGCAGCGTAATCATCGCTATGGCATACCTGTTTTGTCCGCAAAACACGCTCTAGCTGAGTGCCCAATCTCGGTCGAAGAGGACCGCGATCTTTTTGAAAAGTAGCGTATTCCAGCGGCGTGCCAACTTCAGCCGCGAAGTGGAAATTTTCACCATCGAAGCGGAACAGTGAGCCGAACTTAGCTTCACAAATACGCACCGCGTTTTCCAGCATAGTCTGGAAAACTGGCTCAAGCTCGCCCGGCGACGAACTGATGACGCGCAGGACATCCGCAGTTGCCGTTTGCTGCTCCAACGATTCGAAAAGCTCGCGCGTGCGCTGCTGCTCGGCCTCGAACAGCCGCACGTTTTCGATAGCGATCACTGCCTGGTCGGCAAAGATAGACAGCAACTCAATCTGCTTATCGGTAAACGGGCGCACAGTCCTCCGTATCAACACGAACACGCCGATTGGGACACCTTCCCGCAGCAGCGGAACTCCGAGCATGGTGCGGGCATCTACTTTTTCGACAGCTGCCGTCAACGTGTACTCTGGATCGACCCGGATATCATGGACATGGACGACCTTGCCTTCGAGTGCTGTGCGGCCAGCAATTGTGTGGCGCCCGGGCGTAAATTCGAGCGTCTTCATGTGCTCGTGAAACTCGGGGGTAAGCCCGTATGTCGCCGCATGAACGTAGCTGGAGCCTTTTAAGCGATGGGCGGCGGCCATATCGGCGTCGCACAGTCGCGCCGCTGATTCAACGAGCGTATTGAGCACGGTCTGCAGATCGAAAGTCGAGCGGCTGATAACCTTGAGAACGTCCGACGTCGCCGTCTGCTGTTGTAACGATTCGCGCAATTCGTTCAGCAGCCGAGTATTCTCTATGGCTATGACGGCCTGGGCGGCGAAGTTCTGCACTAGCGCAATCTGCTTGTCGGTGAAGGGGCGCACTTCTTGACGGTAGATGACGATGGCACCGATCAGCGCATCCTCTTTGAACATCGGCACCGCAACAATCGACCGCGCCCCACCAAACGTCGCCGCGCCGCCCGGAGTCGGCTCCGCCGCATAGTCGGCGATGCGGACCACGTCCTTTGTCCGAACGAGGCGACCAAGAGAGGTTCCGGCGGTCGGTTGATATCGACCACGCTGCAGGAGATGCTCGGCATGTACTGGCGGCACGCCGAACATCGCGACTGGATCGAAAAATTTGCTGTCGTATCGGAACAGAACGCCGAATTTCGCGTCGCAAATTCGTACCGCGTTCTCCAGCATGGTCTGAAACACTGGCTCGAGTTCGCCGGGCGAGCTTGATATGACGCTCAGCACTTCGGAGGTCGCGGTCTGCTGCTCCAACGATTCGGAAAGCTCCCGCGTGCGCTGCTGCTCGGCCTCGAATAGCCGCACATTCTCGATTGCTATCGCCGCTTGGTCGGCGAATGTTGATACAAGCTCGATCTGCTTATCGGTGAACGGCTGTACGTTTTTTCGCATCAGCGTCATCACGCCAACCGGCACGCCATCGCGCAGCATCGGAACGCCGAGCAGCGTGCGGAAGGCGCCGGTTCCACGCGCCGGGTAAGTGTACTCGATGTCGGCCTCGATATCGTGAATTTGAATGACCTTGCCCTCGAGCAGCGCCCGCCCCGATCCACTGCTGCGACTTAGCTCAACCGGCTGATCGTCAATAATTTGACTGAAATCTACCGGCAGACCATAGGCGACTGTCCGATAAAATCGGTCGCCTTGGCGCCGCGCAATGACCCCCATGTCGGCGTCGCACAATCTGCCCGCTGAGCGCAGCAATGCATCCAGTACCACATTGAGATCAAAAGCCGAGCGGCTGATGACCTTGAGCACGTCGGCAGTCGCGGTCTGCTGTTCCAGCGATTCGCTGAGATCGTCGGTGCGCTGGCGCAATTCGCTGAGCAGCCGCGTGTTCTCGATGGCGATGACCGCCTGGGCGGCGAAGTTCTGCAATAGCGAGATATGCTTGTCGGTGAACGGACGCACTTCCTGGCGGTAGATCGCGAACGCGCCGACCACCTCCTGGTCCTTGAGCATCGGCACAGCGACCAGCGTACGCACTCCGCCGAGTTCGACACCGCTCACCGCGACCGGTTCCCCGCTGAGAAAACAATGATCCTCGCGCAGATCCGCAATATGAACCGTCGCACGGGTGTCGGCGGCTCGGACAACCGGCACCGACGGACCTGGATGAACAATGGTACCAAGCTGGATATGATCGCGATATGCTGATGGCAGGTTGTGCCGCGCCGCCACCAGGAAGCCACCGTCCTTAGCCAGCCACAGATTGCCGAATTTCGCGTCGCAGATGCGGGTGGCATTAGCCAGCATCGCCTCAAATACCGGTTCGAGCGCGCCGGGCGATGAACTGATGACGCGCAAGACCTCCGAGGTCGCTGTCTGCTGTTCCAGCGATTCGGTGAGATCGTCAGTGCGCTGCCGCAATTCGTTGAGCAGCCGCGTGTTCTCGATGGCGATGACGGCCTGGGCGGCGAAGTTCTGCACCACCTCGATCTGCTTGTAGGTGAATGGGCGAACTTCCTGGCGGTAGATGGTGATGGCGCCGACCAGCACATCGTTTTGGAGCAGTGGTACGCGAACTGTAGATCGCGCGCCACCGAACCTTGCGGCATTGCCGGGTACAGCTTCCGCAGCGTCATCAACTGTGTGGCTTACCTGCTTTGACCGCAACATCCGATCGAGGGTGGTTCCGGCAGCCGGTCGAAACGGACCACGCTGCTGAAGAAACTCGACATATGCGGGGGTCACGCCGAACAGCGCGACCGGATTGAAAGTCTCGTTATCGCATCGCCACATAACGCCGAATTTTGCGTCGCAAATCCGTACAGCGTTCTCCAGCATCGTCTGGAATACAGGCTCAAGCTCGCCCGGAGACGAACTGATGACGCTCAGTACCTCCGATGTCGCGGTCTGTTGCTCTAATGACTCGCGCAATTCATTGAGCAGCCGCGTGTTCTCGATGGCGATGACGGCCTGCGCCGCAAAGTTACGAACAAGTTCAATCTGCTTTTCGGTGAACGGTCGAACCTCCTGACGGTAAATGCTGATGGCGCCGACCAGCTCTTCATCCTTCAGCATCGGTACGGCTATTTGGGATCGCGCTCCGCCAAGCTTTGCGGTTGGGCCGGGCACACTTTCAGCGGCGCGATCAGCCACATGGCACACCTGCTTTGTGCGCATCAGCCGCTCGAACAAAGTCCCCGGCACCGGCACATATGACCCGCGCTGCATCATGAATTCGACAAGTTGTGGCGGGGTCCCAAAGTAAGCCACCGACTGAAAGTTCTTACCATCAAACCGGTACAATGTGCCGAATTTGGCTTCGCAGATGCGCGTTGCATTCTCCAGCATGGCCTGGAACACGGGCTCAAGCTCGCCCGGCGAACTGCTGATGACACGCAGGACTTCGGAGGTTGCTGTTTGTTGCTCCAGTGATTCACTAAGATCGTCGGTGCGTTGACGCAATTCATTGAGCAGACGCGCGTTCTCGATGGCGATGACGGCCTGCGCGGCGAAGTTTGTGACAAGCGCGATTTGCTTGTCAGTGAACGGCCGAACTTCCTGGCGGTAGATAACGATTGCACCGATCAATACATCGTCCTTGAGCATCGGTACGGCAATCTGGGATCGCGCACCGCCGAGCCTCGCTGTCGCACTGGACGCAGGTTCGGCACGGCGGTCAGCTGTATGGGTCACCTGCTTTGTCCGGATAACGCGCTCGAGCAAGCTCCCGGGTATCGGCCGATAGGGTCCGCGCCGCCTTTGGAATTCGACAAGTTCCGGCGGCGTCCCGAAGTGTGCCGCAGGGTCGAGGTTCTTGCCGTCGAGGCGGAACAGCGTGCCGAACTTGGCCCCGCAGATGCGTGTTGCCTTCTCTAGGATCGATTGAAATACCGGCTTCAGTTCACCGGGAGAGGTGCTGATGACGCGCAGCACCTCCGCCGTGGCTTTTTGCTGTTCCAGCGCCTCATCCCGCTCACGCTTGAGCAGCGCGTTCTCCGTCTTGGCGCTGGTGCTGGAGGGCTTGCGACGCCTACCGACCTTTGGCGCACTGCGGCGTTGCGGCGTCGCCGCCTTTCGGCGTCGCGCTTTAATTGGCTTGCCGCCTGCTCTGGAGCGCCGTCGCATTGCCTCCCCCATGGCTCAGGACAAGGCGTCGTAATGGTTGAAAATAGCACAATGGGAGTGGCCGCGTGTGACTTCCAGCACAGGAGGTTGAGCGGTTATGCAACGCCTGGGATGGTCTGGCTGGGGTTCTGCCCCTCCGGTAAGCGATGCTTTTCGGGGCGCAGATGCCCAGGACGAGTGAGCGTTCTGCACTGCGTCAATTTATGGTGGCGAAGTGAGCTGTGGCTCATTCACGACATTTCGGGCGCGGGTTCGGACTTCCGCTTTATCCCTAATGGCGACCGGATCGCTAAACCGCGGTAAGCGATGCTAGGACCAGACCTGCCGATCGCGGCGTGATATCATTTCCTATTGTGCGCACCGATGAGGTGATCGAATGAAATTTCCTCGCCGGCAGTTTCTGCATCTGGCAGCGTGCGCTGCCGCGCTCCCGGTGGTGCCGCGCTTCGCGAGGGCCCAAACCTATCCGTCGAGGCCGGTGCACTTGCTCGTCGGCTTTCCGCCCGGCGGCGCGGTCGACATCACCGCCCGGCTGATTGGCCAGTGGCTGTCGGAGCGGCTCGGCCAGCCGTTCGTCATTGAAAATCGGCCGGGAGCGGGTACCAACATCGCTACTGAGGCAGTCGTCCGTGCACCGGCGGACGGCCATACTCTACTTATGATCAGTCCACCCGCCGCGATTAACGCAACGCTCTATGAGAACCTCAACTTTAATTTTATCCGCGACATTGCACTCGTCGCGACAGCTCTCCGGGGACCGTATATTTTGTTGGTCAACCCATCAGTACCGGCCAAGACCGTTCCAGAGTTTATCGCCTACGCCAAGGCCAATCCGGGCAAGATCAGCATGGCGTCGGCCGGCAACGGCTCGGGGCCTCACCTAGCCGGTGAGCTGTTCAAAATGATGGCTGGTATCGACATGCCCCACGTACCATATCGCGGCGAGGCACCTGCAACGACCGATTTACTTGGAGGACAGGTGCAGGTTCTCTTCGGCACTTTGGCTGCTATCGAAAACATCAAGGCCGGCAAACTGCGGGCGCTTGCAGTGACCACCGCGATGCGCTCTCCGGCGCTACCCGACATCCCGACCTTGAGCGACTTCCTCCCGGGCTATGAGGTGAGTTTCTGGGATGGCTTCGGCGCCCCCAAAAACACGCCTCCCGAGATCATCGATAAGCTCAACGGGGAAATCAACGCCGCTCTCGCGGATCCCGTGATGAAAACGCGGATTGCCAGTTTGGGCTATTCGGTCTTTGCAAATTCACCCGCAGACTTGGGCAAATTCGTCGCCGACGAAACCGATAAATGGGGCAAGGTGATCCGGGCGGCTGGCATCAAGCCGGAGTGAAACGCACCCGATATTCCACAGTTCCCGTTAGGTGAACCCCGATACTAACCAGTACCATATGTCGCCTTCGGATCATTGGCGGACATCCCGCCGCTTCGGCCGATGTCCGCCCTAGTCCCGATAGCGGATACTAGTAGGAGCAGGCAATCGGAGGCGAGCAAAGGTCAGGATGGACGACGTGAAGCGACAATTGCACCTGAATCTGTTCATCCACGGTCGTGGCCATCACGAGGCGTCCTGGCGGCATCCCGCATCCTCGCCTCTCGCACTGACCGATATCCGTTACTATCAGGACCTGGCGCGGCGCGCGGAAGCGGCGCTGTTCGATTCCATTTTCCTTGCGGATCAGCTTGCGCTGGGTGACGATGCCGCGCAGGCGGCGCGCACCTGGCTGGAGCCGGTCACCGTCCTTGCAGCGGTGGCCGCGGCGACCACGCGGATTGGCATGATCGCCACGTGTTCGACCACCTATACCGAACCGTTCAATCTCGCGCGGCAGTTTGGATCACTCGATCACATCAGCAACGGACGCGTGGGCTGGAATATCGTCACCTCGTGGCTCGCCACGGCCGCGGCCAATTACGGTGGCGCGGGCCAGATCAGCCACACGGACCGCTATGCCCGCGCCGAGGAGTACATGGCCGTCGTGACGGCGTTGTGGGACAGCTGGGCGGAAGACGCGGTGATCGACGATCGGGCCAACGGGCGTTACGCCAGGCCGGACCGCATCCGACCGATTGGCCACAAAGGCGAGCACTATCAAGTCGCCGGCCCCTTAAATCTGCCGCGCACGCCGCAAGGCCGGCCGGTCTTCGTGCAGGCCGGCTCGTCCGATACTGGCCGCCGCTTCGCGGCCCGCCACGCCGAGGCAGTGTTCACCGCGCATATGGAAAAGGCCACGGCGCAGGCCTTTTATGCCGACCTGAAATCGCTGATCGCGGCGGAAGGCCGATCGCCCGAGCAAGTCCTCATCCTTCCGGGGTTGAGCCCGATGATCGCCGCCACGGAGGCCGAAGCGCAGCGCATGACGCGCGAAACCAACGAGCTGTCCGATCCGGACGTGGGCCGCAAACGATTGTCCGGCCGGTTCGGAGGTCACGATTTCTCGCACTTGCAGCTCGATCGCCCGCTCGTGCCCGAGGATTTTCCCGAACCGTCATCGGTGGAGGCGGCGCGTAGCCGAACCGAGGTGATCCTGGGCCTGGTGCGGCGTGAAAATCCAACCTTACGCCAACTGCTCGGTCTGCTCGCGGGCGCTCGCGGCCATTTTACTTTCGCCGGAACACCCGAACAGGTCGCCGATCTCATCGAAGATTGGTTCACCGACGGCGCAGCGGACGGTTTCAATATCATGCCGCCGCTGCTGCCATCGATGCTCGACGTGTTCAGCGCCGAAGTCATCCCGATATTACAGCGGCGCGGGCTGTTTCGCACGGCCTACGAGGGCACGACGCTGCGCGAGCATTATGGATTGCCCTGGCCGAAGAGTGCGTTTGATGCGGCTTCGCTCGAGTAGTTTGATCCGGCGCCACGGCAGCGGATATCAAATCCGCTCCACTAGGCGATGCGCTCATTTCCCCTGATCTGGCTGCGGTGCATGACGCGCCGCGTCTTGGAATCGAACGGATCGCGCCGATGAAGGACCGAAAGGTTGTTCCACATCAGGAGGTCGCCGATCCGCCATTCGTGGCACATGGCGAAACGCGGCTGCGTGGCGTGCTCCCACAGTGCGTCCAGCAAGGCTTCGCTCTCGGGAACGGTCAAGCCGAGCACGTAGGCGTTGGGACGGCGGCCGAGAAACAGCGCTCTGCGGCCGGTCTTCGGATCGGTCCGCACCAGCGGATGATGGGCGCCGACAGATTGCCGCACATCGGTGACTTCGCTGTAGCCCTTCCGCAGCATTCCGGCGCTGTTGCGCGACGCGTCGTGCACGGCGATCTTGCCTTCGGCGGCCCTTTTCAGCTCCGGAGGGAGCGCTTCGTAAGCGGCGAACATATTGGCGAAATAGGTATTGCCGCCAGCCTCCGCGGGCGGAACCTCTAGCGCGTGCAGTAATGCCGCCTTCGGCGGCACATCGACATATGTCATGTCGGCATGCCAAACGGCTTCGCCATCGCCGAGATTACCGATCGGCTTGCCGTTTTCTTTTACATTGGAAATGACGTTGAGCTCGGGATGCTCCTTGTTAAAGGGCTCGCCGTACGGATTGGGCCCTGGCGGATCGAGCTCGCCGAAGTTCTTGCTGAAGGCGATGAGCTGAGGGTCCGACAGAGTTTGCCCATGAAAAACCACGACGAGCCGCTCTCGCCAGGCGGCTTCAATATCGTCGACATCGGCTTGCAATAAAGGTTTAGCGAGATCGATGCCTGTCACCTCGGCGCCTAAGGCGCTGTGAAGATTCTTGATGTGCATGACCACCGATCCTCCTTGCCATCGTGTCGTCCGCCGCGCTGTTCCACCCCGGCGAAGTCACAGCCTTATTCTAACTGTATGCCGCTCGTCTTGATGGGAGCTTCCCATTTTTTGATCTGCGCAGCGACGAATTGCGCAAGATATTCCGGCGACCTGCGATCCGGCGCGACTACGTCGCCTCCAACCTGCTTCAGCCGCTGCTGGACGGCGGGGATATCGAGCGCCGCTGCAACCGCACGATTGAGCTTCTCGACGATTGCTATCGGCGTGCCGGCAGTGATGAAGAACGCATACCAGCTCGGCGCGTCAAAGTCGGTTAGCCCCTGTTCGGCCGCCGACGGCAGATCCGGCAAGATCGCTGACCGTTCCTTGCTCAGGATTGCGATTGACTTCAACGACTTGGCGATGATCTGCGGCAGCGCCAGCGGAAGGCTCAGGCATTCGTAGTCGATCCTGCCCGCGATGACATCCTGCATCGACTGGACGACGTTACGGTAAGGAATGTGCGTAACGCCAATGCCGATCGCCGAATTGAGAAGCAAACAAGCGAGATGGTTGGAGCCGCCGACCCCGCTTGAAGCGAACTGCAGCTTCGACTGGTTCGCCTTCGCGTAGGTTATGAAATCCTGCAGATTGTTGGCTGGAAAGTCCTTGCGCGTGACGAGGACCAGCGACTCGTCGGTAATGAGCCCCACCGGAGCAAAGTCCTTCAAGACATCGTAGGGTGGGTTTTTGTAAATCCATTGGCTCTGGGCAAACGATCCAACATTTCCGATTACGAATTGATAGCCGTCCGGCGCAGCCCTCGCCACGCGGGCTCCGCCCGCCATGCCGCCGGCGCCGGTGACATTCTCGACGACAACCGGCTGGCCGAGCGGACCATTCAATCCGTCCGCCATTATTCGCCCGATGGCGTCGCTCGATCCGCCAGCGGCAAATGGAACAACCAATGCCACGGGCCGTGTCGGCCAGCTTTGTGCGGCAGCGGATGAAATCGCGACCAGCAAAGCCGCAACGCTCGTAAAGGTACGCATGTTGTGATGCCTTCTCTTCTAAATTCGTTTCGAAAAATCGACTGCAAATCCAGGTTAATGATATCTGATACAATATTGCGCGCATACGTCCATTAATGGGAGGGTCCGGCCATGCTCCTGCCCCGCCAGCGATGGAAGCTGACCAAGGGCGCCAACGACGAGGAGCACGCCATGTCTGAAAAGGACAAACAGCCTTTCGCAATGCGGAATTTGACGGCGCCAAGGTGTCGCTATGGGTCGTGAACCGCCGCACCCACCACAGGCTGGCG
>Ga0181521_10003158_pt1 | contig 19487 bp, 16 predicted proteins | sample PEATcosm2014_Bin_32_FD_119764 | JGI IMG/M metagenome (GOLD analysis project Ga0181521, IMG submission 119764) | Peatland microbial communities from MTU Mesocosm Facility, Houghton, MI, USA - PEATcosm2014_Bin02_60_metaG | ecosystem: Environmental > Terrestrial > Soil > Wetlands > Peat | place... | reverse complement strand
CCGACGCCGGTGCCGTTGCGGATCTGATATTCCTTGTCGAAGATATTGATTACATCGAAGCGCGCCGTGAGGGTGCCGGCGCTGGGAATCTGAAAAATATGGGTTATCCCGGTATTGACCTGCGTGTAATACGGCAAATGCTCGCCGTTGGGGATATCGGTGCCGCCGTAGGCCGTCATTACGCCGGGCGGTAATGCGAGATCCGCCCGCAGACCCGAGCCGAGCAGGAAATCCGCGCTGAAGCGCGTGTCGCGCCAGAGATATGATGCGCCGCCCGATGCAGTGAACTGCTGCTCATGGTCCAAATGAATGTAATTGTTGGCGATATATTCGAGTTCCGGCACCGAGAAATTGAATTGCGCCGAATCGATCTGTTTGCCCTTCGCGCTTTGACCCGCCAGATTGAGATACGAGGAGAGTTCCTTGGTCGTATAGTTGATGGTGACTTCTGCGCCGTACTGCTTGCCATACCGGTAATTGAAGGGCGTCAAGATAATGGGCGCGCCGAACTGACCTTCGTCGATCAAATTCACCGATTGCTTGTAATAGGAATCGACGCCGACGGTGAGTTCGCGATTGATCTTTTGCTGCACGCCGAGGTCAAAGTAGTTCGCGCGCTCCGGCAACGGTGCCGTGGCGCCAGGCGACAACGGCGGGGACGTCGTGTTTTGGAATAGTGCGATGTCCTTTGCGCCTACGAGTTCGAAAGGGGGCGGCGACAAGTACCGCGAATAACCGGCATGCAATGTCGTATCCGGCACAACCTGCCAAACGACATTGAGGCGCGGGCTCGCCTGGCTTGCACTGGTGTAGGCCGTGAATCGATCCAGTCGAAGTCCGTAGTTAATCGTGAAATCAGGGTACAACTTCCATTCGTCTTGCAAATATGCACTCTCGATCCATTCGGTCTTGGAGCCATTGTCGACAAGTACAGTAGGGACATCGCTCATTGGAGTCTCGTCCGTCAGGAGCACTTGGGAAGTCGTCTCGCTGATCGAATGATCGGTCTGCAGAAAGAGGCCCGCCCGAATTGTGTGGCTATCGTTGAGCTGGTAGGCGCCGTCGGTTTGCCCCGCATAGGCGACATTCTGTTTGAAGGCATCTTGTGCGATGCCCGTGAACAGCAAATCACCCAGAGGATCCGGAATGAAGGTCACGCTCGAATAGCGGGCGATAAACGACGATTGCATGTCGAACGCGCCAGCGGAATGTTGCCAGCTCAGCGCCCCGAACTGCGTCACTTCACGCTGGTTCTCGTTGAGATCCTGGCTTGGATACGTTGAGATCCCGTCGACGATCAATCCCAACGAGGGCTCCTTCCCGTCGAGGTCCGGAATCTGGAACTTGCCGATTGAGCTACCCAGCATGAGCGCGACCCGGTTCTCGTCATCCAAAATGTTTTCGAAGTAACCGAAGCCATGATATTGCGTGGAGTGATCGTGGATCGGATTCGAGCTGCCGTCGGGTGACTCGATGCCGAGGTCATTGCGCAGAAAATCGCCCGACACGAAATAGCTGAATGACCCTGACCCGCCGCCATATGCGAAGCTCGGCTCGACCTCGCCGTGGCTGCCGCCGTAGAGAGACACCGCACCGCCTTGCGTCTGTATTCCGCTTTTCGTGGTGATGTCGATGATGCCGGCAGTACGCAGCCCATATTCCGCCGGCAGTGCCCCGGTGCTCAGGCTGATCGATGAGATCAGGCGCGGATCGAGGGACTGGCCGAACACGCTGATCCCTTCAGGCAAGATGATGCCGTTGATGCGATATTGAAGTCCGTTGTGCTCGCCGCGCACGTGAAACTGCCCGAATGAATCCTGCGCGACCTGCGGCGCCTGCAAGACCACTTGATTGAGCAACGTGTTGTCACCGCCCGGGGTTGCCGCCATGGCCTGGGAATCGAGCGTGTAGGTGGAAGCCCCGGTCTGAGTCTGGATGCGCGAGCGCCCTTCGTCCAAGTGTTGGGCGGTCACCACGATCGCCGGTAATGTCAATGTGTCGGCCGCCGCTGCGGATGTGCCGGCCGCTGCGGCGGATGTGTCGGCCGCTGCGGCGGATGTGTCGGCCGCTGCGGCGGATGTATCGACGGTTTCTGCACCTGACGCGGAAGCAACACCAATGAATGTGAGGGCAAGGGCGGCGCTAAGGGCCGCACCCATCGATGAAAGACTGGACATCAAAATGACTCCGCAAAAGCTGAATGGACATGCGCCGCTCGATCGCGCGGGCGGCTCCGTGCTAAGGCAACGATCAGCTCAGGGAGGGGGGGCCGCGGCTGCGCGGCCTGGGAATTGCGGTGTCGACGACCTCGAATCGAGGCTCGACGATACTCTCGGCCGGAGCGCGGACGAGTAAAGGAATATGGAAACAATGGCTGAAAGCGGGGGTAATGACCTGCGCAAAGGCAGGGCACAGCGCGCAATTGGTCTCCGCGGTGCCGCCCGAGTCGCGAACATCGCTGCCCTGAACGCCGGACAGATGGCTGAGCTCGTGAACAACGGCACCCTGCTGCGCCGCGACCAGCAGCAGCACGAGGCACAGTGCTTGGTACACGTGCCTCATGAGGTCTCGTCTTGGTGCGCCGTGAACATGTGCAAAAGCTACCAGAAAAGGGTGCTCATTGCAGTATTCGATGTTGTATCGTGGCCACGGAGATCCACGAGGACGGAATTTGGATAAGATTACCCGGCGTTCGTTCGTCACCGCGATCGGCGTCGCGACAGTGATTCCGGCCTTTGCGCTGCGCCTCCGCGCCGCGCCGGAGCGCTTCGTGGCCGCGCCATCGAGACTCGTCGATACCGCGCTTGCCGCATCGCCCGAGCCGCCTCGCTACCGCTTCTTCAGCGCCGCCGAGGCGCAATTCATCGAGGCCGCCTGTGAGCGACTGATACCCGCCAACGCATCCGGCCCGGGTGCGCTCGGCGCGGGAGTGCCGAAGTATGTGGACTCGCAGCTTTGCGGTGCGTGGGGCAGCGGCGAACGGCTGTACCGCAGCGGGCCCTGGCAACCGGGAACCCCGCCGCAGGGGTATCTAGCGCCGTTCACGCCCGCCGAGCTGTTCCATACGGCGTTGCGGGCGATCGATCGCAGCCTCGAAGCGCGTGGCACGGCCTTCCAAGAGCTCTCTGCGGAGGCGCAAGACGCGTACTTGAAATTCCTCGAGGCGGGTAGCGCGGATCTTGACGGCGTTCCGTCCGCGGTGTTCTTCGACCTGTTGCTGAAAATGACCGTGGAAGGCTTTTTCAGCGATCCGGTCCACGGCGGCAGGCGCGGCCTCGTGACGTGGCGCGTGATCGGTTTCCCGGGTGCTTACGCCGCCAGGAATCGGCTCGCAAGGTCCCAAAGCCAGCGCTGAGTGGCGCGAATCTCGGCCGGCGTCGGCCGGCGCAACAACAGCGAATCGTCCGGGAACACCAGTCGGATCAGCAACGCAGATTTCATGATCCGGTAAAAATCCGATGCATTCACCCGTCGAAAACGCTTTCCACGGGCCACGGCTCGTAGCAACTCGCGCAATCTTGCGTGCATGGCGGCCAGCGGGCCATCGTGAAAATTTTCCTGGAATGATCCGCCGGCTGCCAGCTTGACGTATTCCATACCGCCGCCCGGTGTCGCGAAGTCAACGAGGGCCAACCGCACATAGGCCGGGTGGAACATCTTGAACTCGACGAATCGATTGAGTGCCCCGCGCAATGCCGCCTCCGGCCGCAGCGCCGGATCGGCGCGAAATTGCTCGGCGAGCAGGGCAATGAAGCGACGCGAGACTTCGACCAGCACGTCGTCGCGGCTCCGATAATGCTTGTAGAGAGCGGGCACCTGCACGCCGAGCGGCCGTGCCACGTCGAGAAGCTTGAAACCGTAGACGCCCTTGGAGGCGATCAAGCGCTCCACCTCGTCCAAAATCCGCTCGCGAGTCGGCGCTCGAGCGCTGCGTCGTATCATTCGCGGTGCCACATCGACTCTCCTAGACGCTCCTAGACCCTCCGGGTACGGATTCTCGCAGATTCGCTTGCACCGAGTGCTGTTTCTGGTTTAGTTTTGTCGTCGGTTAATTCGATTAACCGAAACAAAGGGATTTATGATGAGGCTGCGAACCCGAGTGGACGGCGGCGGCACGCCGCGGCCCGAGCGTTGGGGCGTCGACAGTGAATATGGTGCATTGCGCGATGTTCTGGTCGGCCCGATCGATCATTTCAGCTGGCAGCCGGGCAACGCCGTCGCGCAGCGTGCCGAGCGCATCGGCTTGCAGTTCGATTTCGGGGTCGCCCGTGCCCAGTACGAGGAAATGCTCGACGCTTACCGGCAAGCGGACGTGAAGGTCCATCTGCTGCCGGCCGAACCGGCGCTGCCGTACCAAATTTTCGCGCGGGACAGCAGTGTCATGACACCGTGGGGCGCGGTGATCATGCAATGTCAGAAACCATACCGGCGCGGCGAATACGCGGCGTGCCTGCAATTCTACCTGGATGCCGGCATTCCAATTTACGATCTGGTCACCGCCGGTAACGTGGAAGGCGGCGATTTCATGGTGCTCAAGCCGGGGGTTGCCGTCTGCGGATTTTCCGGCGAGCGCTCCATTGAACCCGCGGTGCGCCAACTGCAGTCCTGGTTCGAGGCCGAAGGTTGGGAGATGCACACCTACGCGTTCGATTCGCACTTTCTGCATTTGGACGTGCAGATGGGCATGATCGCCGAGGGTCTTGCGGTGGTGTGCATCGAAGCCGTCGAGCCGGAACTGGTCGAATGGCTGCGATCAAAGGGCATTCGCGCGATTCCCATCCCGTACGGTGACGCCATGCAGTTGGGAAGCAACGTGGTTGCGCTCGGCGACGAACGTGTGCTGGTCCCGGCTTCCAGTAAAAATCTCATTGCGGCCTGCCGCGCCGAAGGGCTCATCGTCTACGACCCGGACGTGTCGATGATCGGCAATGGCGGAGGCGCCGTGCATTGCATGTGCCAGGCATTGAAGCGCGATCATGTCCGAAATTCATGACACGACGCGGCGCACTTTGGTCCTCGGGGCCGCCGCGGCCGCTGCCGTTTCCGCCGTGCCGGGACTGGCGTTGGCGGATTCGAACCGATCCCGGACATTGCCCTTGAGCGATCTCAGCGCGGTCGAGGCGGTCGCTCGCATGTCGCGCGGCGAACTGACCGCCGAACGATATGCCGAGGCGCTGCTCGCGCGCTGTCACGCGGCCCGCGCGCTCAATGCGTTCATCACGCTCGAGCCGGAGCGGGTGCTCGAGGACGCACGCGCACGCGATCGCGAGCGACGCGCGGGCGGCAAGCCTGGTCCCCTGTTCGGCTTACCCATACCGGTCAAGGACAGTGTCAATACGCGCGACTACCCGACCACCGGCGGCACGCCGGCGTTGCGGGCTTTTCGGCCGCGCGAGGATGCGCCGGTGGTCGCGGCACTGAAGGCCGCCGGCGCCATTGTGCTCGGCAAAACCAATCTGCACGAACTCTCCTTCGGTTGGACCAGTAACAACCTGGCGTTCGGCGCAGTCCACAATCCCTATGATCCGACGCGCATTCCCGGCGGCAGCAGCGGTGGAACGGCCGCGGCGATCGCGGCGCGGCTCGCGCCCCTCGGCGTTGCCGAAGATACCGAAGGCTCGATTCGCGTGCCCGCGGCGTTTTGCGGCATCAAGGGATTCAGGCCGACGACGGGGCGCTACTCGACACAGGGCTGTGTGCCGATTTCGCCGCTGTTCGACCAGGTCGGGCCGCACGCGCGCAGCGTGGCGGACTTGGCTCTGTTCGATACGGTGGTGGCCAGTGACGCGCGCCCGCTCGAGCCCACGCCGCTGCGCGGCGTGCGTCTCGGCATCGTTCGCGACTATTGGTTCGCGGACCTCGACCCGGAGGTCGAACGCATCACGGGTCTTGCGCTGGGGCACCTCAAGGATGCAGGCGCTGAACTCGTCGAGACCAGCTTGCCCGGTCTTGCGCGGCTCATCGATCTGACGACCGATCCGGTGCAGAACCACGATGTGCGCCTTGCGCTCGCGCGCTATCTCGAGGATTACGGTACCGGCCTGAGTCTGGAGCAGTTGATCGAGCGCGCGAGCCCCGACATCCAAGCCATCTTTCGCAGCGACGTGCTGCCGGGCGGCGTCAATTTCGTGGCCGAGTCGGTCTACGTCGCCGCGCGCGATCAATACCTGCCGGAACTTCGCCGACTGTATCAGGAGTACTTCGCGCGCACGGGGGTCGCGGCATTGGTATTTCCCGCGATCCAGGTACCGGCGCCGCTCATCGGAGAGGAAACCACGCTGCAAATTCGAGGTCGGTCGGTACCCTTCGAATCGGCCGTTGCGCGCAACATTGCGCCCGGCAGCACGGCCGGATTACCGGGCTTGGTATTGCCGGCCGGACTGACCACCGGCGGCCTGCCGGTTGCCCTGGAGTTCGACGCGCCGACCGCCGGCGATCGCTCGCTGCTCGCACTCGGCTTGAATCTCGAACGGGCGTTGGGGCCGATGCCGGCCCCACGCCTTTAGATCACCCTATATCGAACGGCCGCTTGCCGCTTACTTGACGATCTGGTTGATCTTCGAGCCCTCGAGCGAGACGTCAGCGATCAAGCCCTTCTCGCCGTAAACGAAGCCGAGGATGGGTTTCTTCAAAGTCTCGGTGTCGTATGCGCCGCCTGCGCCTTTTGAAATTACAGCGATCCCCGTGTCGGCCCCAACGGACCAACCCTTGCTATTCGTGAATTTATTGAGCGCCTCGGGAGTCATGAACAGGATGACTTCCTTGTGTTTTGCCAGACCCAGCGTGATACCCACCGAGGCGGATGAAACACTGTAATAACCGGCGGTCTGGCCATTCACTTGCAGGACACCTTCGCCGTACTCACCGGCAACACCCGCACCCGCTTTGGTGATCCGTGGAAATACCAAGATTCCAGCGGCTTCGTTTTCCAATTTTGCGTTGCCGGGATTGAGCTCTTGAAATTGTTTGAGCGCTATGCTGACACCCTTGTCAATTTGCGCCTTGCTGGCGGCCAAGGACGCAGTACTGCTGAGCACGGCGGCGATTGCGAGGCCGGCTATGGTGTATCGGTTGACGGAATTCATAAATTTTCTCTTCTGTAATTGCATTGTGTAGTTGTGACTGTTCTGCGGCATCATGTTGCCAAGCATTCGGACAATGCTGCCGAGGGGCATGGCATCGCCACCCCGCATCATGAGTGATAGTCTCTGCGTCTGTCTGTACGGTAGCGAACGCGCACGGGTCGCGCAGCGCTCGCATACCCGCGCGCGGGCCGAACGTTCGCTGACTATTCGTCGAGGCTTATTTTATGGATCATACGGATCATACCAACAACGCATCCCGCAACGAACCAGACGGCCATCGCTGATCATGCCGAAGAATTGGCAATTGTTGGCGGCCGCCTAACGTAGATCGCGCGTGCGTATACCCATTCTATTGTTCGCCGCCGGCGCCGTCCTCGGCCATCCGGTGCGCGCCGCCGCACCGCTCGCCGCGGAATCGCAGAACGGCATGGTGGTGACGGCGCAGCACCTAGCCTCCGATGTGGGTGCCGCCGTTCTGCGCCAGGGCGGCAATGCCATCGACGCGGCGGTCGCCGTCGGCTACGCGCTCGCCGTCACGCATCCGTGCTGCGGCAATCTCGGCGGCGGTGGCTTCATGATCATTCACCTTGCCAACGGTAAGGACTCCTTCATCAATTTCCGCGAAAAGGCTCCGCTGGCGGCTCGCGCGAACATGTATCTCGACCCGCGGGGCAATCCGCTCCGTGACAAGAGCTTGGATGGCTATCTCGCCGCCGGCGTTCCCGGCACCGTTCTCGGGCTCGAGACGGCCCGTGAGGAGTATGGGACGCTGGCGCGCGCGACGCTGCTGGCGCCGGCGATTGCGCTCGCGCAGCAGGGGTTCACCCTGACGCGGGGCGACGTCGACCTATTGCAGGGCGCCACGGCAACGTTTCACGCCCAACCCGACCTCGCCGCCGTGTTCCTGAAGCACGGCGCCGACTTCCAGCCGGGTGATCGCCTGGTGCAACGGGATCTGGCGACGACGTTGCGCGCCATCAGCGCGGGCGGCACGCAAGCGTTTTATCGTGGCGCAATTGCCGAAGGGGTCGTTGCCGCGAGCCAGGCCCATGGCGGCCTCCTGACGCTCGAGGATTTCGCGGCATATACGGTCACCGAGTCAGCACCACTCGCCTGCCCGTATCGCGGCTACACCATCCTATCCGCACCGCCGCCGAGTTCCGGCGGTGTGACCCTGTGCGAAATGCTGCAAATTCTCCAAGGCTATCCTCTCCACGCGCTCGGCTTTCATTCCAGCGCCTCCGTTCACTTCATGACCGAAGCCATGCGCTATGCCTTCCGTGATCGAAACCGGTATCTCGGTGATCCCGCTTTCGTCACCAATCCGGTGGAGCGGTTGACCTCGGTCCAGTATGCGGCGCTCATCCGGGCCCGCATCGGGACGCACCGGGCGACGCCGTCGGCGTCACTCGGCGCGCCGGGCGCTGCGCCTGAAAATGCCACCACCACGCACTATTCGGTGGTCGACGCTTTGGGCAACGCGGTTGCGCTCACGTACACCATCAATGATGATTTTGGCGCCAAAGTCATCGCCGGCAGCACCGGTTTCTTCTTGAACGATGAAATGGACGATTTCGCGGTGAAGCCCGGTGCCGCCAACCTCTATGGGCTGGTGCAGGGCAAGGCGAATGCGATCGCGCCCGGTAAACGCCCCTTGAGCTCCATGACGCCGACCATCGTGCTCAAAGGCGGCGCGCCGCTGCTGGTGTTGGGCACTCCCGGCGGATCGCGCATCATCACCACGGTCCTGGAAATCATCGTGAATGTGATCGATCACGGCATGACGCTGCAGGAAGCCGTGGATGCGCCGCGCATCCACCACCAGTGGCTGCCGGACACGCTGGCGGCTGAGCCATTCGCTCTGTCGGCCGACACCGCCGCGGCTTTGACGCGCATGGGCTATCACATCGTCCCTCTCGAGCCCTGGGGTGCCGGCAACGCGGCCGAGGCGATCGGCATCGCGCCGGCGGATCCGGCGCTGGCCAAGACACTGGGGTTTCCTCGCGCTCGCGTGCTTTACGGGGCGAGCGACTCGCGAGCGCCTGCCGGAGCGGCTGCCGCGCCGTAATGAGCCCCGTGACCATTCACGAGTTTTTCCCGACGCGCGTCTACACGGCTGCATTGCAGGCCCGCGGCACGCGAGAATTCAACCGCCAGCTCTTGAAGGAATGCCGGCAGCTGCGTGCGGACGACGCGGCGGGCCGTCGCTGGTCCGCCCTGAACTATCCGGGCGGCTACACATCATACGGATCATCCCATCGTCTGCAGCGTATCTCACCGACATTCGATGCGTTGCAGCGCAAGCTGCGCCGGCATGTCAAAGCGTTTGCCGCCGCCGTGGAGTGGGATCTGAAGGGCCGCGATTTATCGATGACGGATTGCTGGATCAACATCATGCCGCGACAGACGGTGCATGGCCTGCACCTGCATCCGCTCTCGAGTTTGAGCGGCACCTACTACGTGCACGTCCCGCCCGGAGTCCCTGGCATAAAATTCGAGGATCCCCGGCTGGACCGGTTCATGGCGGCGCCGCCGCGCAAACTGGATGCGCGGCTCAAGGACCGAGCATGGATCACGGTCCCCGCCAAAGCCGGACATTTGGTGCTGTTCGAGAGTTGGCTGCGTCACGAGGTGGTCCCCAATCCCATCGACGCCGAACGGGTGAGCGTCAGCTTCAATTACAACTGGTTTTAGCCGCGCCGCGACGTAGCGGGTAGAATACCTTATGCCAGCCACAACTTCGGATGCGACCATGGCCGTGTTTCTCGATCTGGAGAACATTGCCCTCGGCGCACGCGATGCCAAATACCCGAGCTTCGACATCAAAAAGGTGCTCGAGCGCCTGCTGCTGAAGGGCCACATTGTCGTCAAGAAGGCTTACTGCGACTTCGATCGCTACAAGGACTTCAAGCGCAGCTTGCACGAAGCGGCCTTCGAACTCATCGAAATTCCCCATGTGCGGCAATCCGGTAAGAATTCCGCCGATATTCGCATGGTGGTTGATGCGCTCGATCTGTGCTACACGAAGGGTCACGTCGACACCTTCGTCATCCTCAGCGGTGATTCGGATTTCTCGCCTCTGGTCAGCAAGCTGCGCGAAAACGCCAAAACCGTGATCGGTGTCGGCGTCAAAAATTCGACCTCGGACCTGTTTCTCAATAACTGCGATGAATTCATCTACTACGACGATCTGGTGCGCAAGGAGCCTCCCAAGCGCCGCCCCGCTGCAACGGCCGCGTCCCGCGCGACGAGCACGCCGGTAGAGAGCGCTCCGGTCGAGAGCGCGCCGGCGGAGAACAAGGGCCCCGACGTCTCGGATGCGCTCGATCTGGTCGTGGAGACACTGGACGCCGTGACCGAAGAGCGGGGTGAAAACGAACCGATTTGGGGTTCCATGATCAAACAGGCCATCAAGCGCCGCCATCCGGGTTTCAACGAGCGCGCGTACGGCTTTCGGTCGTTCAACGATCTGTTGGCCGATGCGCAGAAACGCGGTCTGCTGACGCTGCGGCCGGACGAGAAATCCGGCGGCTACACCGTGCGGGTCGTGGAGAGGGCCGCGGCCTCCAAGCCTTGAACTGAAGCCAACTGCCCTCACTGTTCCAAGAATTATGGGATCGCAGGGGTTGGAATCATGAATGCTCCGCGGAGCAGGTCGTGGATGTGGGCTGAGGCGTGTGCTCTTCTCGATGAGGCGGAGCGTAGGCATCGGCATTTTTACGAGCTCCTGGCCACGCCGTCCACTGTGCCCGTATGGGAGCCCCCCGCCAACATCTTTGCACTGGGCGCCGAAGTGCGCGTCATGGTGGCGTTGCCCGGCGTGCGAACCGAGGACGTGGTCGTCCAGATCACCTCGTCGGGCCTATTGATTGAAACCTCCGTTCCGCCGCCCGCCTTTGAGGCGGGTGTCGAGGTGGTCCGCCTGGAAATCCCCTATGGCCGGATGCGGCGGAGTATCGAGCTGCCGGCTGGAAGTTACACCTTGGTCGAGCACCGACTCGATCGCGGTTACCTGTTTCTGCGCCTGATGGGGTCAACCCGATGAATACTGAAGAGAATCAAGCGCAAAGCACGGTCCTGCCCGAGGACGTGCTCATCATTCTGCCGGTGCGCGATACGGTGCTGTTCCCCGGAGTCGTACTGCCGGTTGCCCTGAGCGGTAAGCGCGCGCTCGCCGCGGCGCAGGAGGCGGTACGCACACAACGCCGCGTCGGTGTGGTCCTGCAAACCGAGTCGGGCGACGACTCCGCCCCTGAGAAGCTGAATCGGGTAGGCACCGTCGCGTCGATCGTTCGGTTCGTCACTGCGGGTGACGGTACCCACCATCTGATCGCTCAGGGTGAACAGCGCTTTACGGTGCTCGACATCGTGAGCCGAGAGCCCTTCCTCGTCGCTCGCATCGAGCCACACAAGGAAGTCACCGTGATCGACCGCGAAATCGAAGCGCGCGGGCTGAACTTGCGCGAGAAGGCCATCGAGGCGTTGCAGCTCCTTCCGCAAGCGCCGGCGGAACTCGCCAATGCCATTCGCGCCATCGAGTCGATTCCCGCGCTCGCCGACATCGTGGCGAGTTTCATGGATCTGAAGGCCGCGGACAAGCAGGACCTCTTGGCGACTTTCGATCTGAAGACGCGCCTCGATCGGGTGCTGGCGCTGCTGAATCGGCGAATCGAAGTGCTGAAGGTTTCGCGGCAAATCGATGAACGTACTCGTGAGGCCTTCGATGAGCGGCAGAAGGAGGCGGTGCTGCGCGAGCGTCTACGGCAAATCCAAAAGGAACTCGGCGAAACGAATGGCTCCGGTGCCGAGATCGAGGACTTGAAGAAAGCCATCAAGGACGCCGCCATGCCTGCGGAAGCGGAGGAGCAAGCGCAGCGCGAACTCGCGCGGCTCGCGCGCATGCCCGACGGTGCCGCCGAATATTCCATGACACGCACCTATCTCGATTGGCTCATCGCCATGCCTTGGTCGAAGACCGATCCGGAGCAGCTCGACATCGAGCGGGCGCGTGCGATCCTGGACGAGGACCACTATGGGCTGGAAAAGGTCAAACGACGCATCCTGGAATTTCTGGCGGTCCGAAAACTGAATCCGCAGGGCCGCAGCCCGATTCTATGCTTCGTGGGTCCGCCGGGCGTCGGCAAGACCTCCCTCGGCCAGAGCATCGCCAAAGCGCTTGGGCTTCAGTTCCGGCGCGTGAGTTTGGGCGGCGTGCACGATGAGGCGGAAATCCGCGGGCATCGGCGCACCTACATCGGTTCGCTGCCGGGCACGATCGTACAGGCCATACGCAAAGCCGGTCGGCGCAATCCCGTGCTCATGCTCGATGAGGTGGATAAGCTCTCCGCGAGCTACCAAGGCGATCCGTTCTCGGCACTGCTCGAAGTGCTCGATCCGGAGCAGAATAATACGTTCCGCGACAACTACCTCGGTGTCCCTTTCGATTTGTCGAAGGTATTGTTCATCGGTACCGCCAATGTGTTGGACTCCATTCCGGCGCCGCTGCGTGACCGCATGGAAGTGATCGAGCTCACCGGCTACACCGAAGAGGAGAAACTGCAAATCGCCAGGCGCTATTTGCTCAAGCGCCAATTGGAAGCCAATGGCCTGTCGGCCGAGCAGGTGCAGCTGTCCGATGAGGCATTGCGCCAGGTCATCGCGGACTACACTCGAGAGGCCGGCGTGCGCAGCCTGGAGCGTCAAATCGGTGCGCTGCTGCGCAGCGCGGCGGTGACGATTGCCTCCGGCCGCGCAACCAGCGTCGCGATCGATGTCGCCGAGGTGCCCGCAATTCTTGGGGCAGCGCGCTTCGAAAACGATGTGGCATTGCGTACCAGCGTGCCCGGCGTGGCCACCGGGCTTGCGTGGACGCCGGCGGGCGGCGACATTCTGTTCATCGAATCGAGTCGGGTGAAAGGCACCGGGAAGCTCATCTTGACCGGCCAGCTCGGCGATGTGATGAAAGAGAGCGCACAGGCCGCGGTCACTTTGGTGAAATCACAGGCGGATCGGCTGGGGATCGATTCCTCGGCACTCGACGATTGCGATCTGCACATTCACGTGCCCGCGGGCGCCATCCCGAAGGACGGGCCCAGCGCCGGAGTTGCGATGGCGACATCGCTGGCCTCGCTCTTGTCACGGCGCACGGTGCGAGCCGACGTCGCCATGACCGGCGAAATCAGCCTGCGCGGCGTGGTGCTGCCGGTGGGCGGCATCAAGGAAAAATGCGTGGCGGCCGCGCGTGCCGGCATCCGCACGGTGATTCTGCCGGCCCGCAATCGTCGCGATCTGGAGGACATTCCGGAGAGCATCCGCAACCGGCTGGAATTCGTCTGGGCAGAGAAAATCGATGACGTGCTCGCGCGCGCACTCGAAGGAGCACCGATACAGCGAGCGGCGGCGTGACAGCCTGCCGCTGCGCACGCGCCCGCGTGTTCAGGACATCGGGCGCGCATCGCCGGCCAGTTCGGCAATGGCCGCCAGCAATGCTTGAGTGTCGACCGGCTTGTTGAGAAAGCGGCAGCGCGGAATCGAGGTCTTTACGCCGCGCGTCATTGAGGGCAAATCGCCGCTCAGCACGATCGCGGGTACTTCGCGATCGTACCGGATTCGCAGCTGCTGCAGCACGTCCAGCCCCGTGAGGTTGCCGTCCAGATGATAATCGGTGATGAAGACATCGCCGGCCTTCAGGTCGGCCAGCAGGCCCTCGGCTTCGGCGACGCTGGCGGCGCTATGGGTTTCGTGACCCTCGAGCGTCAGGAATAATTCCATCGCGGCCCGCACGGAGTCATTGTCCTCCAGCAGCACGATGCGGCAGCGGGACGCGGGCTGCACCTTGGCGAGATCGTGGTCTTGGCGCGCCGGCACTGGGTCGAATCGGATGGGCGCCTGGATTTCGGGGGACACGCGCTGCGGCGGAATGCGCACGCGAACTCGCGTTCCCTCGCCCAATTGCGACGAGACCGCGATCGAGTAGCCGAGCAGCCGCGATACCTCGCGCACGATGGCGAGTCCAAGACCCACCCCGGAGCGATGCGCGCCGGTGAGATCCACTTGGTAGTATTCATCGAAAATTCGCTCGAGCTTGTCTTCCGGAATACCCACACCCGAGTCCTCGACGATGAGGATCAGCGCATCGGCTTCGGTGCTGTGGGAGATTCGCACGAATCCGCTCTCGGTATATTTCAGCGCATTACCGACCAGATTTTGCAGCAATTGGGTAAACAGAGTGCGATCCGTCGTGATCACCCACTGCGCATCCGCGAATTCCAGCCGCAATTTCTTCGCCACCGCCGTCGGCTCGAACTCACGCGCAAGATCGGCGAGGACCGCCGACAATCTGACCGGCGCAAGTTGCGGCTCGATGGCGCCCGACTCGAGTCGCGTGATATCGAGCAAGGCATTGAGCAAGCGACTCGCGCCATCGATGGCCTGCTCCTGGCGCCGCACCAGATCGTGCACTTCCGGAATCCCCTGGGTCAACGTCAGCACCGAGGCATTGAGGAGGCGGATCGTCTGCAGCGGCTGGCGCAAGTCGTGGCTGGCCGTGGCGAGAAATCGAGTCTTCACCTGATTAGCGTGAACCGCTTCTTCGCGCGCGGCAATCAGGGCGTCATTGATGGCGCGATGTTCGGACATATCGCGAATTGCGGCCGCGACGAAAGTCTTGCCGCCGTCGCTAAACGGCGCGAGGCGGATCCCGGCCGGAAATTCGGAGCCGTCCGCACGCTGGGCGAACAATTCACTGATCCGAGCGCCCATCTCACGATTGGTCGGGTCCCGAAAATACGCCGACAGGTGGGCGCCATGACGGATTCGGAACCGCTCGGGCACCAGCAGCTCCACCGGCTGCCCGACCAGTTGCTCGGGCGCATAGCCGAACAGCGTCCCCGCGGTTGCGTTGGCAAATTGTATGGTCCCCCGGGTGTCGACGGCGACGAGCGCATCCGGTGAAAATTGCACCAAATGCCGGGAGAGGGAGACGAGTTCGTCCATGGCTGTCCGCTAGTATAAGGGGTCGGCGCAAGTTCCTGCGGCAATTCGCGGCTGTACGCCCGTGCGCGATGCGGCAGACTGCTCAAGCATGATGAGCGGGAGTGGCTTCGGTGGGCACGAGCGTAGGCGCTAGGCGACGAAGCGGGAAACGATTGAGCGAAGTGAAGTCATCTTGGGTCGGATCCGAGGCCATTCTCAATCAGCTGATGGAGATTGCCCGCATCTCTGCGCTTGCAGAAATGGCGAGCGGCATCGCGCACGAACTGAACCAGCCGCTGGGGGCGATCGCCACGTTTTCGCAGGCCGGCGAGCGTCTGTTGAACCGGCCGGAGCCGCTCGTGCACAAGGCCCTCGAAGTGTTTCGCCAGATCAACGCCGAGGCGATGGGCGCCGGCGAGGGTATCCGCCGCATCCGGCGCCTTTTCGATAACCAGGAATCGACCCGCGCGCCATGCCAAATGGGCGATCTGATTCAAGAGTTGCGGCCGGTATTCGCTGCGCTCGCCCAGCGCAATAAGTCGGATCTGCAAATCGACATAGCGCCGGCGTTGCCCGAGCTGCGGATCGATCGGCTGAGAATCCAGCATGTCTTGTTTGCGTTGGTGCAAAACGCCCTCGATGCCAGCTCCCTCAAATCCGGCGCTCCACGCGTCAAGATCGAGGCGCGCGCCGATCGTTACGGCGTGGAGACCAGCATCGCCGACTCCGGACCGGGCATTCCCCCTGAAATCCGCGACCAATTGTTTCGTCCCTTTTTCACCACGAAGCCGCAGGGCACGGGACTTGGTTTGGCCTCCACCCGCGCGATCGTCGAGGCCCACCAGGGAACCATCGGATTTGAAAACCTGGCGTCCGGCGGCAGCCGGTTCTGGTTTCGCTTACCCATCGCCGAATGACGAGCACCCGCCGGCGCATCTGGTGACACCGCGATGAATCGCTTATGCAGCCCGCGGTGACCCTGTCATTTCAACATATCGAGCGCTCGGGAGCCTTGGAGGCCCGCGCTCGCGAAGTCGGGGACCGCCTCCAGCGCGACAACGAGGGCATCACGCATTGCCATGTGACGATAGAAGGCGGTTTGGACGATGGCGCCGACGGCGCATCCTACGCAGTGAAGATCCACCTGAGCGTGCCGGGCGCGCAAATCCACGCCGATAGCACTCACCAAGACGGCACTGGTCACCGTGATGTCTACGTTGCCTTGCGCGACGCCTGCACCAGCGCCCGGCGCCAATTACAGGATCTTAAGCGAGATCACAAGTCGAGCCTGCTCAGCGGCCCGCGGTCAGTGGCGCAGGCGGCTGAACGGGCCAAGCACCGTCGCGCCAAGGACTAGCGGCAACCAACCGGCCTCTCCGTTCGAGCCATGCGGGTCCCGTCAGCGCTCATGAACGTGTGGAGCGCTGTTCAGCAGCCGGCGAGTCCGCATCCGGACCCGACGCGAGCATATAGGCGGTCAACGCCGTCCCGATAAACGTGAATAGCCAGAAAACGAAAAATCCCAGGCCGTAGATCATCGGTCGCAGCGCTATCAACGACGGCGCAAAATAATCGTCGAAACCGAGCGTCATGGGATCGAAACAGGCAAACACCACGGCCGTTTCCACGCAGGCGGCGAGGAACGACGCCCAGAGCGCTACGCCTATGCCCTCGCTGAGCCGGGACTTCGGCGAACTTTGGATCATGGCCCACCTCGCATCAGGTTGCGACACTCGCCTGATCTTAGAAAGTTCCGCGCAGGATCGGTATTAGCAACGCACCCAGATCGGCTAGGTACTGTCCACAGGGATACGGGAAAGTACCTATTGGCGTACGAGCCGCTTCGATGAAGGCTAGCGTTGGTAAAGTTCGGTGTTTGAATCCGAGAAATTGCTTTGAGGGTGCGTAGATATGACAGTTGCGACAGCCGTGTCTTTCGATACCGATCTCATGCGTCGCTATGATCGCGAAGGTCCGCGCTACACGTCGTATCCCACCGCGCTGCAATTTCACGACGGGATCGACGCGAGCGACTATGCGCTGGCCGCAGGCACCAGTCTCGGCGCGAGCCAAGGAGATCCGCTGTCGCTGTACGTGCACATTCCCTTTTGCAGCAGCCCTTGCTTTTATTGCGGTTGCAACAAAGTCGTCACGCGTCACTTGGACCGCGCCGATGACTATGTGGGGCACTTGCTTCGCGAAGTGTCGCAGCGCAGCGCTTATTTCAAGCGCAGCAGGATCGTCGAACAGATGCATTTCGGCGGCGGCACGCCGACGTTCTTGCCCAAGAAGCGGCTGATTGAATTGGTCGACCGGATCGATCAGGATTTTCGCTTGACCGCCGCGGACTCTCGAGACTATTCCATTGAAATCGATCCGCGCGGGGCGGATGACAGTCTCTTGCGGCTATTGGCCGCCCTTGGGTTCAACCGAGTCAGTTTGGGCGTACAGGACTTCGACGAGGACGTGCAGCGAGCGGTAAACCGAGTGCAACCCGCCGCGACCGTGGCGCGCGTGTATGACGCCGCTCGCGATTTGGGTTTTCGCTCCATCAATTTCGACTTGATTTACGGCTTGCCGAGACAGACCCTGTCGAGTTTTGGCGCGACGCTCGATCGCGTCATCGAGATGCGTCCGGACCGCCTGGCCGTCTATGGTTATGCCCACATGCCTCGAGTGTTCAAAGCACAGCGCCAAATTCGCACCGACGAACTCCCGAATGCGGCTACACGCCTTGCCCTCCTGCAGCTGGCGGTCGATAGGCTCTGCTCCGCAGGCTACGTGTACATCGGCATGGATCATTTCGCCCTGCCGACCGACGGACTCGCCCAGGCGCAGCAAAACGGCACCTTGCACCGCAGTTTTCAAGGTTATACGACTCACGCGAGTCGGGATCTGGTGAACCTCGGTGTCAGCGCCATCGGTCAAGTCGGCAATCTGTATGTTCAAAATCACAAATCGCTGCAAGACTACGAGCGCGCGATTGCGGACGACGCGCTTCCCTCACATCGCGGCGTGTGCATGAGCCAGGACGATGTAGTGCGCAAGGATGTCATTCACGAGATCATGTGTCACGGCAGCATTTGCATCGCGGCCGTCGAGCAGCGGCATGGCATTCAATTCGACGCCTATTTCGCGACCGAAATGCAGCGGCTGCGCGCGCTGGAAGCCGATGGGCTCGTGGAACTGCGCGAGGACCGCCTCAACCTCACCCCGGCGGGGCGGCTACTGATGCGGACCGTCGCCATGACTTTCGACGCATACCTGACTGCCGACTCGCGGTCTCGCATGTCGCGCGTCATGTGACCGCGCGAACTTCGGAGCGCGCGACGCGGCGAATCAACGCCCTTGCGCGGCGAGACGATGCAGCCGCGCGATGCGTTCGAGCGCCGGCGGATGCGAATCATAGAACGCCGAGTGGACCGGATCCGGTGTCAACGTGGTCGCGTTGTCTCGATAGAGCTTGACTAGAGCGCCGGCCAATCTGCCGGCGTTGGAATATTCGATTGCAAAATCGTCGGCGGCGCGTTCCTGCCGACGCGACCACCAGGCCCCGAGCGGCGTAGCGAAGAACGTAAAGACCGGTACCGTCAGCACGAACAGCAGTAATGCCGTTGCGGGCGAGCCTGTGGGCACACCCAACGCGGCATAAAAGCCGGGTTGCCGCGCCAGCCAGCCGAGCAGAGCCAGTCCCGCGAGCACCGACACAGCCGATAGACCCAGGCGCTGCCGCACATGGTGCAGACGGAAATGGCCGAGTTCGTGGGCCAGCACCGCTTCGATTTCGTCCACATCGATCCGTGCCAACAAGGTGTCGAAGAACACGATGCGCTTGTTGCGTCCGATACCGGTAAAATAAGCGTTGCCGTGTGCTGAGCGACGCGAACCATCCATGACGAACACGCCGCCGCGGGCAGCGAAGCCGCAGCGTTCGAGAAGCCCCTCGACGCGTTGTCGGAGCGCCGCGTCGCTCAAGGGCGAAAATCGATTGAACAGCGGCGCGATGAAGCGCGGAGCCGCCCAGGTCAATCCCAGCATCGCTCCCAACCACACGAGCCACACCCACACCCACCACCACGCTCCGGCTTTCTCCATGAGCGCAAGGGTTGCGAGAACCAGGGGCGCTCCCAGCAGCAGTCCCAGCAGCAAGCGCTTGGCAAGATCCACGGCAAACAGTCCCGGCGAAATCCGGTTGAACCCAAATTGCGCCTCGATGCGAAATGTTCGCCACAGCGCAAACGGCAAGCCGAGCAGTTGCAGGAACACAAACACGCTCAACACGACCAGAGTTCCCTGCCAGGGTTCGCGCCAATTCACGTGCCGCACCAGGGCATCGAGCGCCGCAAGCCCGCCGCCGATCGTCATCAGAAGCTTGATCAATGCCTCGAAGAGCGTCGCCCAGCGGCCGAGCCGCACGCGCGCCGTCGT
>Ga0181521_10003157_pt1 | contig 19487 bp, 14 predicted proteins | sample PEATcosm2014_Bin_32_FD_119764 | JGI IMG/M metagenome (GOLD analysis project Ga0181521, IMG submission 119764) | Peatland microbial communities from MTU Mesocosm Facility, Houghton, MI, USA - PEATcosm2014_Bin02_60_metaG | ecosystem: Environmental > Terrestrial > Soil > Wetlands > Peat | place... | reverse complement strand
CGGCTGAACCTCCGAAGACGCGCTTCAGGAGGTCTCCTATGAGACGCATCTGCATTTCGCTCTTGGGGGTTGCCGGCTCGTAGAGGTGGGAGCGAAAGCGCTCGCTGCGTACGAGCAGACCTTTTTCCAGCATGAGGCGCATCTGGGTGAGGGTGGTGTTGTAGTCGCAGGACTTGTTCAGGGCGTCGTGGACTTCGCGCACGGTGGCCGGACCGAGGCGCCAGAGGGCGGCGAGGATCTCGGCTTCCGCGGCGGTGGGCATGGGGAGATCGGGGGTGGGCATCCGGGATGAGGGTACTACTATTTTTATCTTATGTCAACTATTTAAATCTTATATGCACTACGGTCCACGGGAGTGATCTTCATATGGGGCAATTCGACGGGAATCTATTTTCCGTCGCACGCAGGGGTGTATGGAAACGATTCGGTGCTGGTGCGGATGAAAGACGGGTCGGCGAAATCGCGGGAGAGGCTGGAAGCTGTGCTCGGCGAAATTTCACCGAGCGTGGCGGACATGATCAACCCGATGGAGGACGTGCTGGCGCCGCAGATTTATCCGTTTCGAGTGACGGGATGGGTGGCGGGATTTCTGGCGGGAGTGGAGCTGCTGCTGACGGTGGCGGGAATTTATGGCGTGATGTCGTTCCTGGTATCGCAGCGAACGAAAGAGATCGGGATTCGGGTGGCGCTGGGGGCGGGACGCGCGGACATTCTGGGGATGGTGGTGCGGCAATCGACATGGCTGGCGGCGATTGGGGCGGGCGCGGCCTGGCGCTGGCTGTGGCGCCGGTGTTCGCGCACCAGATCGAGGCGATCCAGCCGTATGAATGGACGACATACGCAGTGACGGCGGCGGTGGTGATGGCGGCGGTAGCGGCGTCGTATGCGCCGGCGCGGCGGGCGATGGGGGTCGACACGGTGGGCGCGCTGCGGTGCGATTGAGCGGGTAGGGGCCGGTGGCTGAAATCCACCAGCCCGGTGGTTCCCGGCCAGTTCGCGGGGCCTCCTCGGGCCCTTATTTTCAATTGCTTGGCAGGATGGCGAAACGCATGCGGTGCAGCCATACGTCTGTAGTGTGTAGGTATGAGCAGACTGAGGCAGGCACATATGACCCGAATATCTTTTCACTCCGCAGTACTTCTACTGGCCGCATCGAGCGTGATTCTGGCGCAGCAACCGCCGGTGGATCAGCAGAGTACTCCGACGACGAATTCCGGCTGGCGGCGAGCCAGCGACCCCGCGCCGGCGGCGGCACAAACTCCGGCAGCGCAAAATCCGGCGGCGCAGGACCAATCGGTGCAACAGGACCCGGCGACGGCTCCCCGCGACGCTTACGGCCAGGCGCAGCCTTCCGCGAACCGCCCGCCGGCGCAACGGCCGGCCTATGGCGTACCCGCCGAGTTGACACTCAAGCCGGGCACATTTTTCACGATGCGGATCAATCAGAAGCTGGCCGATAACAAGAATTCGGTTGGCGATACGTTCTCGGGGACGTTGACGCAGCCGATCGTGGTGAACGGCATTCTGTTGGCGCCTCGCGGCGCGATGGTGTACGGCCGCGTGGCGGAGGCGGCCAAGATCAAGGGCGTACACCGACTGGGAATCGAAGTGACCGGGATTGTGCTGTCGGACGGCTCGCAGGCCGCGATGCACACGCTGCTGATGTCGCGGCAGGGGCCGCCGGTGCCGTATTGGGAGCACGAGCACGGAGCGATTACCACGGCGACGGCGGACGGGTCGGCGCCGGCGGCGGGAGCAACGATCGGAGTGCTGGCGACGAAGGGACACAATAGCGAAATCTATCCGGCGACGCTGCTGACGTTCCAGACGGAGAACGTGGTGACGATTCATACGGCGGACTCGGCGGGTGCGTTCCGGTATGTCAGCCCGGACGACTACAACAATCGTCAAGGCCTGACCACGCAGGTGGCTAGCCGGCCGGCGTATGGGTACCCCGGATATCCGTATCCGTATTATCCATATTATGGTTGGGGCTATCCGTATCCTTATTGGGGTCCGGTGGTGGGATTCGGTTTCGGGTTCGGCGGGTACTGGGGCGGATGGCATGGGGGCTGGCGGCGGTAAAAATAGCTCACAGAGGCACGGATTGCACGGAGAAGATGCCGCGGGCCGGCTGCGGTGTGCAAATTCCGAGTAGCAATATTGCGGTCGCGGTTCGGTAACGCCTGGCGTCGATGGCTGTGTAGAATAGATTCCTAGCCATGACGCCGTTCGACCGGGTGCAATCCTTGTTTCACGAGGCCCTGTCTCTCCCGGTAAGCGCGGACCGCGCCGCCTGGCTTCGAGCGGAGAGCCATGGCGATGCCGAACTGTGCCGGGAAGTTCTGGACCTGCTCGCGGCGCACCAGGAGATGAAGACGGCGGGTGAGTCCGGGCCGTCGGCGGATGTTTCAGTCCCCACGGCGGCTTTCGGTCCGTATCGCGCGGTACGCCTGCTCGGCCGCGGCGGCATGAGCTCGGTTTACCTCGCCCGGCGCGCCGATGGCCAGTTCCATCAGACCGCCGCGCTCAAGATCATGGCCGGTTACCTCACCGGCCCGGAATTCCTGCGGCGCTTCGAAACCGAGCGCCAGTTGCTGGCCTCGCTCAGCCACCACAACATCACGCGCCTGCTGGACGGCGGCGTGTCGTCGGCGGGCGATCCGTTTCTTATCACCGAGTACATCGATGGCCAGCCCATCGACCGGTATTGCGACGAGCGAAAGCTCGATATCAAAGGGCGGCTGCGCATCTTTCTTCAGGTCTGCGACGCGGTGGATTACGCGCACCGCAACCTGATCGTGCATCGCGATCTGAAGCCGGCCAACATCCTGGTGAACACCGAAGGAACGGTGAAGCTGCTCGACTTCGGGACGGCATCGCTGGTGGGCGGGCAGGAGGCGATGACGCTCACCGGGGCCCGGGTGATGACGCCGCGGTACGCCAGTCCGGAACAACTGCGCGGGGAACGGCTGAGCACGGCGACGGATGTGTTCTCGCTGGGGGTGGTGCTGTACGAGTTGCTGTGCGGGGCGTGGCCGTTCGGGATTCCGGGCTCGATGTTGAGCGAGCTCAGCCGCGCCTCGGGAACGGTCTGTGCGCAGCATCCCTCGGCGGTGATCACCGAGGAGTCGGCGGACCGCCGTTCGGCGCCGCGGGAGCAATTGCGGCGCATGTTGAGAGGGGATCTCACGGCGATTGTCTTGAAGGCCCTGGAGAACGATGCGGCGCGGCGATATGGAACGGTGAGCGAGTTCGCGGCGGACATCGAGAATTACCTTGCGGGGCGTCCGGTTTTCGCGCGTCCGCAGACGGCAGTCTACCGGACGAGAAAGTTTCTGCGCCGGCGATGGCTGCCGGTCACCGCAATCGCGGTATTCGTTCTCGGATTGTCGGCCGCCACCTTAACGGCATTGCGGCAGGCGCACATCGCGCAGGCGCGTTATGCCGATCTGCGCTCTCTCACCACCACGTTGTTGTTCGAATTGAAGGACGCCATCAATGACGTGCCTGGATCCACCCCGGCGCAAAAGATTCTGGTAACGCGCGTGGTCAAGAGCCTCGACAGTCTGGCCGGCCAATCCGCGCACGACCCCAAGCTGCGGCTCGATCTCGCCGAGGCGTACCGGCAGCTTGGTGAATTGCAGGGCAGCCCGTACGGGCAGAATCTGGGCGATCCGGATGGCGCTCTCGCCAACCTCGCCAAGGCCCGCTCACTGGTTCAACCGCTGCTCGTGGCCGACCCCAATGGCGCCCCGGCGCTGCGCGCAGCCGCGATTATCGAAGACACCACCGGCGAAGTTTACTTTGGAACCGGCCGCGGCAACGATGCCGTCTCGCACCTCACCAATGCAACTGGATTGGTGGAGCGGCTGCTAAAAGTTTCCGCGGGCGTCCCCGACCTGCTCGAAGCGGCGACCATTCACCAGGTGTTGGGTGACGTGTACGGGCAACCGGGGACGGCGAGCTTTCAGGACCCGGCCCGCGCCTCCGCTGAATACGGCCGCACCGTCGAGCTCGACCAGATGGTGGTGCGCAAGGATCCCGGCGCGGTGCGGGCGCGGCGCGGCATTGCTCTCCTTCTCGCGAAGCGCGCCGACCTGGTGCGCTTCGATGACCCCGAAACCGCGCTCGACGAGTACCGGCAAGCGCTGAACACCTTCGACCAACTACCCCCGGAGGAACGCACCCGCCCGGCCAATCTTCGCTATCGAGGCATGTTCCAGCGAAAACTCGGGGAAGCGCTGCGAGACTTGGGGCAATGGGGCGAAGCCGAGTCTTACCTCGCCCCGGCCCAGGGCTTCTTCGAACGGGCATTGGCCGCCGATCCTGACGACAAGCGTGCGAAATACGACCTGGTAGTGATCCTCGATGCTGTACTCTTGCTGAACGAGCGTCAAGGAAAGAGCCAACTGGCAATGCCGCTGGCGGATCGCATGATTCGCCTCATGGAAGACCTGGTGCGCGGCGAACCGGACAATCCGGTATGGCGGATATCGCGCGCCTTCTACCGTTACAGGCTCGCGATCCAACAGTCACGGCTGGGCGAACCCGACCGCGCCTCTGCTACGGCGGCCCAGGCCTTGAGCGAACTCGCCCGCATCGCCGATGCCGGCGGAGCAAGTCCGCAAGCGCTCGGAATGGCTTCCGAAGCCTTCGCGCGCATCGAGCCGCGCAGCCTGAGAAGCCGCGACCGCGCGGTGCGATATGCGGAGCGGTACGCCGCGCAACTGTCGAAGCAGGATCTCTCGGCCGTCTATCTTCTTGCTGTGGCACAAGACGCCGAAGGCCGCGACAAGCAAGCGGCTGAGACTGCCCGCAAAGCCCTCGCCATGCTGGTACCGTCCCGCGAGGGTCACGTCTACTACGTCCGTACCGACCTCGAAGCGATTCGCTAGTGCTTGTGGGGCAGCCAGTCCCGGCTGGCACAGGTGTTAAAAATGCGGCCGATCCCGTGCGATGAGTTTCACCCCAGCGCGGTGTACAGTCCCCAGAGCCACGTGTTTCGAGCGGCTGCGTGCCGGAGCGTTAATCCATCTGGGTTCGTCCCCTCGGTGCTGTTGGCTTTGGGGGTTGGCCTCTCTCCGAGTGGGCGACAGGACACCCGAAGACCATGCCGCACTTCCCACGACCCCGTGTGGAGCCAGCCACACGGGATTGATGGTGCTTAGGGCTGTTACCAATAGGAACCCCGGAACATATCAGACCAGAGTGTCTTTTACTCGTCCTCGCGTTGAATCTCTCCTGGACGGCCGGAAAGGCCCTAAACTGATACAATCCGGAATATTCCAGAGGGTGTGGTGAGCCAAGACCCAAATGCCGGTCACGACACGTGGGAGAAAATCTCTTCCATCTTCGCCGATGCGCTCCAGACGACCACCGCAGGGCGGGACGCGTTCCTGCGCGATGCCTGCCAGGGGTCTCAAAGCATTGAAGACGAAGTGCGCAGGCTTCTTGAAGAGCACGAACGAGCCAGCGGCGGGTTTCTCGCAGATTTCGCCTTGACGGAAACGATCGCAGGCGACCCCGCCGAAGCCGGTCGCGCCTGCCGGATCGGAGACCTGCTCAGCGGCCGCTTCCGCATAGTTCGCCTGCTGGGCGCCGGCGGGATGGGCGAAGTGTATGAAGCCTTCGATTCCGAACTGCGGCAGGCCGTTGCGGTCAAGATGCTGCGTAGCAGCCGCTCGCGCGATCCGGCAATGGTGGAACGGTTCCGCGCGGAGGTGCTGCGCTCGCGGCAAATCACGCATCCGAACGTGGCGCGCGTTTACGACCTGTTTACGCATCGCCGGGAAGATGGCGGCGAAATCTGTTTCTTCACCATGGAATTGCTGGAGGGGGAGCCCCTTTCGCGGTGGCTCGAAACGCACGGACCGGTCGCGCCGGAGGCGGCGTTGCCGCTGATCGAACAAATGTCGGCCGCTCTCCACGCGGCGCACAGCGTGGGAATTGTGCATCGGGATTTCAAGCCCGGGAACGTGTTTGTCTCGGGCGGGGATAGTGCGACGCCCAAAGCCACGGTCACCGATTTCGGCATCGCAGTCCAATTTGGCGCCATCGGCGAGCCGACGGCAACGGGTTCGCCAGCGCCGTCCGTCGCAAGCTTACTCGCCGGGACTCCCGCCTACATGGCGCCCGAGCGACTTCTGGGCGCGGCGGGTACGCCGGCCGTCGATATCTATGCGCTGGGGCTGGTGGCGTTCGAAATGCTCACCGGCCAACGCGCTTACGATTCGAAATCGCCCCTGGCGTGCGCGCTGAGAAAGGCGGCGGACGCCGATCCGCGGCTCTTTGACGAAACGAGCGACGTACCCGCGTCATGGGTCGAAGCCATTCATCGAGCGGTCCGGCGCGAGCCGGAGCAGCGGTTCGCCGATCCTCTGGACTTTGCCGCCGCGGTGAGCCCGGTTTCCGGCGGCGAGGCCGCGGGACGCTCGAACCGCTGGGGCGTAGTCTGGCCGGCAGCGGCTCTAGCGATTATCCTGGCTGCGTCTGTGGTAATTCTGGACATGCGGACCGCCAGCGAATCGCAATCCCATCCGGCCACTCTTGCGGTTCTGCCGTTTGTGAACGTGGGTGCGGAGCCGCAATCGGTTTATCTCAGCGACGGCGTTGCGGAAGGTTTGATCCGCTCGCTCAATGCGTTCCCTAAACTGCGCGTGACGCCGCAAAAGGCGGCCGCCGCGTACGGCGAGCAGCGAAAGCCGCCGGCGGAGATCGCGAAAGCATTGGGCGCGGATATGTTGCTCGCCGGATCGTTCCGCCAGTCCGGGCACGGGCTGCACTTATCGGCCAACCTTCGCGGCGGGGCCGACGGCAAGCCTGTTTGGGCGCACGATTACGACTGCGATATGGAGCAGCTTCTGGCAGTGCAGGCGGACATCACGAAGCAGGTGGCCACGCGCATGAAATTGGGCGCGGCGCAGCCAAAAAGGACCACCGTGCCGACCTCCAACGCCGATGCCTACGACCTTTATCTGCGGGGACAGTATCTTTGGAACACGCGCACCCGCGAAGGCGTGTTGAAGGCGATTGAACTGTTTGGACGTGCGGTGAGTCTGGATGATAAATTTGCGCTGGCCGACGCCGCAACCGCCGACGCTTACATCATTCTGGCCGATTATGGGTGGATGTCGCCAGCCGAGGTGCTGCCCAAGGCTCAAAGCGCCATCCAGCGCGCAGTCGCGCTCAACGCGGACGCGGCGGAGACGCAGGCCGCGCTGGGCCTGTTCCACATGCTCATCGATTGGGACCAGCCGGCGGCGGAGCGGGCTTTTCAACGCGCGCAATCGCTCGATCCCACGCTGGTGCCGGCCCATCACTGGTACGCGAACTATCTGGAGCGGGCGCGCCGGATGGACGAGGCACTGCGTGAAGCTCAGGAGGCGCGACGCCTGGACCCGACGACCCCTCCAACCCTTCTGATCGTGGGCTGGATTCGCTATTACCGGCGCGAGTATCCGGCCGCGATCGAGATCGGCAAGCAAGCGGTGGAGCTTTATCCCTCCGTCCCGCAATCACATGAGCTGCTGGCGATGAGCTATGCGTCCTCCGGGCAGACGGATTTGGCGCTGAAGGAAAATGCAGAGGCGGTCCGGCTGACTACCGATCCCGCCGTGGCGCTGCGGCGCCGGGCGGAAGTATTATCGCGCATCCCCGGTCACGAAAACGAGGCGAGAGAAGCGGCGCGCAAGTTGGAAGCAATCAGTTGGGACCGGCAGGCGGCGTACATGGTTCCGATCTACGCGGCCTTGCACGATGGCGAGCGAATGTACCATTGGGCCGATCGCGCTCTTCAAATTCACGATACCTATCTTTTGATGGCCAATGTGGATTTGCCGCTCGACGCGTTCCGCAACGAGCCGCGCTTCCAGCAAATTCTGCACCGAATGGGTTATTGAGAACCGCGCGTCCGCATCAGATCGATTCCGCCAGCAACTCCTCCTCCGTTCGCGCCCGCTTGAGCCAGCCTAAGCGCACCGGAACGTCGTACAATCGCCCCGGAGCGAATCGCGGCTTGGCGTGACGTAGGCCGGGGGCAACCACCCGCACCACGGGAAACGCGATCTCGGGACGGGTCAGGTCGAAGACAATCACCTCATGGCCAGCGCGGGCGATTTTCCCGCAGCATTCCTCAACCAGATCGCGCCGGTCGGTCGCGCACTCTTCCGTGTGTGGAATGAGCGTGGATTTTTGCGCGGCTTGATGGCTGGGCGGCAGGCCGGGGCGCGCCGGCGCCTTCGAGAGTTGCCACAACTCGCGCACGGCGTTGCGCAGCGCGGTAGAGGCGTCGAGATGCGCCGCGGCGCCGCGAATCCAGCCGTCTTGGCGCACGCCTAGCGCAACGAAAACCGGAACCCCGAGGTCGGTGGCAATATCCTCCACCCAGACCTGCCAGCCTTGGTCTTCCAGTTGGCCGCATACGCGGCGGCAGAGCAAATCGCCGGATAGCATGGCGTGGTCGGCCGGCCTCGCAACTTGGCTGAACCACCAGATCCCCAAGGCATCGCGCTCCACGAGTTCCAGAATTCCGTGCAGCGCCGCCTCTTCGACGCTGCTGCCGCTTGCGCAGCCATTGGAATCGGCGTCCGCGATCCAGCGGCTGCAGGGCGGCCGGTAGTAGAGGGATGCCAGCGCCATGGGAAGAAAGCGGCGACGTTGCGCGGTAAGGGACCAGCCCTCGATCCATTCGATCTCTTCGCCCTCGTCAAACCTTTCGGGCACAGCATCGTCCGGCCCGTGCCGCCGGTTCCAGTCCTCGCGGCCGATCAACTGCCTTTCGCTGAACAGGAGCACCCGATTGGGATGAATCGCATCCTCGCCCAGATCGCAGTATCGGGCGGTGACGCGGGGCTCGTCTCCACGGAAGGAGATCGAATACCGCTCGACTGCTTCCGCCATGCAGGCCGCTCTGGCTTCTTCGGTGGTCCAGCCGTGACCCGAGCAGACGCCCGGCTGCAAGATGGCATCGGGAATCCGAAGCGCCGGCGGCGGAAGCGTTATGTTGTACACGGCGCCATAAGTGAAGACCAACGGCGCGGGCGCCAGGTCGCGGCGTTCCAAGCGGCGGACAATGCCTGTGATCTGACTGGCGAGCGGCTCCAGCCGTTCCAGGACCGCTTGCGGGCTGGCCTGCCGCAAGCCGTCTGTCAGGTTCGACTGCGCAATTGGGCGCCTCAGCTCGATGCGCTCCGGACGCGCGTCAGGCAGCGTCCTCCAGCAATTGGGGCACTTGGGCAGCCGCGCTATGGGATGTCGGTCTGCCCGCAGAGATGACCAGGAAAATGACCAGATGGCTCCCTCCAACGAATCGGGCATTTCGAGCAGCCAGCGCATGATTTCCTGAGCGGCAAATTCCGCCGCGGCTCGGATGCGGCTCTGCGGCGCATAAGGCTTCCACAAGACTCCGCCGTCAGGCGCAATCTGGCTGCTCACCCAGGCTTTTTCGCGCAATCGGATCTCGAGACACCGCCAGCAGGAAGTCCGGCCAGGCGTGAAGAAAGGACCGATCCAGACTTCCGTTCCCGGCACTTTCACCAAAACCCATGGCACGGCCTTTCGCTGGCACTCATGCTGGACAGCCGCGAGCCGCGGATCCAGATAGTCCTCGACGGCCACAATCTGCAGATGGCCATCCTCCCGGAGCGGGGCGCCGGCGTCGGCGAGAGCCTGTCGGATCGCATTACCGTCAAGGCTGCTGGTAAGATCGCGAACCGTGGCCCCATTTTTCCAGCGATCGCGCCCTTCCGATTGAGGAGGAACTCCCGATTCGCGGTAGAGCTGAGCGACATAGGGCGCGGAGACGGCCGATTCCACCAGGCCGCGGCTTATCATCTGCTCCAAAAGGCGGGCGGCGCTGTCGCGTCCGGCGCCGGCTGGGATCTGTTCCAGAAGCGCCGCGGGCGTCTGAGGCGTCGCCAGCAGCGACGCGAGCGTGCCCACGCACGGGGCCGTCCACACCCCCTGTTTCGACTCGGTCATCCAGCAGACGCAGTCCGGGCCTGTTGGGATTACGCGGATGGCGTCCGGTAGCCGCAAGAGTATGTGTAACACAGATGTCATTGGAATTATATTGGCTTCTTGAGGTATCATCCAGCATAAACGTTTGAGAAACTAACGCCGCAACCAAATTCAAACCAGAGAGGATAACGATCATGTCCAATCGACCGCTAGATTCCGAACCAGAAGAAATGGAAGTCCACTTTAACTCCTGCACCAACGCAACCTTAAGCGTCCACAAAGGCGTGCTCGCGCAGCTACTCGACAAGACGCACCAGACGACTCCCTCAAAATCGCCGCTGGTGACTGCCGACGGAGGCGATCCCAACGACTATGTGGACATACCTCTCCAGACGCCGGACGCCCATCATACGCTCAACTGGGACTACATGCCCGACCCTGCCGTCGCGGATGGCGGCTTGGTGCTACTTCAGGTGGTCTCGACGGGCGCGGGCGCGGTCAACCCGATCGAAAGAATGCGGCGGAAGACAGCGGCTGTCTTTGCAGACGAACTCTCTCTCTCAGCGAGGCGAGCCGGTAAGAGTTGAATATCCGGATGATCGGAGCGAGCGACACTGGCCGCTCCGGGGGCGCTGACCTGCACGACTGCGCAGCCGTGGGCCGGCTCGATATTGCGGGATGGTATTGCAGCGGCGTGCTCGTGCATGCCCGAGTCGTGCTTACCACTGCGCATAGCGGTCCGGCCGGCGGTTCTGTTACTCCGCGGGTCGTGTGTCTCGGGACGGCCGATCTTTCCGATGCGGGCGCCGCGGATGTCATCGCAGGCGAATTCAAAGCTCATGAAGCTTATGCGGGAAAGGGCGCCTGCGATCTTGCAGCGATGATCCTCGAGCGTGGCTCCAGTGTGACGCCGGTGGGCTTGGCGACCGCGTCCGAGATTGCTTCCGCCACCGAAGTCATACTTGCGGGTTTCGGTGCCGACCGTGAGGCACGGTTGGGGTTGAGCGTCCGGCGCGCGGTTCGAGTTCCTATCGCCTTTTTTTCCTCCGGCGCGGGTGGCGCGCTGCCGGATATCCTGGATTCCGTTCGTTTCAATCCCAAATCGGAATTTCTCGCTGGCGCCGAGGACCGCGGTCCGAGCTTCGGCGACAGCGGCGGTCCGGCCTATGTTTCAGTCAAGGGCGAACGAAAGCTGGCAGGAATCATCTCCCGCCCGGCAGCGCGGCAAAAGCCATATTGTAATGGGCTGACGATTCTGACCCGGGTCGATGCCTTCGAGAGCTGGATTCAATCCCGGATTGCGCAAGCCTGCCTTAATGCCCTTGCGCCGAAAGGAGATCCTTAAGCTCAAGCATTTCGAGCATTGAAAGGCCGGGTACCTTTTTCCGAGGGCGCGTAAATACGGACCAGACAAAGTCCGTTTCGACGCGTGTGTGGGAGTGGCAGCCCAGGCAAGAGTTCACCGCTACGCCAGTCTGATGGAACGTTTCCATGGTGACGTTGGCGAATGATGTGCGGTCAGCGCCTGCACCTGGATACCAATTCTTCGGATTGGCGCCATCGGGGTTACTCAATCGTATGCCCGTTGGGAACTGCGTCATCACGAGCTGGTAATACTGCCAGACCGAGCCCGCCTCGCGGAGTTTGCTGCGATAAGCCAGATTCGTATCGTATGTTAGAGGGTGGATCTGCGGGCGCCGGACCACGCTGTAGAAGGGGAGTGAGACGGTGTGAGTTGGAATCTGTGGATAGGGATTGATGGCTCCTAGTGCCGGCGCTCCCGGCGCATAAAGCGCGAACGATCCGTCCGAACCGAGGGGGTCCCGCGGGGGCACGTTATCAACCTGTTCGAACGTCGACCAGATCCATTGAGGGCGATCGAACGTCCGCTGCACTATGTGGAGACCCACGAGACCCACTTCCTTCTCACTACAAGTGGCTGGGCCGCCCGAATCGCTCCCACCCAGATCGAGAACCCAGGCTTTGCGGATGTAGTAGCGCTCTCGCTGGGAGGCGTTAAACCCTGTCATATCCATCCACGCGGATTTCACGGTGAGAGGGCTGGCCCCAGGCACCTGCTGAGATGGAAAAGCAATTCCTGCGTAAGCTGGGCCCTGCGGCGTGGGGTGTGGGTTGTTAAACAGCCACTGCCTGACCACGTTGAAAGCCTTCTCATTGTATCCAGTGAGGTAGTGCAGGAAAGTTCGGTTCCGCGCCATTAATGGTCCGCAATGGCCTGCGCAGATCGATTGATCCACAGTGCCCAAGCCCGCCTGGCTCATATCGCTAAATTTCGAGAAGGAGGCAAGTACCAGATCGCCATATTGCATCTTGTGCGAACAAGCGTTGTACTGCGGGTCCTCGTAGACACCCCAGACAGCCGGTTGGCCCGGAATGAATGTACCTTGGCTATCGGCGCGAAATGTCTCCCAAGCCGCTTTGAAAGTCTCGAAGACCTTGGGCTGACTTTTGGAGGCTACCGTTTGCGTCTGGTCCGGGACGCCGCGCCGGCCGCTGGCTGCCGGCCATACCATGGCGATGAACGCTCGCCAGGAGTAATCGTCGAAATATGGCAGCATTTTCTCGCCATTGCCCTCGGCGGATTCCGGTGGAGACGCATCGGCCGGCGGCTGCGGCGAATTTAGCACAGGCTGGATGGTCGAAGCGGCGAACGTCTGCCGCAGAACCAGAACCGTGAGGACAAAAGCCAGAACTGCGATCATGCCGTAAGCGATGCTGCGAAGGCGCATGAAGATCCTCCCTCTCTGATAAGCGGTTGTCACCGCTAAACCGGGACATCCCTCCTCTATTGCTAGCTAGCCTCCACCTTGGCGGCCGTGGCGCCACGCAATTCGCCGTGCAGCCACGCTCTGGCCACGGCCCACTCTCGCTTCACCGTGCGCGGGCTGAGGTGCAGAATTTCCGCGATTTCCTCTTCCGTGAGTCCGGTATAAAAGCGCATTTCAACGATCGACTCCTGACGCGGCGAAATCTCGCGCAGCCTTCGCAGAGACTGGTCCACGCCCAGGATTTCATCGACGCGGTTCTCTACGACTGCGGCCAGATCGCTCATTTCCACCGGGACCGCGCCGCCGCCGCGGCGCTGAGCGCGCGCCGCGCGAGCGTGGTCCACGAGAATGTGACGCATGGCGCAGGCGGCCGCTCCGAAAAAATGGGCGCGGTCCTTCCAATCGCAGCCTGCCTTGCCCAACAGGCTCAGATAGGCTTCATGGACCAAAGCCGTGGACTGCAGCGTATGATTGGACCGCTCGGCGCGCAACTGGCGCGAAGCGATCCTGCGCAAATGATCGTAGACTAGGTGGATCAGCCTGTCTTGGGCTCCGGGACGGCCTTCCCGCAGATGCTCCAGCGCAAGAGTGATTTCGCCGCCGGCGTCCATAAATGTAGCTCGGTTAACACAGTATACAATGGCGGGGTTTGAGAGAGCCTTTGGATTCCACTCATCGCACCGAATAGAGAGCGCAGAACCCGCTAATCTGGCCATTTTGAGAACTGGCGATACTGGCGATAAATCCCCTCCCACCAGCAAAGGCCCGCGATGTCCCGTTGGGGGAAGCATGCGGCACCGCGATGCCCGCGGCATCGTGATCTCCCCGAACCCCGTTTGGGGCCAGTGTACGACAAGTCGCGTCAGATCGTCCAACCGGTCCCGAGATCGGTCCTCGTTTTTTTCGCGTCAGGCATTGACATTACATCGAGTGGCCGATCTCCGTGATCGGTTTCGTCTAAACGAGGCCTCCAGTCTCGTGTTCATCGTCCGCCTGCCGAAATGAGTTGACCCTGCTCGCGAATACTCCTTCAGCCCCTCCTCTTCCACCAGCAACCTGCCTTACCTTCCCGCCTCCTCATGTAAGATTGTCCTAATGACCTGGCGCACGCCCGCTTTCGTCCTCGTCCTGGCCGCCTCCGTCCTCGTGGCCCACAACGAGCCCAACCTCACCGAGCAATACCGCGATACCGCCGACAAGCTCATCCGCGCAGCCTTGGCGGACCGCGAGGGCTACGACCGCCTCGCGTATCTCTGCTACCGCATCGGCAATCGCCTCAGCGGATCGGTGGGTCTGGAACGCGCCATCGCCTGGTCCGTCGAGCAAATGAAGGCCGTCGGCTTGAGTAACGTCCGGGTCATCCCCGCCAAGGTGCCGCATTGGGTGCGCAACAGCGAATCGGCCCGCATGATCACGCCCGTCGAAAGGCCCCTGCACATGCTGGGTCTCGGAATGAGCGCCGGCACGCCGCCCGGCGGCATCACCGCCGACACCGTCGTCGTCTCCAACTTCGACGAGCTCGCCAAGCTTGGCCGCGACAAGGTGCAGGGCAAAATCGTCGTCTATAATTACGTCTTCACCAACTACGGTTCCGGCCGAAATTACCGCTCGAGCGGCGCCTCCCGAGCCGCGGCCCTCGGAGCCGTCGCCGTGCTCGTCCGCTCCGCCACTCCGCTCGCCGTCCAGCTTCCTCACACCGGCGCCCTGGAGTACGATTCCGACCAGCCCAAGATCCCTGCCGCCGCCATCTCACCCGAAGATTCCTACATGCTGGCGCGCTTCTACGCCGAAGGCACGCCCGCGCGCGTCCATCTCGAAATGGGCGCCGCCATGCTCCCCGATGCCGATAGCGGCGACGTGATCGGCGAAATTCCCGGCAAGGAGCATCCCGAAGAAGTGGTGGTCATCGGCGGCCACATCGATTCCTGGGACGTGGGACAGGGCGCGCAGGATGACGGCGCGTCCATCATGGCCTGCCTGGAAGCGCTCTCCATCATCCACCAGCTCGGCCTCCAGCCGCGCCGCACCCTCCGCGTCGCCTTCTGGGTGAACGAAGAGAATGGCACGCGCGGCGGCGAGGCCTACCGCGCCTTCGTCGGCGATCAGCTCAAGAACCAGGTAATGGCCCTCGAAATGGATGGCGGCGCCGAGACGCCGCGCGGTTTCGGCGCGGGAGTGGACGCCAATTCCATGGAGATGCTGAAGCAGATCGCCAAACTGCTCGAACCGGTCGGCGCAACCGAGATCACCGGCGGCGGCGGCGGCGAGGACATCAACGCCCTGGTGCGCGACGGCGTCCCCGGCATGAGCGAACGGGCCGCCGGAACTCATTACTTCGACTGGCACCACAGCGAGGCCGATACCCTCGACAAGGTCGACCCCGAAGACTTCCGCAAAAGCGTCGCCGCGCTCGCTGTCATGAGCTTCGCCGTCGCCGATATGCCCGCCCGCCTCGTCCCCGCTAACAGCGGAGGGAGACGCGGACGCTGATCGCGCGTCTATACTGAAAAGAGATGCGTGGCGCGATTCTCGCAGGGCTGGCTGGGTGCGCCCTCTTTATCTGCACCCTCTGGGCCCAGGACCCTTTCCGGGAGTACCCGGCCTGGGAATACAATAATTTTCCTCTTGCCAAGGACTACAAGGTCCCCGGCGAATGGACTTTCGCCCGTCTCATGTACCCCAGCAGCCCGGTGTACGTCGATTGGCAGTCGACCATGAATTCGCAGTACGACTGGCACTACGGCATGACCAACTGGACCATCGACTATCCGCGCTCCGACCGTCATCTTGCCCTGGCCATCCGCCGCCTCACCCGCATCGACGCGCGCTCCGCCGAGCAGGTCATCAACATGGAAGCGGACGACGACATTTTCAATTATCCCTGGGCCTATGCGGTGGAAGTCGGCCATTGGCAGCTCACCGACCAGATGATCGCCAAATTCCACGAGTTTTTCGAGCGCGGCGGATTTTTCATGTGCGACGATTTCCACGGCACGAAAGAGTGGGAGGTCTTCGTCTATAGCTTCAAGAAGGTCCTGCCCGACAGCCAGATCATCGATATCCCCAACGACGATCCGATTTTCCACACCGTCTACGATCTCGACGAGCGCTACCAGGTGCCCGGCATGCAATACACGCAGACCCACAGCATCTGCGAAAAGTGCCGCACCAATCCCACCTGGGGAAGCGGCGGCGACGATCCCCACTGGCGCGGCGTCTACGACGATCACCACCGCCTGATCGCCGTCATGACTCACGATAACGACCTCGGCGATTCCTGGGAAAACGCCGACGAGCCGACTTACCCGCAAAAATTCTCCTACATGGGCCTGCGCATCGGCGTAAACTATCTCGTGTACGCGATGACGCATTAAGATGCCGCCAACCGTGGCCGTTCCCGACCTTTCCTCCCGCCCGATTCGCCTGTCGGCGGAACGCAGGATGGCTGCTTCGCCGGCGGCGCTCTACCGCGCCTGGACGGAACAATTCGACCGTTGGTTCGCCGCGCCCGGCACGGTCCTCATGAAGGGCGAAGTCAACGCGCCCTTCTTTTTCGAGACGCATTTCGAAGGCGCCCGCCATCCCCACTACGGCCGTTTTCTGAGGCTGGATCCGGACCGGTTGATCGAACTCACCTGGCTCACCAGCGCCACTATGGGCGCCGAGACGGTGGTGACCGTCGAGCTCGCGCCCGATTCGGGCGGTACCCAACTGCGCCTCGCCCACGCCGGCTTTCCGACCGAAGAATCGATGCGGCGCCACCGCGACGCCTGGCCAATGGTGCTGGCGCATCTCGACAAACAATTGGCAGTGGAATAGAGTTCCTGATCTCGGCTCCCTCAGTGTCCTCAGCCACCTCCGTGTCCTCTTCTGTTTGGTTGTGCTCCGTGCTATCCGGCAAAAAACATGCGCGCCGCGACGACTTTTCGTCCCGCGTGTTTCTCCGTGGCCTCCGCCATCACTGCGCCCTCGGATTTTGCCTTTGTTTTTCCTTTGGTTCTTCCTCCGTCGTACTAACGGTTTAAGCCGGGGGCACCATTGCCGGAACGGGCTGCAGGATCTGATCCGGGCTGCCGATATGGAAGTTGAGCTGAGCGGAGGATAGGGCAACTGCCGGGAAGCAACCCGAGCGCCCGACGCTTCGAGTACGACCTCTCGACCGCTCTCGCACGGCTTGGGGCCAGGGTGGTGCGCTATTCCTTCCCTGTACGGCTCTTTCATTCGCTACTCCACGCCGGTTTATCCCGGCGCTATCCAGGCAGGATTGCCTGCCCCACCCTGTCTGTACGGATCACCACACTGGGGCGGCAGGTGCAGGTCGTTCGAGTATGGCGAAAGCAATTGCTGGTTTTTTCCGTACCCGGGCAGAAGGCGAAAACGCAAGGGAAGCGCTCCACCAGGCCGGATATACAGACGAGGAAATCGGTTTTCTGGCGGGCGATATTCGCGGCCATGAAACTCCCGCTGTCGGTCCGCCCCTGCATGACGAGGGAAGTTCGGAGGAGGCCGGCACGGATGCGTTTGTCGGCGGCGTCATCGGGCTCGCCGCAGGTTTGTTCGCGGTGTTGTTGCCCGGGTTTGGATGGCTGATAGCGGCCGGCCCACTCGTGGGAGCTTTCGGCGGCATGACCGCCGGAGTGGCAGTGGGCGGCCTCTACGGCATCCTCAAGGACATGAGCATCGGTGAAGACGAGGCCGAGTTCTACGCCGAAGGCGTTCGGCGCGGAGGAGCGCTGATCACGGTCCACGGGCTAAGCAACGAGCGCGAGAAGGCGTCCCGCAAAATCCTGGATGAGAACGGCGCCATCGCGGTGGAACAACTGGCCGATGAGTTGCGCCGCGCAGGCTGGTCGGGTCCATCTGCTAAGACGCTGAAAGCAAGCTAGTTTCGCCATTCGCAAGTATTGCTAAGCAATTAGTACACGCCACCCCGCCCTACTTCGTCATATCCTCTAACGAAGGAGTGCGCCCATGCAACGAGCCGTCCTCGGGACCCTTCTGCTGTCGTCCGCCGCGCTCGCGGTATTCGGCCAGAACGCCGACGCCCCGCCGAAATTCGCGGCCGCCGCCGTCCATGTGAGCCCGAAAACTCGAAATGCCTACAATCGGACCGCACCGGTGCACGACGGCCGATACGAGGTGAAGCAGGCCACCATGGTCGACCTGATCCATCTCGCCTACGAGATTGATGCCGACAAGGTGCTGGGCGGTCCGAGTTGGCTCGAAATGGATCGCTACGACGTGATCGCCAAAATGCCGCCGGGGAGCTCGCCGGACGAGCTCAAGCCCATGCTGCAGACCCTGCTGGCGGAGCGTTTCAAGCTGGCGATCCACAAAGAAACCAAACCGCTGCCGACTTACGCGCTGGTGGCGGGGAAGAAACCGCAATTAAAAGAGGCCGATGGTACTGAAGAAAGCGGGTGCAAGCCGCAGTCGTCGGGCGCTCCCGGCGGGATGACAATCATGATGGCAGGAGGCGACAGCCCCACGAGACTCATGATTGGACCCGGCGGAACCATCCAATATGCCTGCCGGAATATGACGATGGCGGCGTTTGTGGCCGGGTTGCCCCGAATGATGGGCGGCACCACCGCATTGGGTCCGAACCCGATACTGGACGAAACAGGCCTGAAGGGGGGTTGGAATTTCGATTTCCGGTGGTCCGCCTTCTCCTTCTTCGGACCGATGGAGAACCAGGGCGAGCGGGTCACCCTCTTCGAGGCGGTCGAGAAACAGCTCGGGCTCAAACTGGAACAGCGGCAAGTGCCGACATCCGTCATGGTGGTGGACAGCGTGAATGAGAAGCCCGCCGACAATCCGCCGGGCACATCGGATATCCTTCCCGTGGCTCCCCCACCGACGGAGTTCGAGGTGGCCAGCGTCAAGCCCGCGGATCCAGGCGGCAGGGGCATCGTTTTCCGGCCTATGAACGGCGGGCGATTCACTGCTAACGGCGCACCTATGCGTATCCTTCTATTCCAGGCCTTCAACGCGAATAATGACAGCCTGGTGGGCGTACCGTCGTGGGTCGATACGGAGCGATACGACGTTAAAGCCAAGGCGCCCGGGGATGCTGCGACCACCGATACGGACTCGCTGGCGCCCATGCTGCGCTCGCTCCTGGTGGAGCGCTTCGGGCTGAAGTATCACACCGAAGACCGGCAGTTGCCGGCCTACTCGCTGACGGGGAGTAAGCCCAAGATGAAGAAGGCCGATCGCGCGAGCCGCACCTTCTGTAAAAATATGCCGTCCCCTCCCGGCTCGCCGCCCGCCACCCGCGTTCTGACTTGCCAAAACGCCACCATGGCGCAGTTTGCGGACTACTTGCAGTACATGTCGCCGGAGCTGAGCTCGCCGGTCGCGGACGCCACGGGGATCGATGGAACGTGGGACTTCACGCTGACCTTTTCGATGAATTTCGGCATGCCGATGATGGCGCGCGGCGGGGATGCCCCTGCGGGCGCCGGGCCGGCGGCGCCGCCCGATCCGAGCGGCGGGATGAGCATTTTCGAGGCCGTGGAAAAGGAACTCGGGCTGAAGCTGGAAAAGCAGAAACGGACGATGCCGGTGATCGTGATCGATCACCTCGAGCAGAAGCCCACGGAAAACTGAAGGGCACCGCTCCCTGTACCCTTCAAGTAGTCGGGCCGGGATATAAACTGAGTTCATCAGATCCCGGTCAACCCGCCGGGAGCGCCGTATCCGCTCCCAGCATCTCCAATGCCTAGCGAGGAGCTG
>Ga0181521_10003155_pt1 | contig 19491 bp, 27 predicted proteins | sample PEATcosm2014_Bin_32_FD_119764 | JGI IMG/M metagenome (GOLD analysis project Ga0181521, IMG submission 119764) | Peatland microbial communities from MTU Mesocosm Facility, Houghton, MI, USA - PEATcosm2014_Bin02_60_metaG | ecosystem: Environmental > Terrestrial > Soil > Wetlands > Peat | place... | reverse complement strand
GCCGTCCACTGCCGGAGTTTGTCCCGCTCCACTTCCGAAAGCTGACATGACTTCCCCATGCCCCAGGATAACGCGAGCCGGGTTATCTTGTCTAGTTATTTGTTGGACACTACACTAGCGTACTGGCGACCACCCGAAGCGGATGCTGCTGTTGTGGGAGCCTCCTCCGTTCTCTCGCTCACCGGTCCAAGACGCCTCCCGCAAACTCCAAACGAACTTCGGACTTTTTGAGAGCCTGAAAAAGGGCTTGCCCGCGCCGCCAGGGCCCGCTAAACACTATCGTTTAACACTATGACCAATAGTGTTTCAGGCGAAGGGGTCATGCGCTTATGGATCGGATCATAGCACGGCAATGCACCGGCTGGCGGGTGGGTTACGCGGTACGTCCAAACTGTCGCGCTGGTCCATGGCGCTTGAAACGGAGCTCTCGCGCTGCCGAGCGGCGAGAATGACGATCTGGTCTGCCCCGCTGGGCGCGATTTCGCGGGCGGATTGAAACACTATTGGTCATTCTGTTTCACCGGGTTCCCACTCCGCTCCCGCCAAAGCAGACTTGCCGCCGCGTCCGCGCCGCGCAAGCACGGCCTCAAATCACAAATTCAACCGGAGTGAAAAACATGCACCTGTACGATCAGAACGGCCACCGCAAGTACCTGACCCCCGCCGAGCGCCAGAATTTCATCCAGGCATCGGAAGCCGCCTTACAACAGATCCGCACCTTTTGCGCCACGCTGGCCCACACGGGCTGCCGGATCTCCGAGGCCTTGGCTCTGACCGCCGACCGGGTGGATTTCGAGGACGGGGTCCTCATCATCGAGAGTCTCAAGAAACGTCGCAAGGGAGTCTACCGGGCGATCCCGGTCCCTCCCGCATTCCTCGACATGCTTGATACGGTCCACCATGTGAAGGACGCCCGTAGCGGGCCGGATTCCGGCCGGACCGTTTACCTCTGGCCGTGGTCGCGCCCGACCGGATGGCGGTACGTCTGCGCCGTGATGCAGGCGGCCGGCATCGCAGGACTCCATGCCACGCCCAAGGGCCTGCGCCACGGTTTTGGCATCAAGGCAGTCGTGTCCGACGTTCCGCTCAACATGGTGCAGAAATGGCTGGGCCACGCGCAGCTCACTACCACTGCGATTTATGCCGATGCCATCGGCCCCGAGGAAAAGCAGCTCGCGAAGAGGATGTGGAACTGATGAGGCTGTGGCTGGTTAAGCGCCCGGCCAGCGAGTTCCGAAACCGGCGCAAGAACATTCATGGAGACGCTACTTGACACGCAAACTACTCAATAACACAATTTCCAACTCGACTTCTCACTGCGACTCGAAGGAGGACTTATGAAAATCGTCACTGCGGCGCTAACTGCCTCAGTTCTTGCCGCCTGTGCATTTCTTGCGGGATGCTCGGCCCGCTCCGTCGGTGGTGGAAGCGCCTCCGACGACCCGCCCGCCAACCTGCTGCTCGGCAAATGGACAAGCCCTACCGGTAATAAATATGACCGGGAGTTTACCGACAAAGACTGGATAGGCAGCGACGGGCAGCACCGCGATGCTGTCTACCATATCGAAGTTGAGGTGAAGGAAGGCGACTCAACGCAAGACTGCGAGTTCGGCAACTCCAAGCACATGGAGTGCTGGGCCAACGAGACGCTATTTGTCTACAACCGCTCGGGCGCGGCCAGCACCACGGCGGATCTGCCAAACCCGTTGCTGGGCCGCTGGTCAGGCAAGGAGGGCGATCCCCCATACCCGCGCAGCGGTGAGTACACCGCGACCGAATGGATTGAAACCAACGGGCGGCGCCACTCAGTGTCCTATCAACTCCAGGTCCGAGTGAGCGGCGACGAAAACTTCACATGTGTTTTTTCCGCGCGGGACAAGGCGGCGTGCGTGAGTCTGTCGGGCCGCGACCGCTGGAAGCTCGATCGCGCAAAGCAATGAGTGACGCCTAGCGGACTGTGGAAATCCCCGAATTGAAATTTCAGCACGAAAGGAAGAAGACATTGCGACAACACATTGCATTACTGCTCGTCCTTGCTCTTGTCGGCCGCGTCGGTCGCGCCCAGCAAGGCCAGACTAAAGTTCCATCGAAAGCGGCCTCGAATCAATCCGCTAAACAGTTGCCTGCTAAAGCCGAAACTTCCGCCTATGACTACGCTGTCGTCTTGGACTCAAGCCAGCCGGTAGCGGGAAAACAAGTGCAGGACATCGAAGCGGTAGCCATCGGCGACAATGGCGACGTGGCTGTCCTGGCCGCCTGGAAAAATGGCGAGGGAATTTGGAACAAGGGAGCGTGGGTTGCGTTAACGGGCCAAACCATCAGTTCTATCAAGACCGGTTCGAGGCCGGTCACCAAGCTCGGCTACCCATCCGTCGGCCCCAACGGCTCCCTGCGCTATCGAATTGGATACGACCGAGGTTGGAGCGGTTATGCCGTCAACGGCACGGTGGTTTGGGAGACCGACCAACTGGCTCAGACCGACGGCATCTTTCTTTCAGATACCCAGGTGCTTTCGCACGGTCTGGTGAACGGTTTGCCTCCAGCTTGGGTCGGCCGCGGCAGGGTCGTAGAAACAGACGGCAAGCGCTCCACCTTCAACATCCCATCGGACTCCATTCATACCAACAATCACGGCGACGTCGCCTACGTCAATCAGTTTGACCGCGTCTCGGCAAACACCACCCAGGGTGGAGGCTGGGGAGTCTTTATTAACGATATTTTCGCATTTGAAGCCCAGGGTTTAGCCGACGGTCCGTATATAAATGACCAACGAGATGTGGCGTATGTCCTCCGGAGAGGATTTAGCGCCACTAATCGCGGCGTCATGATGAATGGTCAGCAGTTGTTGGAGTATGGCGCTGGCACGAGCTACAAGCTTTTGGGGTTCAACAACAGCAAGACCCCGCTCTTCCTCCTTTCGTGGCCGTTACCGCCGCCAGGGCCCGATCCACATTTGCCCCGCCTCATGGTGGGCAAATCGATAATCGCAACCTATGAGGCTACACTCTCCACCTGGAACAACGGCAAACGGAGTGAGAGATTCGTGCCGGGTACGCCATCCCTGCCCTCAATCGGCAGTTTTGTGACGCTTCCAGACGTGCATGCTCTGGGCAGTACTCCCTTCTGGCGGCTGGCGGCGCTCAACAACCGGGGTCAGGTTGTTATTGCGGGACGCTTTTCGGCGCACCCTAATGATTGGGCCGTCGTAGTTGTCTCTCCAAAGGGGACGAATGCCAAGCAATGACCTAGCGCGCCAGGGATCGAGGCACGGCGCATTCTCGCGCTGCGCTTTGGAGCCCATCGCGGGCGTGCAAGGAAAACTGGTGCCTGCCGAATCGCTGAAGATCCCCTTCGCCACCGGCACTGAGCGTCTGCTCCGCCTGAAGGGACCGGCGGCAGAAAGCTAAACCGAAGAAAACAACACTATGGACTACGATCCCAGATACCAACACGACGCAGACGGCAACCGTAGCGGCACCACGCCCTACGGAGAGCAGGAGTTTGCGCCTCGCCGCAGCGCCGGTCCCGCGGTCTACGCTACTAGCCTTGGCCCAACGGGACGCGCTATCATCGCCGAGCTCACCGCCGGGAAGTCGTTGCTCGTTTGGGCGCTGCTCGGCGCGGTTCTGTATTTCACGCCTCTACTCAAAGCGGCTCTCTTCGGGACGGGCGGGTGGTCCCCAGTATTGGGATATGTCGCTGAGATCCTCGTCGCCTTCACGATTGCGTGGACCTCCCCAACCGCCAGGAAGGTGGCCAGCGGATGCCTTGTCATTCTCGTGCTGATGGCAGCCGGCCATGTCTGGCTGTTTCGCGGCTATTACAGTGCTCTCGTGCAGGGACGGCCAAGCCAACCGGCACAACACGGACAACTTCCAAGGCAAACGCCAAAACCGAAAAGGCCATGAGCACGCAATCAATGGACTCCCACGCCGGTCACGCCTCCGTCCCGCTCCACGACGTTACCTCCGCCGGCACTTTCCGCGATCCCCTCAATCCGTACCATGCACCGGCGTGGCTGCGGTTGCGCTGCTGCACCACCGCGCGTCTGGAATTCAACCAAGGAGGCTGCGCATCTGCCACTTTTGAATAGAGGGATGAATCTCCCGAATGCACACAGCGTGGGAAAGGGTTGGTGGGTTAAGACGCCCGCCTTCCTTCGACACTATTCGGTTGTCGCATCCGCAGTGTGGGCGGATGGCATCTACCTCACGGCATGGCCCCGAGTATCGTCCACGTTACCCTTTCTTCTGCTCCTGACTGGATTTGTCGAGGGGGCTGCTCATTGGGGGTTACTCACCATCGGAGACGGCGCGGTATCGGCCCATATCCCCGCCGTGACCTTCGCCCAGATGCTTCCCTTGATCTTCATCGCCTCTGTTGCTGGATCGTTCAGCGCCAATCTTGGCCTGATGCTCGTCCTCGGCTACGCTTTGGGTGACTTCCTTGTAGCCGGGCCGCAATTCCCATGGGCAGGAGGGGCGGTGGCGGGCTTCTTCCATTTGCGCGTGCCGCAACTGGTTTCCTACGCACTTTTCGCGATGCTTGCCGTACAACCAATCCTGGTATCCCAGGCCCTGACGCGCAGTCTGAGGTGGCTGCTGCGCCGGCGTGATGCGGTGTCTCGCCTCGCGACTCTCATCATCGCGGCCACCCTTCAGGGAGTGTTGGTCTACGGATGGACGCTCGCGGCACCCATGGTGATTCGCATTCTCTGGTCATGGGCCAGAGCCACACCTCCGATCACATTTACTTATTTTTCGGAAGAGACATCCACGTGGGTGCCCGTAGCGGCAGCGGTGGCGGCGCTTGCGCGGGAAATCCTTGCCTTGCGCGCCGCATCTCGCGACAATGTTTTAAGCAATATTGAGGCGTTGGCGCGTGCCTGCCATGAAGCCGACGAGCACCCTGCTTTTACCAGACGAATTCCGGCTCCGGCGAGGGCAATGCTGGCCGCCGTGTTTCTGACGCTGTTGATCTCAGGCTTCATCGCGACCTTGGTTCTTGGCGTAGTCATCTGGGCGCTTGTGTCCGGGGCATTGATCGCTCGCGCCGTTGTCCTGGCCAGGAGCCCTGCGTGGAATCAGTGGGCGGGATTGGCGCAAAACATTCCATTACTATTCCGGTGGAGCGTTGCCATGGCCGCGAGCTACCTACTTGCACGCGGCATCCTTGCCATGCCAGGGCAGGCGGCCACTATAAACAGTGCCGCCGGGGCCTTTCAGGCGGAACTGGTGAGCCTCGCCCTCGGATTGATTACTTCAATGGCTCTGCTTCCGGGTCCACCACAGAGCGCGACGGAAAATCGCCGTGGCAGCAAGCCGCATTCGTTCGGCAGCGCAATAGCAGGCCTGGCCATTCTCGTTTTGCTAACGGCACCCACGGCCTATGCGGTGTGCCTTGATCCCTTTTGCTGCTTCGGCACGAATGATAAGGCCGCGCTCGCTGTAATGGGAATGTACATTGTATCGATTGTGGGGTTGTTGGTCCTTGCCCCTGCAATCGCCCTGGTAGGGATCCTCGGCGTACCCTTAGCGTACTTCCAAGCGAAATCCCAATTTCAGCACGGCGGAACTGTGTATCGTCAGTATGACACTGTCCACCAACAGTGGGTATATCACTTTGAAGACCCAAAGGAGGACTAGCGGTTGTGAAAAGGCAGAAGCTTCGTACAGCGTCATCAGCGCTTGCGGTCAGCCAGCCACGCGGCCTTGCGCTTCTCCATGTCCGCGCGTGATTCCTCAGCCGTAAAGCGCTCGCCTCGTTCACACTGCCCGAAAGCCCGCTCGATTTTCTCGTGTAACGAATCCTTGTTCTCGTGCAGCCAATCCTCTTCGGAGCGCAAGGCTTCGAGCGCCCGTGCGATCACGTCGTCCGCACTCTGGTATGCGCCTGTCTGAATCGCCTGAGCGACCAGTTGTTCATCCTCGGGACGAAGGGTGATGGTCATACGGCGCGCCTCAATTCTTATTGTCTCAGCTCTGCCACGATACGGCGTGGCCACTACACCGTCGATGCCCACGTGTAGCCGTTTGCGGCGCGGCTTCTGGTTCGGCAATGGCCGGATCAGCCGCCTAGACCGGCCCTTCGAGGCGTGCCATGGGGCCCACCTTGCTGCGGTTGCGCTCCTGCACCGCTACACGGAATTCGTCGCCGACCTTCGGGCACCAGACCACCTCAGGCAAGATGGTCCAAATCGAGCTTGAGCGCCCCAGCCAGTTTTTTCAGCGTCGAGATTCCACCCTGCTTGTGTCCGGTCTCAATCGCCGCGATCATGGGGCGCGATACTTTGGAAGCCTTCGCCAATTCTTCCTGGGTAAGGCCGCGATGCTCACGCCAGATTTTTACCGTGCTTTCCCCTGCAAGACGGCGCTCGGTGATTTCCAGCGGTATCAGTTCTTCCTCACCGCGCTCAATCCTGGCCTTCACCGCATCATAGGCTTTTACGTCCGCAAGCATCTCGGCATCGCCCATGAGCTTCTTCAATTCATCCATTGGAAGCACGGCGAACTCCTTGCCGTGCCGGGTGATCTTTTCGATGCGCATCAGTAAATTCCTCCTCTCGGCCCCACTTCCAGCACCAGCATCACAAGGCGATCATCGTGCAGTTCGTAAATGACGCGCCAGTCGCCAACACGGAGCCGGTAACCGTTGCGACCCTGCAGCTTCGTCAGGTTGTTGTTCGGCGCATACGGGCGCGCCGCAACCTCCCTAATCTTTGCCACAATACGTTTCTGCCAATTCACCGGGAGCCTCGCCAGGGCCTTATCAAACGATCTGGTTGTGACGACCCGGTACATCCGTCAATTGTTACCATGAGTAACAGTCGAGGTCAAGCCGAAATTGTTACCCTTAGAAACAATTATATCCAAGCAGCGTGCTGACCGCGGATTCACCGAACTTCAGTGGACCAAATCTATACCTAAGCCGGTCCTTCGCCCGACAGCGCGCTCTGCTCCGGAGTTGTCACGGCCTCAGCCATCCCCTTAAGCCGCGCCATGCGCCCTACTTTGCTGCGGTTGCGTTCCTGCATCGCAGCGCGGAACTCGTCGCCCGACTTCTTCCACCATGCAATATTGACGGCATGAATCGGCGCGCGAGAATGCTTCCGGTCCAACTCAATCTGAACGCTCATATCGGAGAGGCCGTTCACTTCCACGACTGCCGGGTCAATGACCTTTCGGTGGAAATTATCGGCCCGCGCGTATGTGTCCGGCGGCACGCCTATCAGTTCACGGAAGCGGTCAATCGGGAACGTCTCGACGCTCCGCTCAAGGTTCGCGCGGAGTTGAAGAATCTCGTAGAGCGCTATGGCGTACTTGCTCGTCATCGAGCAAACGATCTCCGCCTTGATACGGCCCCAGCGACCCGACGTTTGCAGGATCGGTGCAAGCTTGCGCGGCAGTCCGTACCGCAGCGTAGCGCGCTTTGCGATTTCTTTCGCCGATACATCGAAGAAATCAAACAGCCCGGTGATAACGACACGTTGCTCCGGCCCCTCTCCCTCAACTTTCTCGCCTGCCACGTAGACGACATTCACCTTGACCGACATCAATCGGTTCAGGCTGTCGCGCAGCCGGTCGCTGCTGTCGTGTTTTGAAATCGCCTGGCGCAACGTGGCGACCGGGATCTCCCATTCGGCACTCGGATCGAGCAGCCGACCGCTGTCGTGCGCGTGCTGATAAAGCAAATTGAGAATGGCACGGTCGCTTGCTTCAAGCGCGTGCGTGCCGGTCATTTCAATCAATTCTCCGGGCTTCGGAAAACCAAGCCCATTGGTTTTCTGATCAACGGTCAGGCTCATGGGAGCCGACAATAGCCTACGCCTACCGCATGTCAAGTAGTGATAGTGGACGTACCCGCCCGTTTGGTAGGAGACGTCCCCGGCATACCGAAATTGAGACGAAGAATCAAAGCGTTTTGGCGGCATTGACGACGTGCCGCCCGTTTGGTAGTGAACCGCCAGTGCGCAAGCGCTACGCCGCCCGTTTGGTAGGAGACCTCCGCCCGTTTGGTAGGAGACCTCCGCCCGTTTGGTAGTGAACCATCCGCCCGTTTGGTAGGAGAAATCCGCCCGTTTGGTAGGAGATCGACCAGGCAACCATTTGATTCGCAATTCTTTTTAAGCCCCTGAAATTGAAATTAAAGAGAAATTGAACTTTAGGCTGTGGATAACCTCTGACCCGCAAATTACTCCCCACTCCGCTCCGCCTGCCACAATCTACTTCTGGAAGCTCAAGCCCATACCAGGTCTTTCGCTTCCCAAGGACGGATAACCTTCCTTGACCTTCCCTTTCACTTTGCACATCCTACTCCCGACCGAAACATTCCACTGAATGGACAGGACATGACTGAGAAACACGGGCGGGGGGCGGAAGACGCCTTGAGGATGCTGGAGACATTCGCCAGTGTTGGCGTTACGGATTTCGACATCACCCATACGAATATCGATGGCGAGAAACGAGGATTTCGCCCGCGACAGACGCTGCAGCAGGTCCGCACATCCATGCCCCACCTGGTGACGTTCGCCGCACAGCGCAAGAATAACGTCATCGTGCGACCCCACAGCTCTATAGCACAACTGGTCCAACTTGACGACCTCGATGCCTCCGCCGTGGAGCGCATAACACCGGTGGCCTTTCTCGTGTTGGCTACGAGTCCGGGCAATCATCAGGCGTGGGTCGCGATAGCTCCGCCCGCCGTCGCCGACCTTCCCCGGCGGCTCAAGCGCGGCACCGGCGCGGATCTCACCGCATCAGGGGCTACCCGCGTGGCCGGCACCGCCAATTTCAAGCGCAAGTACGAGCCGGAATTCCCGATCGTCGCCATCCTGGACGCCACACCGGGGCGTACCGTGAACGCCGAGCAGCTTGAGCAACTGGGCTTGGTTGTCCCGCCCGATCCAGGCAGGCCTGCCCCTGCCTCCCTTCCGTCGAGAGCAACGTCCCGTGCATGGCCCAGCTACGAGCGCTGCCTGGAAAGCGCGCCGCGCGCCCGCGACGGTGACCGGGCCGATGTGAGCCGCGCGGATTTTGCGTGGTGCTTGCTTGCAATCGACTGGGGGCACGATCCGCACGTCACCGCCGCCAGGCTCATGCAGAAAAGCAGCAAAGCCCGCGAGAACGGGGAAGCCTATGCCCGCCTCACTGCGGAGCGCGCAGCCGCGGTCGTGATGAGGCGCGGTGGGCCGGCCAGGTAAAGGCAATAATCTACTGTGCCACGCCTTTCGGGAAATGAACTTCGCTCACCCTCATAGCGTAGTCAATGACGAAATCGACCATTTCGGCAAAGGCTCCATCCGAAACCGCCTCGTAAGTACCCCAATGAACCACCTGTGCCTTATAGGCGATAAGACTCAACCGAGCCGGAAACAACCCGGCGCTACAGGATGTCGTACCGACGTTTCTGTCAGCAGTCTTGTTTTGGAAGTTTGACGCACTGCTTCCTCCAAAATACGCCTGACCGCCTCGGCGTCACGCTGAAGCTCTGAATTCCCCTGTGTCGGTCTGTAGGACTCGATCGCCGCGATGACACGTCGCGTCTGGCGTGCACCGTAATCCGGACCGATTGCCGGGTTCAGCTTGGTTTCCACCTTCATACGACTGCGCTTTGCCATGCATCCATTGTTGATCAAAACGCAGACTGCTGATAGGCGAGCCCTCTTTCGAGCCGGGGTGAACCCGGCCGGAGGCCGGATGTCACGCCGCCGTGTCTGTCAGCCGCGTTCGATCACTTCGCCACTCATACAGGACTGCATGTATACATGTAAACTCATCCCCATCACCAGTATCGCGAACACCACAACCACACGGCTCGGCGCAACGTGCGCCTTGCCGAGAGCCAGAACGGCAGCACTAGCCACTTGGGCGCGGGGCGTTTGACAACAAATACTTCCACGTCGAAGCTTTCCATCATGCCGCGAATGGCTTCCCCTGGCTCCTGCCATTCAACAACGTGCGCTTCCTCGGATTCCTCGACGCCTTCAAACTTGAGATATGCGCCGAACCATATCTGAGCGCGCGTCGAGCGTATCGAAATCAAGCAGTCCTGCATGGGCATTCTTCCAGTCCACGCACGCCAAAACTGACTCGGTGGCCACCGCATTCCTCATCCATCCGCGCAGGCAAATTGTCAAGTTGAAATGAGCCCAGCACGGTGATCGTGTGGCGCACTGTATCCTCGCCGATGCAGACGACCTCTAACATCATGAGTTTTCCTCTTCCACAAGGACGTATTCGATTGTGCCCACCGTGGCCGACCGCTCCGCCATTTCGGTAATCAGGCGCACAAACTCCTCCGCCAAGCGTTTGGGATACTCTGAACAGCGAAACTCGTTGTTGTTCAAACCAACACCACCTGACGCCCCAACCTCTCCTCAAGCGCACATGCCAACCAATCGTTGCCCCCGCGCAGTCTCAAAGGAATCCTCGTGTCCACTCCCACCAGAAAACGGGACACGAACTTGGCGCATTCGTCGGCTCTCGCCGCCAATACGTCCTCGCGGGGAGCCCACCTCACAACTCGAACATCGTTCTCGAAATGCCATAGCCCAATGGGCAGGTCGAGCGCCTCCGTAACCGTGACGCCGCTCGGTATGGGGTGGCTGTTCCAGATCAGCGATTCCTTCTCGCCCATCCATAGCACCAGCATCCCCTGCCACCGCGGCGGCCGCACGTATATCGGGAGAGAGAAGGCAAAGAGCCCAGCTTGAACAAGTTCGCGTCGCGTCATATCAGCACCACCTTCCGGTCAAGCCGTTTCTCAAGCTCAAGCGCAAACGGCACGTTGCCGCGTATCATCTGTAATGGCACGCTCCGGTCGATCCCCTCGACAAACCCACTGAGAAACGTCACGTACTCATCTGCCCTCAATCCAAACACCCTATTCGCGTCATCAGATCCCAACCACCAGCCGTTCCTCATCCGCGCCATCTTGAGGTCGTTCTTGAAGTGCCACGTGCCGATTGGGATGCAATCAAGCCCTTGGGTGACCTTCGCGTTGCCGTTGCGGTAGGTCCGCCAAATGAGGGACCGCTTCTTTTCCACGAGCAGCACGAGCGATTCGTCCCTGGGCGGAAACTCCTCGTGGAACGGAATGACCGCAAGGGCCGACGCCGTTTTCATAAGCTCTCGTCGCGTCATGCGATCCATTATGGATCGGAATCACATCTCCGCGACCACTTCCATGCGGCGGCATTCCATTGTCACATCCTCGACCTCCACGCCATCCGCGAACAGACGAGCCGAGCGACAGCTCCGCATCAGAACGTGAACCTCGCAGCCGAACGCATCGGCGGTTTTTTCAATCAGCCGGGCCACATCGTGAACGTTAGGGGTTCGCGGTTGTGAGAACTCGACTGAGACGCGGCGGAGCACAATACCCGATTGTAGATCGGATCGAGTCGCCGCTGAGCGGGCCCACGTGCCGACAATCCAACATGTATACACTCCGGCGCGTAACGCACATTCAATAGACAGCGTCTCTGATCGCATCAGAAGGTGCCCAATGGAAAACGAAAAAGGCTGGGAACGGCGAACGAGCGCCGCGGATGTTGCGACTGCGCCGATTGCCGGAGCGGTCGGCGTACTGGCGATTCTGGGAGGAATCCTGTTCGCCCCGGTAGTTCTTCCTTTAGCCGTCGCCTGTGTATTGCTGGAAGACGACAAGCCAAAGAAGAAGTAACGAACGACCGGGCTGGAAACGCGTAAACAGGCAAACGGGGTTGACCATCGGCTCCCTGCCCTACCGATCCGCCATGCACCTGCCGACATGTATACATGCCGACGCTCTTGCGAGTAGACATCCGGGGCAACTACCGTTAAGGTACGCGGTAGATGAAAACCATCGCGATTATTTCCCAGAAGGGCGGGGCAGGAAAAACCACACTTGCCGTTCACCTGGCCGTTGCCGCTGAACAGCACCAGCGAACGGCGGCGATCATTGATCTCGACCCCCAGGCGAGCGCCACAAGTTGGAAGGATCTGCGCACCGATCAGCAGCCCGCAGTGGTTTCGGCTCAACCTTCGAGGCTTGCGCAAGTCCTAGCGACCGCAAAGGAACATGGCGCATACTTCGCGTTCATCGATACGGCCCCGCATTCCGAGAGCGCCGCACTCGGTGCCGCACGAGTGGCGGACCTCGTCATCATTCCTTGCCGTCCCGCCATTCTCGATTTGCGCGCCATCGCCAGCACCGTGGATCTGGTGAAGATTGCGAACAAGCCTGCGTGCATTGTGTTCAACGCCGTGCCACCGCGCGGCAGCCTCGCAGACGAGGCGTCTATCGCGGTGCAGATGTATGAACTCCCCATTGTGCCGGTACGGATCGGACAGCGCGCCGCCTATGTCCATGCGCTGACACTCGGGCGCACCGCGCCGGAATACGAGCCGGACGGCAGGGCGGCCGAGGAGATTAAGCAGCTATACAAGTGGACATGTAGACATGTGGGAGTTTCAGTATGAAGACAAAAGCGAGCCTCGCCAGTGCGCTCAATAAGGTCGCAATATCGCAGGAGAATTCCCGCAAGCCCCAGCCGTCAACTAGTCCGTCGAAAGCTGCCGCGAGCACGCAAGCACCCAGCCGCCAGGGCAAGAAAGCCATCAGCGGATTCTTTGACCGGGCGGTGTCGCGCCAGCTCAAGCAAATCGGCATCGACCACGACAAGACCGGACAGGAACTCTTGGCCGAAGCAATCAACGGGCTCTTTCAGAAGTACGGCAAACCGCCGATTGCGTAAGCCTACGCGTCAGCATGTGGACTTGTGGATCTACCCGCGCGATCTGGGCGGTGCAGGACAAACTCGCCCTCGATGCCGAACAAGAGATGGCAATCGAAATGAAGCGCGAAATAGTAAATGGAACGGAGCGGACGGTCTGGAACCCCGCGCTCTCGATCCCGTTCGGGAGTACGAGTTCTCCGATGTGGAGACGGAGCGCATTCAAAACCGCCATCCAGGTATGAGACTCTTACACGGCCAATGCGGACCGCCGATGGTTGGATTCATTGGTCAATGTGATGTTCTCAGTAGACACCGATTGAGACCTAGCAGACTCCAAAAGCCTTGGCCGTCCACTCTTGGGCGCGGCGGGAGATATGAGTTTCTAGTAGCGACCACACGTCGTAGTGCCCCTCGGCAAGCAAGCGATCGTAAGGCTGCTTGCCTGCCGCACCAAGCGTCCGGATTCGGTCTGCTTCGTGGGCTGAGCGCTCCCGCGCGACATGCACCACATCACGCGGAACGTCGTCGATGCCATATCCCTCGCAGAACACGCGGATTCGGCGTGCCACGCATTCGTCATCAAGGCCGCTATCAGGCCGAAAGGGCACGAGGCTCAAAAGAGCCCACGCGATGTCCCACGCGCGTCGTCCTGGAGCGGCAAGGTCCCAGTCGATAAATACCCAACCGTCTATTGATAGTACGAGATTCCAAGCGGCGAGGTCATTGTGGCACATAACATCAGCCACTCCGCTTGGATCGCACCCTCTGTTGGACCAAGCGAAACCCCTTGGATTGAAGTCCTGTGCGACATCGTGGTACGTGCGTACGTGCCTCCCAACGGATGCAAGGGCATCGTCGGTTCCAACGAGATCAATATGGTGGGGCCAAACCACCTCGCCCGTGACATATGTGAGAACCTCCCTTCCTTGGGAATCGATCCCCAATACTCGAGGAGCGCCGCGCCATCCGCGTACTTCGAGGTGTCTTAGCAAGGCGTGAACACCGATGGTCCAGGGACCGGTCGGTCGACGGACAGTTGATCCCACCTTAACCACTGAGCTATGTGTCTTGCCGCCCTCCAGCACCACGGCGTCTTCCTGGGTTAACTCTGAGAGGTATGGCTCCATCGATAACAGTATCGCTGTTCTTGCTGCAGGTGGAAAGAGGGGCGCGGGACAGTCTGCAGCTTCGCGGTCACCGAGCAAACTGGGGTTCGCCATCGCGCGCCACCCGAAGGATCAATTCGACACCGCGCTCGAGTGGCAGGAGGTTGTCCAGGCTCTCCCTGAAACTCGACGTGGCTCGTTGGTAGCGCTCCTTTCCGAGAATCGTCTCGGCGGCCAGGCTAACCGACTCGATGGAAAGGCCATCCGCATCAAGCTTTGTTCCCACGCCAAGTGACTCGCATCGCAGCGCATTCCACAACTGATCGGACTGCTCGGTCGGGATTAAGAGCAGTGGCACTCCATGGGACAAGGCACCGAGCACAGTGTTAATTCCCCCGTGGCAGACGACTAGCGCCGCTCGCTCAAGCACAAACCGCTGCGGAATGTACCTGACAACATGGACGTTTGCCGATAGTCGGCACAGGTTGTCCGGATTTCCGGCAGGACCGACTGTTACGACAACGCTCAAACCCAACTCCCTGACCCCGCTGATCACAGTACTGAATACGCTTCCCAACAGCGGGCCCTGATTCGATCCGAACGTAACGTAAATCAACGACCGGGGGGGAAGGCTCAGAAGCCAAGGGGGGGCGTGGTCTTCTCCGACGTCATCGAAGGTTATCGGGCGCATGTGGAAGCGGACTGTGCGGGCATCCTGATCACTCGGCAAGAACAGGTCTGGAATAAAGTTGAGGTATAGATACCGATAAAGAGCCTCACCTTGTGGATCTGGTAAAAGGGCGAGGTCGGCTCGCAGTTTCTCCCGCCCGGCCCGTATCTGGGCCAAGAATTCCGATAAAGCGATGACTCGCCCGGCGCTGGCGGTGACGTACGGGATGTTAAGCAACTCTCCCACCGTAGATCCTGCTATTTCCGCACGGCCAGACACGATGACGTCCGGAGGCCATCTCTGAACTATACGAAGGAGGTCAGGAATCATTGCGCGAGGAAGCCTATCGCCCCATACATGTTCATTTATCCAGGCATTCCGCGCAGGTCTGGGTACCTCACGAAAATCTGGCCAAGTCCTTGAAAGGTCCTCACTTGACCAGTCCATTCCTGATGGCACTACCTCAAATCCCGCGGCCCTGATGAACGGACAAAATCCGGGGGAAAAACTGAATCGCACTTGATGGCCGAGTCTCATGAGTAGCGCACCGATGCCGGCGAGTGTGTGGAAGTGTCCAACCGCAGCTTGCGTAGTAATAAGGATCTTCATAAGATGGAGATCTCTGTAAAGATCAAGAGCCTGTCGGCACTCTGCTGGAGTTGGAAATTGCGCAATCGACCGGTTCATTCGACCGAGTAGCGGTAATCGCTCGATCTTCAAGATTCAGCCAGGCCATTTCTTCGATGCTCAGCGAGACGTCAAGAGCTCGAAGAGAACTTTCTAATTCGCTAACGCTTCTGGGACCGATGATGGGGAATGTTGGGAAAGGCTGCTGTAGCACCCAAGCCAATGCAATGTTGACCGGAATGACATGTCGACCTTCCGCGAGCTGCTGCGCGCGCCGAAGACGCTCAACGTTTCCATCACTCAGCCAGCAATGTGCGAGGTCACTTCTCTTAAACTCCTCGGCATTGTGTACGGACGTGAAGACGCCCCGACCCTGGCTGGACCATGGAATGAGTGTGTAACGGTCTGCCTCCAGGTGACAGCGTGAAGCTCGATCACAGACAGATATACAACCCGGATAGATAGGCTTCTCCATGACAGCGAGACTTAAGTGGTTGCTCAGTGCTGACGGGAGAGGCTGGCCCTTCAATCCTGCGTAGTAACGGGCCTGCTCGATGCGCTCAAGAGTCCAGTTCGAGAATCCATACGCATGGATGAGGCCGGCTCTCAGAAAGGAACACATCTGGTCCACAAATTCGGAAACTGGAATTGCCGGTGAGTCGCGGTGGAGCATGTAAAGGTCGAGAAAGTCGGTCTGAAGTCGATCTAGAGTCCTGTGGAGTTCTAGCTCGATAGCTTCGGGAGTAGTGCTCGGTGGATGCCCCCCTTTGCCGAGCACCACGACCTCACCTCGAACCCCACGGCTCCTCATCCAAGTGCCCAGTGTCAGCTCACAGCATCCAGGCTTGTAATTCTGCCCATAGATGTACGCAGTGTCGAAGAAGTTGCCACCCAAATCTAAGAAACGATCAAAGATTGACGCCGCGCGATCAATCGAGCCCAGTGATGACGTGCCAAGGACAAGCACTGACGCCTGACGCAATTCGCACAATTGGCGAGTAGGAATGAGGGGGTTACCAAAGGGCGGGCTCATAAGGCGGTGAGGTGGCCTTTGGCGATCTTGTGTACCGTTTGGACCATGTAATCGATATGATGGTCGGCAAGTGCAGGGTGTACGGGCAGGGAAAACAACTCTTCCGCAAGGCGGTCGGAAGTTGGGCAGACTTGCCCCCCGTGTCCGTAGTTTGCGAAGACCGGCTGACGATGAAGTGGAACCGGATATCGTTGGAACGCAGGAATCCCCTGTTCTTGCAGTTTGGCCACAAACGTGCTTGTCGCAGCCTGCAATGTCTCATGGCGTAATCGGCATACGTACTTCCAGTAAACATGCCTGCACTCACTACTTTCGGTAGCCGTCGCGATGGCGTCGACGCCGCTAAGCCCGGCCGACAAGCGAGTCGCGTTTCGCCTCCTTGCCGCTACGTAGTCGTCGAGCCTGCCTAGTTGGCATAGCCCCAACGCCGCCTGCATCGCGGTCAGCCGATAGTTGTAGCCGAGTTCGTGGCTGCTGTAGAGTCCGGTCTGCTGAGACTTCTCCTCTCCGTTGTTGCGAATCCGCCGCACGCGCGCCGCCACTTGGTCCTCGTCTGTGAGGATCGCCCCTCCCTCGCCACCCATCGTAATGATCTTATCCTCCCAGAAGCTGAAACAGGACACCCGACCGAAGGTGCCGACCTTTTTTCCCTTGAACGACGCACCTACGGCCTGAGCGACATCCTCAATCACGTGAATCCCGTGATGATTTGCTTCTGTGAGTATCTCGTCCATCTGAGCAGGGTGTCCGTTCAGGTGCACCGCGATGATCGCTTTGGTCCTGGGGGTCAAGAGCGATCGAAGGCTTGTAAGTGAAAGGCAGTAACTCCTCTCGTCGACATCCCCAAAGATTGGATCGGCGCGTTGGTACAGGATTGGACTCGCGGAACCAATGAAGGTGTGGCTGGGGACAATGACTTGGTCCCCTGGTCCGATGTCGAGGGCCGCTAGGGCAGCATGGACCGCGGAGGTGCCTGAACTCATCGCGACGCAGTGCTTGCTTCCGTGGTACGCAGCAAACGCGTCCTCGAAGTCCCGCACGGCGGAACTGGATATCTGTGATAGACGCGACGACTGAAGGACACGATGAACTGCGTCTAGGTCCTCTGCCTCCAGCGCCGGCCAACTCGGAAAAGTAACGGTCCCCATCCGCTAAACCTCCATAAACACGAACACCAATTAGTTGACGAATTGCCTACTGTCTGAGATGCGAAGCAAGCCACGCCCGCAAAGGCACATCGGCGGCGGTGGGCAAATAATAACCGCACTCGCTCACAGTCGCACCGAGGAGCTGTTGCCGCACTGGAGAAACCTGTCCCAACAATTCGGCAGGCATTTCCCTATAGTCGTCAGGGCGCAGCCAGCGATAGCCATAAGCGAAGAACAAGCAGACCCGTGGGCGATCGCTCAAGTTGGGTGCGGCGGCGTGCCAAAGCCGTTGGTCAAAGAGAAGTGCATCGCCGGGCTTCGCGTGGATCTCAATTGCACCGTAAGGTTGGTTGGTCGCGGAATCAAAGGCCAGCCCACCCGTGAGCCGATGGCTCCCTGGCACCACCTGCATCGCCCCCTGCCCGCGAGCGGAAAGCTCAGTCAACCAGAAAGCCACCCTCACAGAAATCCTCGGATGAGGTTCCGTCATCTCAAGCGCTGAAGTCCCCAAGTCCCGGTGCCAGTCCAGTTGGAACCGAGAGAAGTCATCGAGGCTCATCGGGGTGCGTTCGCGGACCATAAGGTGGGAGCCCATTAAGAAAATGTTGTCACCCAGCAGTTCGGCCACGGCGTTAAGGGTGGTTGGATGGTCGATCAGATCCAGGAAAACTCGATCTCGCACAACGACATTTCTGGCCTGCCAACGATGCTGGTCGCACTGTTCTTGTTGAGTAGTACTGGGGCCATGAAAACGCGATCGCCAATCGCCAGTTTGCGACTTGACGGCGGTAGTCTGCGTGCCCTCATCCTCCCGACGAAGACGCAGAGTTGCATTGACGAGCCGCTCAACGCATTCTGCTGGCAGCGTGCGGGGAATTCGCAGGTAACCGTTTGTCTCGAAGCTCCTGCGTTGTTCGTGTGACAAATTCGGGCTTGGGCCTGTCATAAATCAAATTCCGGTTGAGCTTGCGCATTGACCAAACCTGTATCCTTAAGAATATCGTGAGTAACCCGTTGGATCGCCGCTCGGAATACCGCGATCTGAGTCTCAACGAAGGTCGAGCCAAAGAGGTGATCTGAAACCACAAGAATGGCTCGAACCTCTCGGCTCTGTCGCTGCGCTGTGGCGAACAGCCAAGCGGTCTCCATGTCCACGCAGTCGGCGCGCGCTCGTAGAAGGTGTCTTCGCTGGAGTGACTCGTTCAATGACGTAACGGTCGCGACCCTGGCGTCCGCATACGAGGGCGGTGTCAGCGATGTACGTGGATGGCGGGAATGGGCCAACGTAGCAACGGACGGCTCTACAATGTCCCCAGGGGACAGCGCGCTTAATGCTCCGGCCAAACCGATGAATATAACGCGCACGTTGGGCTCCAAGGCGCAAAGCGCATCAATGACTGGTGCCCCCTGGGGAGTCAGGACAATCATTGTTTCGTCATCCAGCACCTTGCACGGCCACCAGCCTCCCCTGATCGGCCCACCAATCCCAAACTCGTCATAGATAGCAGCGATGGGCGTAAGAACTGCAATTGGCGTAGACATGCTTTCGCCGAAGAAGGCATGGCGGTGCCGCCGTCGCATCTCCTGTGGCAGAAGCTCAGGGATAAACACGAAACACCTCTTCGCTCGCTTCCAGGGTCACGATCGGAATGGGGCAGCCAGGTGTTCGCCGGATCCATGGTTCCATGACGTCCACCGTGCGCGAGAGGCACTCGGCTAGCGAACGGCTCTTGATGTTCCCCAACGCAAAACGCTTCGGCGATATCTTGTAGAGCCATGAGCACGTACTGACATCACCCTCAGCAGAGATATTCAGTAGATGATGTCCCGCGGGACATCCCGCAGCGCCACCGCCGCGCTGACCGGCACGAAAGTCGATTTCAATCTCCCCTCGCCACCGAACTTGGGCACGCTCGACTTGCTCCTCCACTTGCGAGATACCGGACTTTCCCAGAATCAATTCGGGATGCTCCACCGCGCGCCCGCCGGATGGCAACACCGTCTGAAGCACTACTTGAGGAACCCTTAATCGAACGAGAAATTCGATGAGATCCTCAACATTGGCTGCGCTAAGGACTGACGCAACAATAGATTCACATCGGAGCAATCGAATAATTCCAGGCTGGCAGAGTCGAATGTCGTTTGAGGCAAAGGCGGCGAACCTGCTCTGAATCGGGTGAGGTGCCGGT
>Ga0181521_10003154_pt1 | contig 19496 bp, 10 predicted proteins | sample PEATcosm2014_Bin_32_FD_119764 | JGI IMG/M metagenome (GOLD analysis project Ga0181521, IMG submission 119764) | Peatland microbial communities from MTU Mesocosm Facility, Houghton, MI, USA - PEATcosm2014_Bin02_60_metaG | ecosystem: Environmental > Terrestrial > Soil > Wetlands > Peat | place... | reverse complement strand
CTGCTCCCGCTGCCGTGCCAACGCCGATCCATGCAATCTCCGGGACAGAGAAGAAAGAAGAGATTCCCATCCAGCGCAAGGCCGAGTCCTCCGCGCCGGTCACCACCGGCTCGGCCGACGTCGATTCCGTTCTGCGCGCCCCCGGCCGTCCGCTGGATCCCTCGACCCGGCGCGAGATGGAGTCGCGCATCGGCTACGACTTCAGTTCGGTGCGCCTGCATACCGACTCGCGCGCCGCCGACTCGGCGCAGTCGCTGAGCGCGCACGCCTATACCGTTGGTTCGAACGTGGTCTTCGCACCCGGACGCTACGCGCCGCAGACCGGTGAAGGGCGCCGTCTGCTGGCCCACGAACTGACCCATGTGGTGCAGCAGACCACGTCGCCGCAGCGCGCGCACCCCGCCGTTCGCCCGGCGCCACGGCAGGTGCAACGCGCGTGGTCTGGCAGAGACATTCCCGGTGTCAGCTGGTTGCTGGATAAACTGAAGGGCCTCAAGGGCTACCCGTTGTTCTGCGTCATCATCGGCAAGGACCTGATCGACGACGTGGAGGTGGAGCGCAACGCCACCACGCTCACGCAGGGAATTCTCAACCTCTTCCCGGGCGGTAGCGAACTCTTCGAAAAGCTCAAGAAGGCCGCGGGCGCCCTGCAGTCTGCCTATCACTGGTTGACCGGCGAGATCGACAAGCTTGGATTCAGCGAAAAATACTTCTCCGATCTGCTGGACCGGGCGTGGCAGGTCACCAGTATTTGGCATCCCGCAGACTCCTGGGAGCGGACCAAGGCGATCTTCAGCGAGCCATATGACAGGCTTGTCTCGCTCGCCTCCAAGATCGCCTCCAAGGTGTTGGACTTCATCTTCGAAGCCGCGCTGGATGCCTTCCCAGCGGGGAAAAAGGTCTTCGCATTCCTGAAGAAGGCCGGCGACACGATCTCCAGCATCATCGCCGACCCCATTAACTTCGCCAAGAACCTGTTTGCCGCGGTGCAGAAGGGCTTTACCGACTTTGGCCTGAACATCCTCACCCATCTGGGCAACGGGCTCAAGGCATGGATCTTCGATGAGCTGGCGATCAAGGGCGTCACCATGCCCACCGAGTTCAGCTTCGCCAGCATGCTGAAGCTCATCCTGCAGGTGCTAGGCCTCACCTACGAACAGCGCCGTCCGCAACTGGTGGAGAAGCTCGGCGAGACGGCCGTCACCTTCTTTGAAACCTCGGTGAAGATCTTCGAACGCATCCGCACGGAGGGCTTCTCGGCCATCTGGGAGATGATCAAGGAGAAGGCCAGCAGCATCTTCGATTCGCTGATCGACGGCATCAAGAACTGGGTGATCCAGGAGATCGTCAAGCGCGGCTTGCTGATGGTGGCCGCGCTGGCCAGCCCCATCGGCGACTTCATCGAGGTGGTCACCAGCATCTACGAGGTGATCGAGTTCCTTGTGGAGAAGGCGCGCAAGCTGGCCGACCTGGTGGAGACGGTGGTGGATGCCCTAGCCGATATCGTTGCGGGCAACATCGGTCCGGCGGCCAAGAAGGTGGAGGACTCGCTGGCCCGCACCATCCCCCTGCTGCTGCGATTCCTGGCCGGCCTGCTGCATCTGACCGGCATCGGCGCATCCATCCGCAAGATTGTCGACGACGTGCGCAAGCCCATCGACGAGGCGATCGGCAAGGTGCTGGACATCATCGTGGAAAATGCCAAGCCTTTGTGGGAGGCGGGCAAGGCCGCGTTTACGGCGAAGCTCGACGCGATCAAGAACTGGTGGACCAAGCCCAAGAAGTTCCGCTGGGGCACAGAGGAGCATGAGGTCAACGTGGAGGGCGACGGCGAACATCCCGAGGTCTTCGTCCACAGCGCGGAAAAGACGCCCCTGAAGCAGTTCCTCAAGGATGTGAAGGCAACACCAGCACAGACCAAGAAGATTGTCGGCCTCGCGGACAAACTGGGCTGGAGGCAGGGCGAACTGCAGAAGCCCTCCGACGACGCGGCAGGAGCCAAGACCTACGACGATCTGACCTTCGAGCTGGACCATCTGAAGGCGAGAGACGCTTATCCTTCCCGGCTAGTGAGGCCGCAGACCACGCACACCAAGCTGGGCACCGGCATCGAAGCCGACGTAATGCTGAGCGCCAATCGCGGTTTGGGCACAGACCCCGTGCGCGGCCAGGACCCTGTGGGCTGGACGGACCTGGGGTATCTGCTGGACGAGAAGTACTACCGGCGCGGCCACCTGCTGAGCAACCGCCTGGGCGGGCAAGGGGAATGGGTGAACATGATGCCGATCACCAATGCGGTGAACGGGCGAATGAATGCCAAAGTGGAAGCTCCGCTGAAGAAGGCGACCGCCAACACAGACCGCGCCTACCACTACATCGTCACAGCGAGTTACGAGGATGTCGATCTGCCGGAGCCGGATACGAAGCTCTCACCCGCCAAAAACAAGAAACTGCGGGCCGAGGCGGCAGAGAAGCGGCTGAAGAGAATCAGCTGGACGGTGCAGATGGCGAAGGGCGACGACAAGTCAGGACAACTGGTCGACGACCCGGACGCCAAGGGCGTGATTGACGGAGACGGAAATGCGATGCCTTCGGAGGTCGTGTCTTCCGGTTTAGATCCGAAAGATACGTAGCGTTGCGCAGTACAGGAAAGGGAATTCAGCATGGCCTATGCGTTACCCATTTCGCCTCGTCTGGTCAAAGGCGGCATCGTCACGATGGACCCCGACACGTCGATCGTGCAGACGGTGATCGCGCTCCAGTACAACCCGGACACGCTCTCGCGCTCGCTGCAGATCCAGGCGGTACCGGGCGGCACGGACGGCGTGCGCGTGGACGCGCTGCGGCTGCGCGGGCCGGCGATCGAGACCATCAAGCTGGAAGTGGAGCTCGACGCCACCGATCAGCTCGAGTTCCCCACGCAATATCCCATCACAGCGCAGTTTGGCCTGCACCCGCAGCTCGCCCAACTGGAGATGCTGGTGAATCCGACGGTGGAGACGCTGCTGGCCGATGACGCGCTATCCAACGCGGGCACGCTGGAGATCATCCCGCTGGAGCAGCCGCTGACCCTCTTTGTGTGGAGCAGCAGCCGCGTGGTTCCGGTGCGCCTGACCGACCTCTCCATCACAGAGGAGGCCTTCGACCCCAACCTCAACCCCATCCGCGCCAAAATCTCGCTGGGCATGCGCGTTCTGAGCGTTGACGACCTCGGCTTCGAACATCCGGGCGGACGGCTGTTTATGTCATATCTGACGAACAAGGAGTCGCTGGCGGCGCAGGCCGCGCCGGCGGTACTGACGACGCTCGGCCTGGGAGGTCTGCCGTGAACTATCCCCTGCAAGCCATGATGATGCTGGGCGTGGTGCCTCAGGTCACCTTTCCCACCGACAGCCGGTACTACGGCTTCAGCGTGCAGCAATACACCGCGCCCAACGGCCAGGCGATCCCGTATCTGGCGCGGCGGATTGTGCCCCAGCCGGGCGCGCCCAACTACGCCACCATCAACACCTATACGGTTCGCCAAGGCGACCGGCTGGACCTGATTGCCGCCAAATACCTGGGCGATCCACTGATGTCGTGGCTGCTATGCGACGCCAATGGCGCCGTGAACCCCTGCGACCTGACCGCAACACCGGGCCGCGTGCTGGCCATCACCACACCGCAGGGCGTGCCGGGAGGGTCCATTGCTTAAGAGCGTCCAACTCACGCTGATGATGGGGCCGATTATCGCGGCGCCCGTGCCCAGCGTGGTGCTGGAGTCGCTGGCCTCGGTGGAGGTGAAGGTGGAGGACGTGGGGCAGAGCGGCTTCCAACTGGTGTTCAGCGTGGACAAGAACTCTCCGCTGCAGCTGATGTTCCTGCTCACCGGGGGAATGCCTCTTCTGTTCATGCGGTGCATCCTGGTGGCCACGGTGAACGGCGTGGCCAACGTGCTGATCGACGGCGTCATCACCAAGAACGAGATTGCACCGGGCGACAAAGGGTCGAACTCCACACTCACCCTCTTCGGCCGCGACCTGAGCGCGTTGATGGACCAGTCCAACTGGAGCGGCTTTCCCTTTCCCGCCTGCCCTCGCGAGGCACGGGTTGCGCTTCTGCTGGCCAAGTACGCGTTCTTCGGCGTGCTGCCGATCATCATTCCCAGCCTGCTGTTCGACATCTCGCTGCCCATCGAGCAGATTCCCGCGCAGCAGGGGACCGACCTGGCCTACATCAAGGCGCTGGCCGAGGAGGTGGGCTATGTCTTCTACATTGCCGCCGGACCCACGCCCGGCGTGAGCACCGCGTACTGGGGACCGCAGGTGAAGATCGGCCCCGTCCAGCCTGCGTTGAATGCGGACATGGACGCCTACACCAACGTGGAATCGCTGCACTTCTCCTTCGAGCAGGACAAGTGCAAGATCCCGCTGGTGTACACGTACATCCAAGAGATTGGGACCAGCATTCCCATCCCCATTCCGCCCATCGACCCGCTGCAACCGCCGCTGGGCCTGATTCCACCGCTACCCACCAACCTGCTTCCACCCGACCTGGTGTCGTTCCGCAACGATCTCTCCAAGGTTTCCATCCCGCAGGCGATCATGATGGGGCTGGCCGCCGGCGCAGCCAGCTCGGAAGCCGTCACCTGTGAGGGCTCACTGGACGTGACCCGCTACGGAGGCGTGCTGAACGCGCGCTGTCTGGTGGGGGTGCGCGGGGCCGGGCAGGCCTTTGACGGCCTCTACTACGTGAAGAGCGTTACCCACAAGATCAAGCGCGGCGAGTACAAGCAGAACTTCACGCTGACGCGCAACGGACTGGTGTCCACAGTCCCCACGGTGAGCCCATGAGCGCAACAGCAACCAACGTAACGCCACCGCCCACTCGCTACTACGGCAAGTATCGCGGCACCGTGCTGGTCAATATCGATCCCATGCAGATCGGGCGGATCACGGCGCAGGTGCCGGACGTTCTGGGCGAAATTCCCTGCAGCTGGGCGATGCCGTGCGTTCCCGCCGCCGGCATCCAGGCGGGCTGCTTTATTGTGCCGCCCATCGGCTCGTCGGTTTGGATCGAGTTCGAGCAGGGAAACCCGGACTACCCGATCTGGAGCGGGGGCTTCTGGGGCATGGTCCCCGATGTGCCCATCTTCGCCACCGCGCCGCCAGCCATCCCTCCGGGACAGAACATCGTGCTGCAGACCACAGGCCAGAACTCGCTGATCCTCTCCGACGGGCCACCCACTCCGGCGACCGGAGGCATTGTGCTGAAGGGCGCAAGCGGCGCCATGATCGTGGTCAACGAGACGGGAATATACCTCTCCAACGGACAGGGTGCGACCATCACGCTGATTGGCCCCGCGGTTGCCATCAACATGACCGCTTTAACTATCGTCGGGCCTTGAAGGCGCAGTGAATCACGATTCAGCGCGACGCAATGAAAGGAGAAGATCAACAATGCCGGGACCGATTTTACATATGGGAGCCGTGGTGACGTGCGCCCACGGCGGGCAGGCCGTCCCCACCGTGCCCAGCCCGTGTGTCTTCGTCTCGGGAATGCCGATTGCCACCATTGCCGCGCCGTATGCCGTGGCCGGATGCCCGTTTGTTCCCATCGCCGGCAACGGCCCCTGCGTTATCGGGCAGTGGGTGGTGGGCGCGGTGCAGGTAATGTCGCAGGGCCAGCCGGTCGCCATCCTGAGCGGTGTCTCGGTCTGCGTCCCAACCGGAACTCCAATGCTGCCAATCTCGGCCCAAACCCTTGTAATTGCTACCTGAGCCTAGCCATGAACGTCAACTTCCCCTACCAATTCGATGGCCGCGGCCGCACCCTCGACCCGCTTGCAGACTACCTGCGCCAGCTGGTGGAGCAGGTGCTGTTCACCTCGCCCGGCGAGCGCGTGAACCTGCCCGACTTCGGCAGCGGCCTGCTGCAACTTCCCTTTGCCCCGAATAGCCCGGAGATGGCTGCCGCCACCCAGTTCTCGGTGCAGGGAGCGCTTCAGAAATGGCTGAGCGGCTATATCAAGGTGCAGTCGGTCGTGGCCACGGCGGACGAAGGCACGCTGACCGTCACCGTCACCTACGCTCCGCTCTCGACCGGCGTCAGCCAGGTTCAGACCTTCGTCTACGGAGGCGCGCAATGATCTACTCCTGCTGCGACGAGAACCGCCGCGCCGCGGTGATGAACAATCCGGCGCTGAACGCGATCGACTATCTGGAGTTGCGCGACGGCCACACGCTGAACGGCCAACGGACCCTGCTGCTGCACTGCCTCAAGCCGGTGCCCACAAACCTTACGACGGACAATGTCCTCATCACTGGCGGGGAGAGTGTCACGGGCATCACGGCGATCCGGATCCATGCGCAGAGCGCGCCGCCCGGCCAGGCCAGCAAGGTCCTGGTCATCCGCACCAGCGCCGCGGGCGACTTCTCGCCCTACACGCTGCGCCTGGTCAACAGTGTGGCAAGCGCCAGCTCCGGCAACTTTGCCGTCGCCGAAGTGCTGGACGGCTTCGACCCCCAGCTGGCCCAGGTCACCTTCCACTTCAAGATCGACTGCGGCCCCTATTTCGACTGCGCACCCAGCCCGCCAGATTGCAGCCCCGCGCCGCCCACGCCGCCGCCCATCAACTACCTGGCCAAGGACTACGGCAGCTTCCGCACCGTTCTGCTGGACCGCATGAACCAACTGCTGCCCTCCTGGGGCGCATCCACGGAGGCCGACCTGGGCGTGGTGCTGGCCGAACTGGTGGCGTATGCCGGAGACCAGCTCAGCTACCAGCAGGACGCCGTCGCCACCGAAGCGTACCTGCCGACCGCGCGCAGCCGCATTTCGCTGCGCCGCCACGCCCTGCTGGTGGACTATCGTGTACACGACGGAGCGAATGCGCGCGCCTGGATCTGCCTCAACGTGGCCGTCCCGGTCTTCCTCGACCAGACAGTTACCCGCTTCTACACCTACGCGCCGGGCATGCCGACGCCCCTGCTGGGTAACGAACAGGCTGCGCTCGACGCCGGAGTCGTGGTCTTCGAGCCCATGCAGGACGCCAATCTCTTTCCCGAGCACAACACGCTCAACTTCTACACCTGGGGCGACCTCAATTGCTGTCTTCCCCAAGGCGCCACCGAAGCGACTCTGACCGGCTCGTACCCCAACTTGCAGCCGGGCGACGTCCTCATCTTTCAGGAGGTGCTGGGTCCGCAGACCGGCGATCCGGCGGATGCCGACATCCGCCACCGTTACGCCGTGCGCCTCACCTCGGTCGCGATCTTCAATGGCCAGGGCCAGCCGCTGGTCGATCCGCTGTTCGAGCAGGGAACTGGCGCGCCCATCGTCAATGACTCGCAGCAGCCCCAGCCGGTGACGGAGATAGGTTGGGCCGCGGACGATGCGCTGCCAGCTCCGGTGTGTCTCTCGTCCACCTTTCGCACCGCCTCTGGAGAGACTCAGACCCTCACCAATGTCAGTATCGCCCTGGGCAACGTCGTGCTCGCCGACCACGGGCTCTCCATGCCCGCAGCGACGCTGCCGGCAGTCCCAGAGCCCACGCTCTTCGTTCCGCCCTCGCCCGACGCCGATCGCTGTAGACCCACCCTCCCAACACCTCTTCCCGTCCGCTACCGTCCGCAGTTGCAGGACAGCCCCGTCACCCAGGCGGTGCCTCTGCCGCTGGCCGGCAGCCCGGTCACATCGAGCGCCGTTGCCCTGGTGGCCAACGGCCTAGTCAGCCTCCCGGACAGCAATGGAACTACCGCGATGATGGTTGGCTCCAACGACCCGGCCTCCTGGCCGCAGTACTTTGGCGTGCTGACCACAGTGGGCGCGACAACGTTCACACTCTCGGTGGTATTCAATCCTCCCGGCGCAGCCTCGCCGGCCGTCCTGGAGAGCTTCCCCAACCTCACCAGCCCAGCCGATGCCGTCACGCAGATCGCGGCGCTCTCGAAGCTCATTGTTGCCTCCGAACCCTCTGGGGCGACAGCACCCGCAAAAGCGATGCCTGCGCCCACGATGTTGTCCCCCCAGGGCGCGGTGAACCTGATCGATGCCGACAGCGGACTCCCTTACCTGTGCGTGGAAGCCACCAGCCCGGCCGCATGGACCCCGCTCTTCGCGGTACTGGCGCAAGGCAATCTGCAGACGCCGACGCAGTTCAATCTGCTTCTGCTTTACAACTCGCCCTTCGGCGCGGTCGGTGGGGTGCAGCTTCCCGTGATTCTGCAGCAGTTCAACCATGTTACGCTCGCCACCGCCAAAGCCACCTTCGCGGCAACTCCCGCCCTGCTGACCGTTCTCACCTTCGATCAGCAGCCCAACCCATCGCTCTCCGCCTACGACCTGATGAACTACGACCCCTCGCGCGCGGTCCCCAGCATCACGCTTAGCAGCCTGCTGGACGGCAATCAGAGCTCGTGGACGGCGACTCCCGATCTGCTGGCTGCGGGCCCCACCGACGACGACTTTGTGGTCGAGATCGATACCGATGGAACCGCCACGCTACGCTTCGGCGACAACACCAACGGCATGACGCCGGCAGCGAACACCGCGTTCACCGCCATCTACCGCATTGGCAACGGCACGGCCGGCAACCTGGGCACCGAGAGCCTGCGCTATCTGGCCGCCGATCCCCGCATCCTATCCTGCACCAACCCGCTACCAGCCAGCGGCGGCGTCGACCCGGAGACCCCTGCGCAGATCCAGCGCCGCGCGCCCCAGGCCTTCCTCACCCAGGAACGCGCCATTACCATGGCCGACTACGTAACGGTCACCGAATCGAACCCGCAGATATCCAGCGCCGCCGCCACGCTGCGCTGGACGGGCAGTTGGTACACTGTCTTCGACACAGCCGAACCCAGCTCCGGCGGCAGCCTCGGCCGGTCCCTGCGCAAGTCACTCATCCAGTATGTCAATCGCTACCGCCTGGCCGGCCAGGACCTGAAGCTGGAAGGCCCAAATTTCGTCTCGCTGCTGATCGCACTCACCATTTGCGTCGATCCCGACTACTTCCAGTCCAACGTCCAGCAGACTTTGCTGCAGGTGCTTGGCAGCGGCACGCAACCCAACGGCCAGCCCGGCATCTTCGCTGCGGTCAACTTCCAACTCGGCCAGAGCGTCTACCTCAGCCCCATCTACACCGCTACCCGCTCGGTCGCCGGAGTCAGCAGCGTCACCGCAACCATCTTTCAGCCGCAGGGCGTTCCGCTGAGCACGCCTCCCACGCAAACCTACATTCGGCGAGGCGAGATTCCCATGGGTCCCTTCCAGGTGGCTCGCCTGGCCAACGACCCAAGCCTTCCCGCCAACGGCCAGTTAACCCTGAACATGCAGGGTGGAAAGTGAGGAGAGCATGAGCTGCAACGGAACTCAAAACTGCGATTGCGGATGCTGCTCCGGCATCTCGGTGCAGACCCCGCAGGGCGAGTCCAACCTGCCGGGCCTGTCCTCCATCGTCTATCGCACGGGCACGTGGGCCTCCTTCAACGAGTCCATGCTGGCGCGGCTCTCCAGCTCCGATTACCCCGCGCTGGCCGCGCTGAAGACGCGCGACAACGACGACCTGTCGATCGCGTTTCTGGACGCAACGGCCGTGGTCATGGACATTCTCACCTTCTACCAGGAGCGCCTGGCCAACGAGAGCTACCTGCGCACCGCAACCCAGCTCACATCGCTCACCCAACTCAGCCGCCTCATCGGGTATCAACCCTCGCCCGGCGTCGCGGCCTCCACGTATATTGCCTTCACCCTGCGCGCCGCCACCGGCCTGCCTCCGAACCCCAATACCACCGCCATCACCATCCCCGCCGGGACGCAGGTGCAGAGCGTCCCCGGCCAGGGCCAGACGCCGCAGGCGTTCCAGACCTCCGCCGACATCCTGGCCAAGCCGGACTGGAACGCGTTGCCGGTGCAGACGGGCGTGCCGTGGGCTCCCATCGGCCCCACCAGCAATCCCCCGGTCTCACCGGGCCAAACTAGCCTCTATCTCGCGGGCACGAACACCCAGTTGAACCCCGGCGACGCCCTGCTCATCGTCGGCGACGAGCGCCTCAACGACCCCAGCAGCGCAATGTGGGACCTGTGCCACGTCGTCTCCGTCCAGCCGGACACCGTCAACCAGCGTACCCTAGTCACCTGGGCCGAACCGCTGGGCAGCACCACGGGCTCGGGGCCCTCGCAGACGAACCCGCAGGTCTACGCGCTACGCCAGCGCGCCTCTCTCTTCGGGTACAACGCCCTGAATCCCCTGATGCTCACACAAGCCGCGGAAACGCAGTTGGGCAGCCTGCTCAATGGCAACGACTGGAGCTTCGGCACGGCCGCCAACTCACAACCCGCGGAACCCACCAGCTACAGTTACATCGATCTCGATGCCGTCTATGCCAAACTCACCGCGGGCGGCTGGATGGTCCTCTCCGCGACCTACCTCTTCGACACCATCACCATCATGGGCGTCACAACCTATATATATGGAACCTCCGTATCTCTCTATAACCTGAAGGCCGTCACTACCATCCCCCGCTCCGATTACGGCCTCAGCGCCAAGATCACCCGCGCCACAGCCGACATCACGAGCGCCGCCGACATCACCATACTAAGCAATTACTTCACCGAAGCCACGCGCTCCACCGCCGTGCTGACGCAGAGCGAGGCGTTGCCGGTCTGCGAGCAGCCGCTCGACCACCCCCTCTACGGCACGCTTCTAGATCTGGAGGTCCTGCGCCCGGACCTGGTGGGTGTCACCGCTGTCGCGATTACGGGGAAGAATCCGAAGCTCACCGTCAACGCCCCCGACAGTTCCAACCCGCGCCCGGTGGTAACCTTCGCTCCCGACGACGACCCCACGTCGCCAATTCCACTGGTGCAGGGCCAGGTCCTCACCCTGCTACAGCCTCCTAACAGCGCGATCAACACCGGCAGCGTGAATCCCGGCGCCATTCCATCGTGGAGCAACAGCAGCCTGACGCCCACACTCGCCGTGGCCGACGCGACGGGGCGCACCGGCACCATCAACGGCCCGACCGCGATGAGCTTGACTCCGCTCTCGTACTTCACGCTGACGCCGGCGGCGGCGACGGACCCGGTGGTACAGGAGTACGCCCTGGTTTCCAGCCTGAACCTCTCCACCGACGCCAACTTCCCGCACACCCAGATTCAACTGATGACGCCGTTGCTGAACGTTTACGACCGCAGGGTGACAACGGTGAACGCCAACGTGGGCGCGGCCACGGCCGGCTCGCCGGTCACCGAACTGCTGGGCAGCGGCTCTGCGGCCACTCCCAACCAGCAGTTCACGCTCAAGCAGTCCCCTCTGACCTATATGCCTTCGCCCACGCCCGGAGGCAGCGTCAGCTCGCTGAGCGTCTCCGCCAACGGCGTCGCGTGGACCGGGGTGCCGACTCTCTACGACCAGGCAGCGACCGCGCAGGTCTATGCCACGTTCAACCTGCCCGGCGGTATCGCACAGGTGACCTTCGGCGACGGCGTGGAGGGCGCAACCCTGCCCACCGGCACGAATAACATCCAGGCCAGCTACCGCGTGGGGACCGGTTCGGCGGGAAATGTTCCTGCCGCCACCATCACCACGCTGGTGGATCGCCCGGTGGGCGTCAGCGGCGTCACCAACCCGCAACCCGCCACGGGCGGCCAGGACGCGCAGACCGTCGACGAGATCCGCGCCAACGCTCCACTCACGGTGCTTACGCTGGGCCGCGCCGTCTCGCTAACCGACTACCAGAACTTCGCGGCCACCTATGCGGGCATCGCCAAGGCCTCCGCCATCTGGATTCCCAGCGGCATGTACCGCGGCGTCTTCCTGACGGTTGCCTCCGCGGACGGCTCTCGGCTGCTGCCCACCAGCCAGACCCTCAGCTACCTGGTGACGGCGCTCCAGAACTACGGCAACCCCAACGTCGCCATCAACGTGCAGTCGTACTACGAAACCACCTTTGGCCTGACGGCGAACATTCTCTACGATCCGGCCTATAGTCAGCCCGCGGTGGAAGCTACCATCCAGAGCCTGCTGCAGACCACCTACTGCTTTGCCAACCGCAGCTTCGGCCAGGGCGTCACCCAGGACGAGATTGCCGCGCTGATCCAGGACGTGGCCGGCGTTATTGCCGTCAATGTTCTCAGCCTCACACCCCTTTACTCCAGCCAGGCCGGCGACATCGGGAGCGCCGCGTACTCCATCTCCACCTACAACGCGTGGACGTCGCAGGCTGGCCCGCCGCTGCCGCGTCCCTGCCCGGTCGCCGCCAAAGGCATCTGTCCGTACATACCGGTTCCAACGCTCAACGTTCTGCCGACGGCGGCCGAGATTCTGGTGCTCGACCCCGATCCATCCAACGTCACGCTGGGGACCATGTCATGAGCTTCGACCTCTTCCAACTTCTTCCCGCCGTCTACCGCATGCGCGATGCTCAAATCGCAAGCTCGCAGACGTTGCTGAACGCAGCGCAGCACGCCACGCTGGCGCAGCTTCAGGCCCTGCCCCAGCCGCTGCCGGCCGATCAGCAGGCCCAGCTCGACCAACTGCTCGCGCTCGCCTCGCGCGGGCCGCTACAGTCCCTGCTGATGGTGGTCGGCGAACAGCTCGCCGCAGTTGCCTACGACCTGGACCAGCTCTACGACGACCAGTTCATCGAGACCTGCGCGCCCTGGGCGATTCCCTATATCGGCGACCTCATCGGCTACCAATCGATCACGGGAATCGCCCCCAGCGTGGACAACCCGCGCGCCGAGGTTGCGGAGACCATCTCCCTGCGCCGCCGCAAGGGAACGATCCTGGCGATCGAGCAGCTCGCCCGCGATGTTACGGGCTGGGGCGCCCACGCAGTGGAGCAGTTCCAGGTGCTGGCGGACACGCAGTACATGAAGCACATCCGTCCGCAGAACCTCTGTTCGCCGAACCTCCGTCGCTGGAAGCCGTGCCTCTCCATGGACACCGGCTTCGACGCTACCGCGCACAAGGTGGATGTGCGCCGCATCGACTCATCCATCGCCTCCAGCCGCGGCCAGTACAACATCCAGAACATTGCCATCTTTCTCTGGTCGCTGAGCGCCAGCAGCGTCACCCACTCCCCGGTACTGGCCGTGTCCAGCAATGTGTCAAGCTCTCCGGCCCAGCTTTGCTACCGGTTCAACGCACTCGGCCTCGACCTGCCGCTCTTCCACCGTGCCATCTCGCAGGGGGAGCAGATCGCGGCTGCAGCCAGCCCCGCCAACGTCCCCGACCGGCTGCTGCGCCGCGTACTTTGCGCCGACCTGGCGCAGGGAGTGGGCGCCACCTTCTATGGCGAAGGCGCCAGCCTTGCGCTCTACCTGGACAAGGTCCTGCTCAGCCCCTACCAGATCGCCGTCGCCGATCTATCCGGTGCGGACGGCGCGTGGGTCAACCTTCCCTCCGCCGGCAGCCCTTATACGGTTGTGGTGGATCCCGAACTCGGCCGTCTGGCGCTCTCGCCCGCGCAAACCGGCAAGCAACTGAGCGCGTCCTGGTTTTACGGCACGAACACCAACCTGGGCGGCGGCGAGTATGCTCGCAGCGCCAACTTCGCCATCGCCGATCCGGCCTTCGTCGTCCCGTTCCCCGATCCGCGCTTTGCCACGCTGCAGGAGGCGCTTGCGTATGCCGTCTCGCTGCTGCCCCTGAACGGCGCCGTCGCCGTAGAGATCTCAGGAGAATCCGCGGGGAACGATGCCGCCGATGCGGCCGCGGGCCTTGCTTCCACGGTCAGCGCCAGCCAGGCCATCACAACGACGTCCACCATCCCATTCGCTGTCGACTTGCCAGCCAACACCACCCTCGAGCTGCGCGCCGCCGACCGCAGCGTCCAGACCCTGCTGCTGGACTCTGCACTCTCCGTCACGGGGGACGTGGGCAGCCAGTTCCTGCTCAACGGCCTCATTCTGGCCGCCCAATCCACCTTTACGCCGCCGGCTAAAAAGCCCGCGCTGCTCGATGTCCCCATCGCTCGCCCCGACGGCACGGACAACCTGCTGGGCCAGCTCACGCTCACCGACTGCACACTGGTTCCCGGCTGGTCGTTTGGCCCCGCACTCACAAACCAGCCCCCGCAACCCACCGCGCCCACCGCGCCTACGCTACAGCTTGCCGCCGCCTCAGTCGCGCTCTCCGCCAGCACGTGCATCCTGGGCGGGATTCGCGCCAGTCCGCTGGCCACGGTCACTCTGACCAACTCGATCATGGACGCCAGCGATCCTGGCAACGGCGCTTATGCCGCTCCGGACAATAGCAGCGGCGGCGGCGCGCTCACCCTCAACGGCTGCACCGTGGTGGGCCGCGTACACGCCAGCCTGCTGCCCCTGGTCAGCGACAGCATCTTCTGGGCCGGCAAGGCCGCTGGCGCCGACTCGGGCCTGGTCGCCGACCGCAAGCAGCAGGGCTGTGTCCGCTTCAGCTTCCTTCCCATCGGCGCAGTCACTCCGCCTCCGTTCCAATGCGTCACCCAGGCCATCGCCGCGCCGCAGCCATATTTCATCTCCACCCGATACGGACAGCCGGGATACATGAAGCTGATGGCCTGCACCGACGACTCCATCCGGCGCGGCGCCGACGATGGCAGCGAGATGGGCGCCTACCACTTCGTCTTCGCTCCACAGCGCGAGAGCGATCTCCATATCCGCCTGCAGGAGTACGTGCCCGCAGGCCTGGAATACGGGCTCATCTATCAGACCTGAACGATCGAACGCATGCAGCGCCGACACAAGCAGCGCAACGCGGAAGCAGCAGAACCGAACCAACAGCGACCGGGCCCCGCAGCAGCCAACGACACGAGAACCGACAGGAGTCCACCGTGAGTTTCGATAACAGCCGCTTCACCTTCAATCCTTTCAACAGCTACTCGTCTGTCGTGATGCCGCAGGGCCGTGTGCAGCTGGACGCAGACTGGAACGAGTTCCTGGCCGAGATCGCCCGCCGCATCCAGGCTGGCACCCTCGACATCGTGGGCCGCGCCGTCTATCCCGCCACGACGCCCAACGCCTTCTACATCTCCGCCTCCAGCACCCCGTGGGTGGTCAACATCGGCCAGGGCCGAATGTACATCGACGGCCTGTTGGTGGAAAACCACGGCCCCACCCCCGGTACCTGGGACCCGGCGCTCACGGAGCTCTCCGGGGCCCCCCAGCCCGCGCCTGCAAGCATCACGGGAACCCCCTCCATCCTCTTCACCAGCCAGCCGCAGTTCCCCGGAGCCAACCAGAGTTTTCCCCTCGTGGCCCAGGACCTGCCCCATACCCCGGGCAGCTACATTTACTACCTCGACGTCTGGGTGCGCGCCGTCACCTGGCTACAGGACCCTTCCATCGTCGATCCGGCGGTTGGCATCGATACCTCCGGCCGCCTGCAGACCGTATGGCAGGTGCGCTGGATGTCTGCCGCCACGGCAAGCATTCCCATGACCTGCGGCACGCCCGACGCCAATGTGCCCTATCCCGTCGCCTCCGCCGGACTGCTCTCCAACAGCGTCGTTCCCAATACCACCACCGGCCCCTGCTGCCTGACTCCCGGCACTGGCTACACCGGCCTGGAGAACCAGTTCTACCGCGTGCAGATCCATCAGGGCGGCCCGCTGGGCACGGCGACCTTCAAGTGGTCCCGGGAAAACGCCTCCGTCATCACCAGCGTCACCGCCATGGCCACCAAGGCCAACCATTCCGGCACCCAGGTCACGGTGCTCACCGTCTCATCGCTCGGCCGCGATCAGGTGCTGAACTTCTCCAACGGCAACTGGATTGAACTGCTGGATGACAACCTCGAACTGAACGGGATGCCCGATCCCAACTATCCAGCCAACGGTTCGAACACATTCGGCACCCCCGGCATTCTCTGCCAGATCGACTATGTGGATCCCACGACCAACTCCATTTACCTCACCAGCCAACTCAGCAATCCGCCCACACCCAGCCCCAGCCTGCATACCCGCATCGTGCGCTGGGACCAGTCTGGCACGGTCAACTCCACCGATCAGAATGGCAACCAGACCTCGTACTACAACTTGGCCGGCAGCTCCGGCGACATCCCCGTCCCGCCCGCGGGCAGCAACCCACTAGTGCTGGAAAACGGCCTTACGGTCTCGCTCAGAGTGCCCACCGGCGGCAACTTCCTCTCCGGCGACTTCTGGACCTTCTGCGCGCGCACCGACGGCAGCTACGATAAGATCCCCAACCCTATTCCGCCGCGCGGCATTCACCACCACTACAGCAAGCTCTCCGTTGTCACATTCGACGCCGGCGGCACCGCCATCAACACCCCCGACTGCCGCCTGCCCTGGGCCAGCAGCGACGAAGGCGACTGCGGCTGCTGCACTGTCACGGTGGGCGACAATCAGACCAGCTTCGGCAAGTTCACCTCGATCCAGCTAGCGATCAACAGTCTCCACTCCACGGGCGGCGAGGTGTGCATCCTGCCCGGCAAGTACTACGAGACCATTATCATCAACGGCCTCAGCGAGGTCACGCTGCGGGGATCGGGCCCGCAGACCATCCTCTATCCCTACTCGGCAGATCCTGGAGGCACTGCCGACGAAAGCGGGTCCTCGCAGACCATCACCACGGAAAGCGGCGTAAACGCCATCCTTACCGTCACCAACTCGCAGCACATCACGCTCACCGACTTCACGGTGGAGGCCCCAGCGGGCACGGCCTGCATCCTGCTCGATTCCGTCTCGTCCCCCTCGCAGGCCGGCGCCAACAGCGTTAGCGGCAACATCCCAACCTATCCCGGCGAGCCGGGCAGCGCCTTCGGCTCCATCCTTCCCGAGTTCACCGCATCGGCCAGCGACGTCACACTCAGCAACCTCGTCCTGACCGCCTCCACCCGCCCGGCCGTGGTCGCGGTGCAGGCCACGCTGCTCAAGATTCGCGACAACCGGATCTTCATGAAAGACGTCGCCAGCCTGTGGCCCGCACTCTATGTCAGCGGCGCCGAGATCTCCATTGAGCGCAACTGGATCGGCCTGCAGGACACAGCGACCGCCGCCAACTACGCCTCGGCAGCGGTCGTCTCCGACCTCGGCGCCAACTTTGCCGCCTCCACCTCTACACCTGCAGGCAACGGCGGAATCCAGATCGGCGGCTACTCCATCGGCGTCACCATCGCCGATAACGAGATCCAGGGCGGCGCCTTCAACGCCATCACCCTGGGCGCCATTCTGCGGCTCAACGGAGGCACCCCGGTTGCGGGCCTCAACGGCCTGTTCGTTGCCTCGCCGGTGACCTCCACGGGAACCACCCTGGTGCTTCCCCCCACCGACAGCAACAACAACCAGCTGGCCGCCGACGGTCCACTGATGAACATCCGCATCGAGCGCAACCGCATCAGCGATATCGGGCTCTGCGCCATCGGACCGGTCGGCTTCTTCACCTCCAGCACTCCGGAGATCGTCGGCATCGCCAACCTCACCATTCTGGGCAACACCATCTCCGGCACCCTGCAGGCGACCCTCTCTCCCTTCCCGCAATCGGTGACCGGCCTCGGCTACGGCGCCATCTGCCTCCCCGACCTGCAAAGCCTGGTGCTGAACGACAACGTCATCACCGACTTCGGCTCGCAGCCCGGCGCACCGGTCTGCGGCATCTTCATCCTCAACGTCGAGCAGGCCGAGATCTCCCGCAACCAGGTTATCGAGACCCGCGACTGGACCACCATCCCACCCGGCCCAGCGGCCGCTATCGACGGGGCCCAGGCCGGCATCTCCATCCTGATGGTCACCCCGCCCGCCCTGAACCAGACCGCGACCTCCGCTGCCTGGAGTGGAAGCAGCCCGCAGGGGCTCACCACTCCCGCAAACCTGCCGGTCTACCAGCCCGGCCTTCCCGCCCTCCGGATGGATCAGAACGTCGTCCGCGTAGCTCTCGGCTACTCTGTCAGCATCCTTGGCTTTGGCCCTTTCTCCATCACGGGAAACCACTTCACCACCGGCGGCACCGTGCCCAGCGAACACACCAGAGTCGCGCTGAATGTCATGATCGCCAACCTGGGGATGGCCGTCGAGTTCGATACACCCACCTACTTCAACGCGCTATGGGACAACATCAACAACCCGCCCACCCTGCAAGCATCCGACAACGCCCTCTCCAACTCCTCCAGCGGCCTGGTCCTCTTCGCCGATAACATCTGCCAGGTGGAGAACCGCGTGAGCGGCGAATCCGGACTGACCTCCATCCTGATTGCCGCCCTGGACCACGTCACCTTCGCCAACAACCGCACTTGGATGGACGGCGGAGGCGTTGAGATCAGCGGAGCCGGCAATTACAGACTTGCCACCATCATGGACATCATGCTGATAGGCATCACCGTCCAGGTCACCTCCAACCGCCTTCAGGAGGCCTTGGGCGCTGTTGTGTTCTCCGGCTTCACCGCAGCTTTACTGAATATCACCTCGCAGAACATCTCTTCGTTTTGCCTCTACACATTCCCCACATCGGCGGCCAGCAACAATCTCTGCTATTTCGACCAGAAAGCCTGCAGCACCTTATACAAACAACTAGTCTCCTCCATCAGCGGCTCCCTGGCAGGCGACGCCTCCGCCCCCTCGCCCTCCGGATCGCTGGGCGGCTTCGATTACACCGCGACCTCCAGCCTGGACGACTTCGGCGATAAGGTCGGCATCGCGCTCGACCAGACCGATGCGTTCAGCATCGAACGCGTCCAGCAGCTCTTGGTCGTCCACCGGGCGCGCCTCACGCAGATGAATCGCGTCGCCACCATCGTAACCGCGAAGTCCGGAGCCGCCTCGCCGCAGGCTGCTGCCGCCACCGCCGCCGTCATAGCCTCCAACGCCGCCGTCGCCCGCGTCGCCATGATTAAGCAGCAGGTCGGCATGCAGGCACCCACGGTACCCGCCACCGGCTGGGGGATCTACGGCACCGTCTACAACTCCAGCAAGACCCCCGTCTCAGCCTACAGTGTCTACTTCGTCGACTCCACCAACACCTACCAGAATGCCTTCGGCATCGCCTACACCGGCAGCGACGGTAGCTTCCATATCGTCTACGCAGGTCCACCCACCGGCCAGACGGCTCCTACAACCCAGCTCTTCCTCCAGGTCGGGAATGCCAGTGGCGACCCCATCTACACCAGCAAGACCGCCTTCACACCCTCCACTGGAGCCGCTACCTACCAGGTTGTCACCCTGCCAGCCGGCGAAAAGCCTCTCGGTGTCCTGCCCACGGTACTCCGTGTTGTCACGCTGCCCTCGGTGGATAAAAACATTGCTCCGGTTAAATCGGTCTCGACCACTCCCGCGGCCAACATACCCGTATCCACCACGCCTGTAGACACGAAGCAGGTGGACACCACACCGGTAGTCGCAACACCTGAAGACACGAAGCAGGTGGATTCCACGCCCGCGAACGATATCGCAATCAAGGAGGACAAGCCCAGCAACGAGGACAGTAGAGGCTAATGCATTCTTGCCAATGGTATAGACCGTCGCGTAGCAAGCAAAATGCGGGGATTCTTCCCCTTCGACTTCGCTCAGGGTCAGAAT
>Ga0181521_10003150_pt1 | contig 19509 bp, 18 predicted proteins | sample PEATcosm2014_Bin_32_FD_119764 | JGI IMG/M metagenome (GOLD analysis project Ga0181521, IMG submission 119764) | Peatland microbial communities from MTU Mesocosm Facility, Houghton, MI, USA - PEATcosm2014_Bin02_60_metaG | ecosystem: Environmental > Terrestrial > Soil > Wetlands > Peat | place... | reverse complement strand
GGTCGGGAAAAGCAAAAAAGCGCGGGCGAACCGCCCGCGCTTTTGATTTTTGCGTGGCGGCCGCCAGAAATCAGGCGTGCGAGCCGGCCTTTCCAGCTCCGGAGGCCGATTGGGAAGAGGCGCCCTGACCCGGCCCCTGACCCTGCCCCTGTTGCTGGCTCTTGACGCGAAGATTGTTCTGAACATGCGACACGCCCAAAACATGTTCGGCGATCAGTTCCGCGATCCGGCGCTGCTCGCGATTGTCGATCGAGCCATTGAGCGTCACCTCGGAATTGGCTGCTGATACTTCGATCTCCGCGGCGTTGACATAAGGGTCGTCGGTCAGGCGATCGGAAACATCCTCGCGGATGCGATCGTCGGACCGCTTGTAGTTCTTCGGGCCGATTCCATGGTAGCGCACGCGTTCGTCGCGTCCCTGATATTGGTCCTGATCCTGACCCTGATCTTGGCGGAAGTGATCGGCGGCTTCCGGCTCTGCGGCCCAAGATGGGTTTTCATTGCGGAGGCGATCCCACGAGGACCGCTGCTGGCGGCCGAAATAGTCGCGCGGCGCCCCCCACCAGTTCTGGCCGTCATGCTCGCCGCCGCGCTGTCCCCGCGCGAACGGGCCAAAAGAGCGGTAAATCTCGCTCTCGCGCAAGCGATCGCCGCCGAGATAGCGCTCGCGGCCCGCATCCCATTGGTCGCCGCGGTCGCCGAAATAACCCTCCTCGAAGCGGCCGCGATTGACGTAGCCGCCTGAACGATTGCCTGGAAATTCGTTCTGCCGGCCCTCATCCTGCCAGCGGCCTTCGCGCTGGGGATAAATTTCGCGGCCCCGGCCATAGCCGGACCAAGCTTCGCGGAAGTCCCTTTCGGAGCCTTGATAGCGGCGGTTGTCGTCATCGCGCTCATCGCGCCAACGCTCCCGCCTGGAGTCGTCGTCCTGCTGGTAACGATTGTCCTGATATCGACGGTCTTGAGAGCTCATCGCAACATTTCCTTTGATAGTTTTTGGGGCAGTTCCCGCGTCATCTTTGAGTTAAAATCAAAGCACCATGCCCCTCCAATTGACTGTTAAGTGTGGCTTGAGAAAAATTACGAAATTTCATCTGTGAATGCAACTAAAAAGTGCATTATGTTGGCAATACAACTCACCTAGCTGGGGGGCCGGGCCGCATCGATCCTGGCTGCGACGCGCGGCGCCGATTGGCGAAAATAGCTAACGTAGCGGCTCCATGAGACTTCTGACCATGAGACTCCGACGCCACCGGACTGAAGAATGAACAAGGCGAGCGCGAACCGTGTCGACGCGAGGTCGCCGGCGGCGCACGCGCCACACGCGTCGCCGCCGACCGGGGATTGGCTGCAGCACGCCATGGCCGATCTCGCCGTTCGCGGCGCCGACGCCGAGGCGCCGGTCGATTTGACGCAAAGCCTTGCCGCGATGGCCGCGCTTCTCCAGGAGGCTGTGCGCCCAAAGGACGGCCCGGGCGGCGGAGCGCATGGCCGCGGGGCGAATGGAGGCGGCGTCGACAAGACCGGCGGCAAGTCGCCTGCCGCGAACCCCGCGTCGCCGGCCAGCGTTGCTGGCGCGGGCGAAGCGGCGCCGAGCGGAAGCCTCGCCGATCTGACGCGGACGCCGGATCAGGTCGAGGCGCGTTTGCGCGCGGACGGCGACGAGTCGCTGCGACGCCCCTTGACCGAACTCGAAGCCGGGCTGGCGCTGCGCGCCGCGCGCGCGGGGAACGCCAACGCTTCGGCGTCTGACCATCGCGGCGAAGCCGCGGGCCCTGGCTCTTACGACGCGCTGGCGAATCTTATCGATTCGACGCGCCGGCAGCTTGTCGAAACATTCGAGAGCGGACTGGCTGGCGCGGCGAACGAGAGCCGCGGTCTGAAAGACATGGTGCAGGCGCTCGCAAAAAGGACCGAGGTCCCGCCGCTCGCCGCGCTGGCCGCTCTCGAGCAATCGATCGCCCGCCTGCTCGAGCAGCTGGAGCAAGCCCGCCTGACAGCCCCGGACGCGGCGGAGGCGGCGCGAAGGCTCGGGTCCGACGCGCATGGGCGGAGCATGATGCGCGAACTCGCCGAACTGCGCGCCGCGCGCGACGAGGCGGACAATCGCATCCATCTCGCGCTGAACGCCGTGCAGGAGACGGTTGGGAAAGTCGCCGATCGGCTGGCGAGGATGCGGGCCGATCCGGGCGCGATGCAGCCGATGACGGCGCCGCCGCCAGAGCGTCGGCCATGGTGCGATCCGGCAAAAGGCTCCGTCGCGCCGGGCGCCTCTCAAGCCGGCGCGCGCGGGGGTGCGGGCCCCGCTCCGGCAAGCAGAAATCCGCCAGGCGAGCGCGATGCGGCAGGCGTCGTCCGCAGCGCGGAGATCGATGATTTCCTGATCGAACCCGGCGCCGGATTTCCGCCCCGGCCGCCGAAGCCGCGCCTGCCGACAGCCCCGCTCTCGGCGGGCGACCAGGGCAGCGGCGAAAAAGACCGGAGCCGCACCGACGGGGCCGTCTCGGCGCAGCGCGCGCAACCGGCCGGAATGGGGCGCGAACCCGCCGCCGCCGACAGCGCCGACGCCAGCAGCGTGTTCCACGCATATCGAAAGCCGATCATCCTTGGCGTCGCCGCACTGTCCGTCGCGCTCGGCGTCTGCGCCCTCGCCCGCATTGGCGCCCTGAAGCGCATCGAGGCGCCAGATTTTCTGAAGTCGATCGGCATCGGCGCGGCCGCCCCCCCGGCTCCGCTGGAGCGGCGCTCGGTCGTCGCCGGCGGCGATTCCGGTACGCTGGTTCGACATCGAGAACCCACCCCGCCCGCGCCTATTTCAGGGCTCCTCGACCCGGCCGCTTTTGAGTCTGCGCGCGAAAATCCATCCCTCATCCGCAACGCGTCGGGCAAGGGAGAGCGCACCTTTCGGACGATCGCCGGCGGCGCTCCGATCGCGCCCGGCAAAATCACGCCCGGCGCGCCCGTAGCGAAGACGCCTTTGGCCCGGTAGCAGCGTCACCAAATCCGCCGCGATGGCGATGAGGCGCTTTTCGAATGCCTCGTTTGTCCTTGCTTACGAGTCGCAAGCGGTTCGCGCGCGAAGCGGCAATGAGCAAGCTTCGTGATTCATAACAGATATCGTTGGATCAGGCCTGCCGCCTTGTCGGCCAGCGTATCAGCTGATTGGTCGATCAAGAGACTTTTCAACGCCAAGACCGAGGATTTGCATGCTGCGGTGAGAACGGCGAGGACGGCGAGCCCGAGCCGGACCCGCCAATCCGGAACGAAAGTCGATAAGGCGTCATAGACCAATGCGACAAGATTCATGATGATCCATGTCGCGAATGCGCCAAAGACCAATGCGCCGATGATTATAAAAAGTGCGAGCCAGTAGTCATTAAGGCCGTCGACTCTTTGGGCGATCGCGGCCGATATCCCAAGGCCAAGCAAGATCTGAGCGACGCCGACCGCCGCAGTCAGCGCGTCTCCCGCGAAAATAAGATGCCATCCGACATCCAATGCGGCCACGACGGGGGCCCCCCACCCATGGGTGACGCCACTCACGCCTGTGACCCAATGTCCCACATGCGGCCAGTCGCCGACGATCGGCTCGGCCTTGCACTTCGGGCGGTAATGCAGGAGGTCGCTTGGATCTGGATTCGGGACGCAGTCACTCATCGCGTCGCTTAGAAGATGCCCAATCGTCAAGGGAGTGAACCCACGAACCTTGTCGAGAGTCTCCATCGTTGGCGGCGATATCAAGATCTTCAATAATACGACGCCGCCGACCACTATGAGACACTTGAAGGCTCCCCGGAGAAATCCGAGAAGATGCGAAGATCTGTCGGATATATTATCCAAATCTCGATCCTTCGGATCATCCGGGACACTGCTAGCGGATCCGCCAGTTGGCCAAGCCGGCGACGCTGGGCGATCTGATGAAAGCGCCCTGCGGCCGCCAGCTCAATCCGGCAGGCAGAGCGCGCGCGGCACGGCGTAGATTGCGTCGCGGCCCATCACATAGGCGAGGATCGACGCGCGGCCACGGAAAAGCGGCTCGAAGGCCCGGTCGACCAGATTGAGGCCGCCGGCGAAGGCTCCAAAGGCCGGCAGGACACAGCGCGCGCCATTGGCGACGAAACTGCGCCGCCGGACCGAACTGCCGCGCCCTGCGACGCGTGCGACGGGGTGGAGATGTCCGGCGATCTCCCCGGTTCCGGCGCCGGCGACGGGTTCGTGCCGAAAGACGATGGCGCCGATGGAAAGTTCGGCGCTGGATTCGCCCGGTAGCCGGCGCGGCAGAATCCGGTCGTGATTGCCGGTGATCCAGATCCAGTCGCGCCGCAGTTGCAAGGCGGCGATCATACGGCGGTCCTCGGCGCCGATGCGCTCGCCCGCGCAAGAATCATGGAAGGAATCGCCAAGCGCGATGACGCAGCGCGGGCCATAAAATTCGATCAGCCGGGAAAGGCGCGCGAGAGTCGCGGCGGTGTCGTAGGGCGGCAGCGGCACGCCTCTTTCCGCGAATGCGGAGCCTTTCTCGAAATGCAGATCGGCGACGACGAGGAGCCCTTCTTCGCGCCAGTAGAGCGCGCCGGCCGGATCTGCGACGAAATCAACGTCGAGGATCGAGAGAGTCGCGGCGGCCTTCTGGTTTTCGCGCGCGGCGTCCGGCATCGTCAGCTGACTTCCTGTTCAGGCCTCTGGCGCGGCTCGGCGCCGATTCGGGCCCAAGGTCTGCGGCCAAAGCATTTGGCGCCGGCGCCCTTCTGGCAAGGCTGCGGGGGACCGGCGGGCGCTCGTCCAGCACTTCGTCCACAAGGGTTTTTGCAGCTTCGGCGAGAATGGCGTCCTGCGCCTCGCCATAGACGGTCTCGCGGCCGATTTCGAGCAAAATCGGCACGGCCAGAGGCGACACACGGGAGAGAGGCCTGTGGATAAGTTTGCCCTTGGCCCGCGCGAGCAGTTGCGCGAGACGGTCGATGTCGAGCAGGCCTGTCGCGGCGTCGGCGCGCGCAGCCCGCAGCAGAATATGCTGCGGCTCATGGCGGCGCAGCACGTCATAGATGAGGTCGGTCGAAATCTTGACTTGCCGCCCTGTCTTCCGGCGGTCGAGAAAGTTGCGCTCGATCAGACCGGAGACGATCGCGCAATTGCGGAACGTGCGCTTCATCAGCGCGGACTCCTCCAGCCATTCCTCGAGATCGTCGCCAAGCATGTCCTCGCTCAATAAATCCTCGAGCTGAACCCGCTCCTTTGCGAACAGCGTCCCCGCATCTTCGAGCGACCAGACGCAAAGCGCGTAATCATTGGCGACGAAGCCTTGCGGCTTCAGCCCGGCGCGCTCCATCCGACGCGTCAGCAGCATGCCGAGAGTCGTATGGGCGAGACGCCCCTCGAACGGATAGAGCGCCAGATAGAAGCGCTCGCCGCGCGGAAAGGATTCGACGAGAAGCTGGTCGGGCGGCGGCAGCGCCGAGCGCTCGCGCTGCAACGTAAGCCATTCGGCGACCTGCTCCGGCAGTGCGCCCCAGGCAGAGGAATCCCACAGGAGCTTTCTGACCCGCATCGCGAGATAGGTCGAGAGCGGAAATTTCCCCCCCGCGTAGGACGGGATTTTGGGCGCATCGGCGTTGGCGCGGGAGACGAGGGCTTCGTTCTCGACGACGCCCTGCAGGGCCAAAATTTCGCCGCCGAACAGGAAGGTGTCACGCGGCGCCAGCATCTCGATAAAAGACTCCTCTATCTCGCCGAGGACGCGCCCGCCCCGGCGCAGCGGGCCGGTATAGGCCATAGCGCCACGCGCGCCGCCGGGAACGAGGCGCACTTTCAAAAGATCCGCCTCGACGATGGTGCCGACGTTCAGGCGGTAGGATTGCGCAACGCGCCCGTTGGCGATGCGCCAATGCCCGTCCGCGTTGCGCCTGATCTTCGCGAAACGCTCATAGCTTTTGAGGGCGTAGCCCCCGGTGGCGACGAAGGCGAGCACGGCCTCGAAATCTTCGCGCGCAAGATCGGCATAGGGTTCGGCCGTTCGAATCTCCACGAAGAGGTCTTCGGCGTCGAACGGCCCGGCGCAGGCCATGCCGAGAATATGCTGGCAAAGGACGTCGAGGCCGCCCGCCCGCGCCGGCGCCGTGTCCTGCGCGCCCTCGCGCGCGGCGTCGACGGCGGCGCGGCATTCCAGCACCTCGAAGCGATTGGCCGGGACGAGGATCGCGCGGGATGGCTCGTCCAGCCGGTGATTGGCGCGCCCGATCCGTTGCGTGAGACGGCTCGCGCCCTTCGGCGCGCCGACGTTGATGACGAGATCGACGTCGCCCCAGTCGACGCCGAGATCGAGCGTCGAGGTGCAGACCACCGCCTTGAGCCGGCCCGCCGCCATCGCCGCCTCGACCTTGCGCCGCTGCGCGGCGTCGAGCGAACCGTGATGGAGCGCGATCGGCAATCCATCCTCGTTGCGCCGCCACAGCTCCTGAAAGATGTATTCGGCCTGCGCCCGCGTATTGACGAAGACGAGGGTCATGTTCGCGGCTTTGATCGCGGCGTAGATTTCGCCGAGCGCATGCCGCGCGCTGTGCCCGGCCCAGGGCAGAAGTTCCTTGGTGTCGAGGATGTGAAGATCGGGCGCGGCGCCGTTCGCGGCGACAATCAGGGCCGCCAGGGTCTTTTGCGTTCCCTGCCGCGCCAGCCAGCGCCTCAGCTCGTCCGGATCGCGCACCGTCGCGGAGAGGCCGGTCGCCGCCAGTTGCGGCGCGATGGAGCGCAGCCGGGCGAGGCCAAGGCTTAAAAGATCGCCCCGTTTCGTGCCGGCGATGGCGTGCAATTCGTCGAAAACGACGCGGCGGAGGGAGGCGAAGAGATGCGCGGCGTCGGGGCCGGCGAGAAGAAGCGCGAGTTGTTCCGGCGTCGTCAGCAGAATGTCGGGCGGACTCCGGCGCTGGCGCTGGCGTTTCGCGGCGGAGGTGTCGCCCGTGCGCGTCTCGATCCGGACGGAAAGCCCCATTTCGGCGATGGGGATCGAAAGATTGCGCTCGACATCGACGGCGAGCGCTTTCAGCGGCGAGATATAGAGCGTGTGGAGCGTTCGCCGGTTCGGCGCCTTTTCGAATTCGACAAGGGTCGGCAGAAATCCGGCGAGCGTCTTGCCGGCGCCGGTCGGCGCGATGAGCAACGTATCTTGCTCCCGCGCGGCGCGCAGCAGCGCCATCTGATGCGGGCGCGGCGTCCAGCCCCGCGCGGAAAACCAGGCGAGGAAACGCGGCGGAAGCTCGAAGTCCGAACCAGTCAAAAAAGGCTCCGGAAATTCAGGTTAATCTCGCGAATTTGAACCAATCGGCAGCCCGGCCGTTCATTATCAGTTCAGCGACGAAGATCCATATATGGGGGCGAAGGCGGCAGGTTCGCTTCGAAGGCCAGGTTGCGCGAAACCATCTGGCCGCCTGTCCGGAGGAGATTTCAAGATGACTAGCACAGTGAAGAGAAGCGCGATTGCGGCCGTCTCGGCGCTCGCCCTTGCGCTTGGCGTCACGACGACGGCCTCGACGCCGGCGGCGGCGTTCGGCTGGCATGGCGGCGGCGGCTGGCATGGCGGCGGCTGGCATGGCGGATGGGGCGGCGGCGGCTGGCGCGGCGGCTATTGGCGCGGCGGCGGCTGGGGCTGGGGCGGCGGCTGGGGCGCTCCGGTTGCGGCCGGCCTGCTGGGCGGGCTCGCTGTCGGCGCCATCGCGGCGTCGGCATATCCTTACGGTCCCTATGGCGGCTATGGCGGCTGCTATCTGCAGAACCAGCCCATTTACAATGGCTGGGGACAGTTCGTCGGCTATCGCCCGGTCCGCGTCTGCTATTGAGTTGATGGCCGATGCTGGCTTACTCGGCCTCACGCGCGCAAGCCCGTAAAATTTTCCGGGCTTGCTTAACTTTTGACTAAATTTATTTCCCGACCGCTGCAACCTTTTAGCTTGGCCTGCGTTTTCTGTGTGAAACCGCACCACCACGGGTGGCCTTGAGAGGCAAGGTCGCTGGCGAGGGCGCTGAAACGGATGCGCCGGGCGGAAGGGAATTAAGGTGATGATCAACTCGCGCAAAATCATCGGATTGCAGGCGTTGAAGCTCACAATGGCCGCCATAGGGGTGTTATGCCTCGGCGTCGCCGTATTCGCCGCTCCGATGACCATCACCCCGAAATCCAGGCTGGCGTCGAACGTCTCCATGGTCGAGCACAGAAGCGCCTATGAGCCGTTGGCGCAGGGTCCTGCGATGCAGCTGGGGCGCGCCGCCTCCGGCGAAGACGAGGATTGCGTGCGGGTCACCCGCATTACCGGCCCCGACGGGCGGATTTACGTCACCCGCGGACTGATCTGCGGAAACTAGAGTTTTAAGCCGGCGATTATTGCCGGTAGAGCTTGCTGACGCCTGGTCCCTTCCCCATCCTGGGATCATGGCGTCAGCTCGTTTTCTCTCCCTGACGCCCGCTGGCCTTTACTGCGCCGCGGGCGATTTCTTTATCGACCCCCTCCGCCCCGTCGCCCGCGCGCTCATCACCCACGCGCACTCGGATCACGCGCGGGCGGGTCATGGCGCGGTGCTCGCGACGCGCGAGACGCTGGCGATCATGGCCATCCGCCTCGGCGCGGCGTTCGCCGGCGCGCAGCAGCCCGTCGCCTACGGCGAGACGTTGCGGCTCGGCTCCATCGACGTCAGCCTCCATCCGGCCGGGCATGTCCTCGGTTCGGCCCAGATCAGAATGGCGGACAAGAGCCAGATCGTCGTCGCTTCCGGCGATTACAAGCGCGAATCCGACCCGACCTGCGCCCCCTTCGAGCCGCTCGCCTGCGACGTCTTCATCACCGAGGCGACCTTCGGGCTTCCCGTGTTCCGCCATTCGCGGACGGGCGACGAGATCGGCAAGCTTCTCGCCTCGCAAAGGCTGTTTCCCGATCGCGCGCATCTTGTCGGAGCCTATTCGCTCGGCAAGGCGCAGCGGGTGATCGCGCTGCTGCGGGCCGCGGGCTATGAGCGGCCGATCTTTTTGCATGGCGCGATGGAGCGGCTCACCTCCTATTACGCGTCCGCGGGAATCGAGCTTGGCGATTTGCGCAGCGTCCCTTTGAGCGAGCGCGCCAAACTTGCCGGCGAAATCGTGATCTGCCCGCCGGGAGCGTTGCAGGACCTCTGGTCGCGCAAATTTCCCGATCCAGTGGCGGCTTTCGCTTCGGGGTGGATGCGGGTGCGCGCCCACGCGCGCCAGCGCGGGATCGAGCTTCCGCTCGTCATTTCCGATCACGCCGACTGGGCGGGCCTGACCCGGACCATCATGGAAACTGGCTGCGAGAGAGTGCTGGTGACGCATGGCGAGGCCGAGGCGCTGGTTCACTGGGCGCGGGCGGCGGGCATCGCGGCAAAGCCATTGCACCTTCTTGGCTATGGCGATGAGGATTCGGAGACGGCCGCCCCAGGAGAAAACGCGCCCGGGGAAAGCGCGTGAACCGCTTTGCCGAACTGCTCGACCGGCTCGCCTTCGAGCATTCGCGCCTCGGCAAGCTGCGCCTCATGACGGATTATTTCCGCTCGACCCCAGATCCCGAGCGCGGCTACGCGCTCGCCGCCCTGACCGGCGCCCTTACCTTCCAGCACGCCAAGCCCGGCCTCATCCGCGCCCTGATCAATGAGCGGGTCGATCCGGTCCTGTTCGAACTTTCCTACGATTTCGTCGGCGATTTATCGGAAACAGTCGCCCTGCTCTGGCCGGCGCCGGACGGGGAGACGCAACGCGCGGCCGATAATGGCGCGCCGCTGACGCTTTCCGAGGTCGTGCATGGACTCGCCGCCGGCGGCAAGCTCGACCTGCCGCGCAAGCTCGCCGGCTGGCTCGACGCGCTGGACGAGACCGGCCGCTGGGCGCTTTTGAAGCTGATCACGGGCGCGCTGCGCATCGGTGTTTCCGCGCGGCTCGCGAAGACGGCGGTCGCCGGCCTGGGCGGCAAAGGCGAGAACGGCATAAGCCCGAACGACGTCGAGGACGTCTGGCATGGCCTCGCCCCGCCCTATCTCGATCTTTTCGCCTGGGTCGAGGGGCGCGAACAGCGGCCCGACTCATCCGACCCCGCGCCTTTCTGTCCGGCCATGCTCGCCCATGCGATCGAGGCGAAGGATTTCGACGAGCTCGTTCCCGCCGATTTCATCGCCGAGTGGAAATGGGACGGAATCAGAGTTCAGGCCGCGCGGGGCCGCGCCGTGGATGGACGCATCGCCTTGCGGCTCTATTCCCGCACGGGCGAAGACATCTCCGTGGCCTTTCCCGATCTCACGGAGCATCTGGCGAGCCTTTCGGTCGAGACCTTCTCGCTCGATGGCGAACTCCTCATCATTCGCGAGGGACGCGTCGAACCTTTCGGCGTGCTGCAGCAAAGGCTGAACCGCAAGACGGCCTCGGCGAAGCTCCTCGCCGATTTCCCGGCCCATATCCGCGCCTATGACCTTTTGCGGGAGGGCGGCGAGGATTTGCGCGCGCTCGACTTCGCCGAACGACGCCGGCGGCTGGAGGCCTTCGTTACGGCGGCCGACTGCGCAAGGCTCGACCTCTCGCCGCTCGTCTCATTCGCGTCCTTCGGGGATCTGGCGAGCGCGAGGCAAAACCCCGCGGGTTTTGGCGCCGGCGAGGACGCGGCGGCCGTCGAAGGCCTGATGCTGAAGCGCGCCGATTCGATTTACGTGCCGGGGCGTCCGAAAGGCCTCTGGTACAAATGGAAGCGCGATCCCTTCACGGTCGACGCGGTCCTGATGTACGCCCAGCGCGGCCACGGCAAGCGCTCCTCCTTCTACTCCGATTTCACCTTCGGCGTGTGGCGCGAGGATCAGGACAGTCCGCAGCTGGTTCCTGTCGGCAAGGCCTATTTCGGCTTCACCGACGCTGAACTCATCGAACTCGACCGCTATGTCCGCAATCATACCGTCAACCGGTTCGGCCCTGTGCGGGAGGTCGTGCACGGTCAAGCCGAGGGTCTCGTCCTCGAAATCGCCTTCGAGGGGCTGAACCGGTCGACCCGGCACAAATCGGGCGTCGCCATGCGATTTCCGAGGATCGCGCGGATCCGCTGGGACAAGCCGGCGCGCGAAGCAGACAGGATCGAAAGCCTCGAATCCCTGCTGAAACAGAGTATTTCGACAGTTTCGAAAGGGCGCCAACGCGGCGGCGAGACGGCGTGAAGCCGGCGAGCCTCGGCTCTGCCTTATTTCAGCCGTGCATTTGTCTTCGTATAAGGAGTCGATATGGAGGTTAACCGAAAGCAGAGCGAGGAAATTGCTTCGCGAAGCTTGGCCGCGACGGATGCAGCAGTCCCCCTTACGTCAAGTCAAATGACGATTCTCTAGGCTTTAGCCTGGATCGGTGTTATTTGGAGTCTTCTTGATGTTATTTCGGCGGCTCGATCAATTGGCGATTTTCGGCGAAGGATGCGCTTCTGTCCTCCGAATTGACAGTGATCCGGCCGCGGCGAACGACTCCTGGAGACGGGGACAACTACTGCTCTTGCGGCGGTTCCTGAGAAGTTCCTTGCGCGCTCGCTCTCGAAGTTAGGACCATTCATGCCTATGATTGCCCTGGTCGACGACGACCGCAATATCCTCACCTCCGTGTCGATCGCCCTCGAAGGCGAAGGCTATCGGGTGCAGACCTACACCGACGGCTCGACGGCCCTTGACGGGCTGAAGAGCGATCCGCCCGATCTCGCCATTCTCGACATCAAGATGCCCCGGATGGACGGAATGGAGCTACTGCGCCGGCTGCGGCAGAAATCCGATCTGCCGGTGATCTTCCTGACCTCGAAGGACGAAGAGATCGACGAATTATTCGGCCTCAAGATGGGCGCCGATGATTTCATCCGCAAACCCTTTTCGCAGCGCCTCCTCGTCGAGCGGGTGAAGGCGATTTTGCGCCGCGCCAACCCCAAGGACGCCGCCTCGCAGAAAGAGGCCGACGCCAAGATTCTCGAGCGCGGCCTTCTGAAAATGGACCCGGAGCGCCACGCCTGCACCTGGAAGGACGATCCGGTCACGCTCACCGTCACGGAGTTTCTGATCCTGCAGGCGCTAGCGACGCGGCCCGGGGTCGTAAAGAGCCGCAACGCGCTCATGGACGCCGCCTATGACGACCAGGTCTATGTCGACGACCGCACGATCGACAGCCACATCAAGCGGCTGCGCAAGAAGTTCAAGGCTGTGGACGACGATTTCGAAATGATCGAAACCCTTTATGGAGTCGGTTATCGCTTCAAGGAGTAGCGTGGCGCTCTGCATGACGCGCTTCGCCTGGGGGAAGAGGAAGCGGTGACGCTCGAGGCGCAACCGGACGTGAATTTCGAGCGAACGCAAATCGCGACGGCGCGCGCGAAGCGGATGCGCCGCAGCCTCTCCGCGCGGCTGCGCGGCTTCCTGCGCGGATTGAGCTCGCGGTTTTCATCGTCCCTGACGCGCCGCATCGTCGTCCTGAACCTTGGCGGCCTCGTCGCCCTCCTCCTCGGCTTTCTCTATCTCAATCAGTTCCGCGAAGGTTTGATCGACGCGCGCGTACAGAGCCTGCAGACGCAGGCCGAGATCATCGCGGCGGCGGTCGCGGCCTCCGCCACGGTCGACACCGATTCGATCACGATCGATCCCGAAAAATTGCTTCAGCTGGCGCCGGGCGAAAGCTACGCGCTCTCCGACGATTCGACGCCTTCGCTGGAATTCTCGATCAATCCCGAAAAGGTGGGGCCGGTGCTGCGCCGGCTCGCCTCGCCGACCAACACGCGTGCGCGAATCTTTGATCGCGACGGCTATCTCCTGCTCGATTCGCACTCGCTGACGACCCGTTCGAACATTCTTCGCTTTGATCTTCCGCCGGTTGCGCAAGATCGGAAGGGCTCGCTCCTTGAGCGCGCCTGGAGCAAGCTGAAAGGCATGATCTGGCGTTCCGACTTGCCCCTCTACGAGGAGAATGGGCTCGACAACGGCAAGAGCTATCCAGAGGTCAATCACGCCCTCGGCGGCGGCGAGCAATCGATCGTCCGCGTCAACGCGAAGGGCGAAACGATCGTCTCGATCGCCGCGCCGATCCAGCGTTTTCGCGTCGTGCGCGGGGCGCTGCTTTTGTCGACGCAAGGCGACGACATCGACAAGATCATCGCATCGGAACGCTGGGCGATCGTGCGCATCTTCCTCGTCTCCGCGATCATCATGTTTCTGCTGTCGCTCTTCATCGCCGGCACGATCGCCGAGCCGATCCGGCACCTCGCCGAAGCGGCGGACCGGGTCCGGCGCGGCACGAAATTTCGCCGGGAGATTCCAGATTTCACCGATCGCTCGGATGAAATCGGCCACCTGTCCGGCGCCCTGCGCGACATGACCAAGGCGCTTTACGACCGCATGGACGCGATCGAGAGCTTCGCCGCCGACGTCGCGCATGAATTGAAAAATCCGCTCACGTCCTTGCGCAGCGCGGTCGAAACCCTGCCCATCGCGAAGAAGCCCGAAACGCAGCAGCGCTTGCTCGCCGTCATTCAACACGACGTCAAGCGCCTCGACCGGTTGATCAGCGACATTTCGGACGCCTCGCGCCTCGATGCGGAGCTCGCCCGCGCCGACATGGACCTCGTTGATCTCGAGCAGATCCTCCAAACGGTCATCGCCATGGCCAATCAGATGAATCCGGAATCGCCTGTCCACGTCGGCCTGACCGTCGCCAGCGGCTATTATGACGAAGCCCGGAAAGCTGGGTTCCGCGTACTCGGGCATGACTCGCGGCTCGGCCAAGTGTTCAACAATCTGATCGACAATGCGCGTTCGTTCTCGCGCGCTGGCGGCAGGGTTCGCGTTCACCTGCGCGCGGCCAAGCTCGCCGCCGACCACGGCCACTGGCGCGACGGATTCGAGATCACCGTCGATGACGACGGGCCGGGCATTCCAGCCGACGCCTTCGAGCGGATCTTCGAACGCTTCTATACCGACAGACCCAGTCAGGGGTTTGGCCAGAACTCAGGGCTCGGTCTGTCGATCTCGCGTCAGATCATCGAGGCGCATGGCGGCCGCATCTTCGCGCGCAACCGGGTTGGGCCCTCCTTTAAGGAGGGAGAACCGCCGCCGGCGCTCGGCGCGCGCCTGACCATCTGGCTGCCCCGAGCCTGACGGCTGGCGCGCGATCTATCACGGCGGAATCCTGGTCGAGGGCGTGTTTCGACCGAGAGGATTCGGTGACGAAGAAGGGTTCGAAAGACCGATGGCGGACAGCGAGATTCACGCCAGCGCCGTCGCAATCGGGGAAGCCGGCGTTCTTATTCGCGGCGCGTCGGGATCCGGCAAAAGCCGGCTGGCGCTCGCGCTGATCGCGGGCGCCCGCGGCGCCGGCGTATTTGCCCGCCTCATCGGGGACGACAGGATCAGGCTTGAAAGCGGCAACGGACGGCTGATCGCAAGAGGCCATCCACTGATCCTTGGCCAGATCGAACAAAGGGGCGCCGGGATATTGCGGACGCCCTTCATCGCCGCCGCCGTCGTCCGCCTCGTCGTCGATATCGTTCCCGCCGACAAGGCGGCGCGCCATCCCGCGCCCGCGCATGAAACGGCCGACTCGCGATCAGCGGATTGGGATTTCAGCGGCCTCGCCGAGGTCGAACTCGCCGGCGTCCGCCTGCCGCGGCTGGTCGCGCCCGATACGGCCGCGGGCGCCGACCTCGCTGTCGCGGTGCTCCAGCATTTCCGGCTGACGAAATTCGGCGACGCCGCCGGGGCGTAACCGTTCAAGGGCGTGGAGGCTGGGCGCCCCATCGGTAACCGGTCGCATAAGAAAATTGGCAAAATCAGGCGGTTCGCGATTCATTTCACTTGCCAAGAAGGCCGCAACGCACAAAATGCGTTTCGCTTTGCGCAGGTACATGGCCGCATCGACGCAAAGGTCGCCGACGCTGCGGTGCAGCTGAAGTAAATCGTTAGAAATCAGGATCATCCAGACGGTCTTGTCCTTTCGGAACTTGTCAGTTCGCCACTTTTGCCGCATCGCGTTCTCCGCACGGGGCCGTCTGCTTGAACCTTCCAACCATGCGTGGCGCCTTCCCTTGACAAACGCTCGCCCTGTCGCCGTTGATCACCGACGGAGTTCGTGAATGCGCGGCCCCAACCGATGATCGGCCTGGTTCTCGTCACCCACGGCCACCTCGCCACGGCGTTTCGCGCGGCCCTCGAGCATGTCGTCGGCCCGCAAAAGCAGGTCGAGACCGTTTCGATCGGGCCCGACGACGATATCGAGCAGCGGCGCAAGGACATCGTCGCCGCGGTGGAGACGGTCGATAGCGGTTTTGGCGTCGTCGTGCTGACCGACATGTTCGGCGGAACGCCGTCGAATCTCGCGATCTCGGTGATGAACGGGTCGCATGTCGAGGTCGTCGCCGGGATCAATCTTCCGATGCTGATCAAACTCGCTTCGGTGCGCGAAAACGCCAGCCTCGAACAGGCCGTCATTCAGGCGCAGGACGCTGGCCGAAAATATATCTACGTCGCCAGCCGGGTGTTGAGCGGAAAATAATGCAAGGCGAAGGCGACCCTTCCGAACGCGATCCGTACGACGATTGTCCGGAGTTTCAGCCGCCGGAAGGCGCGCTCGTCCGCGAGGTCACGATCATCAATCGCAAAGGCCTGCACGCGCGGGCGACGGCGAAGCTCGTGCGATGCGTCGATGGCTTCGACGCCGACGTTTTGGTCGGACGCTGCGGCGAGATGGTCGGGGGGACATCGATCATGGGCATTCTGACCCTCGGCGCCGGGCCCGGCATGACGATCACCATTACGGCGACGGGCGCAGAGGCGGAGGAGGCGCTCGACGCCATCGAGGCGCTGGTGGCGAGCCGCTTCGGCGAAGATGAGTGAGCGCCAAGAGCCATCTGCCTAGAGCGCTCGGCAAGAAATCGCTTCAGAGTCAAAAGCTTGAACATATTCTTGTCGACCAGATTGGTTCAATCTGATCGGAATATGCTCTAGCGTCCGCCCGGAGCGGGATGAGGATCCCGCTCCAGACACGTGCAATCGATCAGCTTCATGAATCTGGATTGTTTCAATCCGAATTCAGCATGATCTAGTGGTCGCCGCCGTCGTGATCATGGCCGCTCCCCGGAGCGAAGAGATCCGAGATGACGTCGACCGAAGCATCGCAGGCGTGATTGAGGCATGGCAGCCTGAAGCCCGCCTCGAGTGTCTTCAGCAGCGAGAAATGCGTATAGAAGCGTCCGCTCTCGACGTGGCTGACGCCATAGTTGGTGTCGACGATCAAAAAGACCTTGTTGACGATATTCGGCACGACCGCGTAGTCGTTTTCGTCCCAAACGACGACGATGGCGTTGCGGCCATGCTTCCAGAGCGGCGCGTTGTGGATGCTTTCCACAATCTTCTTGACCGTCGCGTCGCCGCGACGAAGCAGCGCTGGATTAAGGCCCGTCTGCGTGCCGTTGTCGTTCGGATCATAGGCGCAAACGGCGGTATCGTTGCCGCGGCCATGCTGATCGTTGCACTGGTTGGGCACGATGAAAGAGAAGTTCGGCGCGGCGCCCGAACCAAGGTCGACGTAAAGACCCTGCGGTCCATCGAAACCCACGGTGCGCGCAAGGCTCAGGTCTTGATCCTGCCCCTCCTGAACGCTCTTGAAATAGGCGAACGGGTTATGCTTGACGGCATAGAGCTGGACGATCGACGCCTGCGTCAGAGGGCCGGCCGGGGCCGGCAAGGGCGGCAGGATCTGGGTGAAATCGGTTGAGTCCGTGAAGACGCCGTCGCTGTAGTTCACGCGGTCGGCGCCCACCAGCGGCAGCGATTCCTGATAAGATTTCCAGCTGAGGCCCTTCGCGACCAATTGGTCGGCGATGGTCTGCCCGAGCGTGTTGGGATTGGCGGGGATCGAACGCTGACCGTCGATATTGTTCAGGCCGGGCGGACCCGCCTCGTTCGTCGTGTCGATGGCGACGGTAGGCGCATCCTTGCCCTGCCCTGCGATTGGGCAAACAGGGCCGGTCACGGGGTTGTCGGTCTGCGCGACGCCGGTCGCGAGATTGGTGCTGCAGGCGCTGTTGTGCCAGTCGGGGGCATTGTCGGTTAGAACGCCGAAATTCGAGCCGCCGACAATCTCAAGATAATTCGTCAGGCTCGGATGGGCGACGGCGAAATAGTTTGTGGCGAAATTGGCGTGAGCAGCGAACGCGTTGACGTAGGGCGCGTTGGGATTATTGAAAATTTCGTCGTAGCCGTGATTCTCCATCACGATCAGAAATACATGGTCGAGTGGCGGTACGCCTGTCGGAACCTGGCCAGCTGAGGCCGGATTCGCCGACAAGGCCATCGCGAGGCAAAGCCCGCTAACGATCTTGCTCATGCTCGTTGCTCCCTTCAGGATTATCGGGGGCGAGCTTTGATCGCGCCGCCCACCTTGGCCTTAGGGATTTCGCTTGAAGCTATCATGTCGGATTGATGCCAGTTTGCTGACAGGCCGTCTTTCCAGCGCTGATTTTCCCGCCGTTCGCGGTCGCCGGGATCGACGAAGACGCCCGAGGACTAACTTGCGATGATCAGCGCGCCAATCCCGACCAGGATGAACGGCAGCGCCCATTCGGAGATCTTTTCGACCTTGGCGCTCCAGGCGGGATGGCCGGCGAGGAGACCGGCCAGCATGCTCATCAACAGGGCCATCGCCACGGCGGCGGCGAAACAGCCTATGACGAAGGGCGGCTCCAGATCGGCGAGGAGCGGCGTCATGACGATGACGCTGTCGCCGCTGTTCGCCAGCAAAGCGGACGCAAAGCCGACATAGCCGGCGACGCCGATCGGCCCCAAAGGCGCATCCGGGCGCCGGCTGTCGGCGCTCGACCGGCGCTTGATCAGCTTTGCGAGATGATAGCCTCCGATCCCCATGGGAATGAGGCCAAGGTAGCGAATCTTGTCCTTTGGCAGGGCGTCCGCGGCCTGCGCCAGCGCCAGACTGACGAGGAGAACAGCAAGACAGACCAGCATGAAGGTCAGCTTGACGAAAAGGGGCCGGTAGCCCGATTTGGCCGCGTAGGCTGAGACGATCGCGAGATTGTCCAAATTGGTCGAGCCAAAAGAGACCGCAGCTGCGCTCGCGACGCTTACCGCCTCGATGAGAACCTGCGCCGAGTGGAGAGCACTCAATTCATCGTCCTGTCATATATGGAGCCCCGCGCGTCAAAATTGGCTCGAGTCGCGGCCGGACAACCCCTCCCCAACACCAGATTCCTCCCCGGTTGTGCGCTCGGCCGTCGCCCCGTCTGGGAGATAGAAATGCTCGATGCCAAGACCGTGGACGCCGCAGCAAAGGCCCGCAAAAACAATTTGACATTGCAAAAATCGAGCGCAGATTTTGTGACGGTTTTACGTCTTCGATAAAATACATTTATAACAGTTGGGAGGACGCCATGATCACGCGCCGCGTCGCTGTTCGTAACGGACTCTGGGGAGGCGCAGCCGCGCTTGCCGGACTGGGTCGCCCGGATGTCGGCTTCGGCGCCGAAGCCGCCGTGTCCTTGCATGGCGCCGGGTCCACCTTCTCGGCCCCTTTGTACAAGACGTGGATAAAAGTCTTCGAACAGGCCGGCGACAAGATCGCGGTGAGCTACGACGCGGTCGGAAGCGGCGAGGGCATCACGCGCTTCGCTATCGGATCCGTCGATTTCGGCGCCACAGACGTTTTACCCGGTGAGTTTCTGTTCACCGGGGTGAAACGTGGAGTGGTTTCGATTCCAGCGACCGCGGGCATGATCGTGCTGGCCTACAATCTGCCGGGCCTCGGCGGCGATCTCAAGCTGCCGCGCGATGTCTATTCGGCAATCTTCAGCGGGGGCATCAGGCAGTGGAGCGACCCGCGCATCCGCAGCGCCAATCCGGGACTGTCGCTGCCGAATGAGGACATCGCGGTGGTCGTCCGGGACGACGCGAGCGGCACCGCCGCCGCCTTCGCCCGCCATCTCATCGCGATCGGATCGGGCTGGCATGCGACGGGAGCCGGCGACGGTTTCATGATCGATTGGCCGGCGGCGGCGATGGCCGCCAGAGGCAATGAAGGCGTATCCGGAAAAATCAAGATCAGCGAGGGCGCGATCGGCGCGGTTGAGTATGGTTTCGCCAAGCGTCTCGGGCTGCAGATGGCCGCGCTCGAAAACAAAGCTGGACGCTTCGTCGCGCCTAGCCAGGACAGCGGTCAGGCGGCGCTGTCGGCATCGGACCAAACATCAATCATAGACCCTACGGGCGACGCGTCGTATCCGTTGGTCACCTTCAGCTGGCTGCTTCTCTACAAGAAGTACGGCGACGCCAAAAGGGCCGCGGCCGTTAAAGAGTGGGTCACCTGGGGCCTGACCACGGGGCAGACGATCGCTCCCGGCCTCGGCTATCTCGCCTTGCCTCCGGAACGGGCCGAGATCGCCGCGCAATCTCTGGACGCCATCACTTGAGGACTTCGGACGCCGCCTGAACAGGAGGCGATGGCTGAAGCGATCGGCC
>Ga0181521_10003149_pt1 | contig 19510 bp, 17 predicted proteins | sample PEATcosm2014_Bin_32_FD_119764 | JGI IMG/M metagenome (GOLD analysis project Ga0181521, IMG submission 119764) | Peatland microbial communities from MTU Mesocosm Facility, Houghton, MI, USA - PEATcosm2014_Bin02_60_metaG | ecosystem: Environmental > Terrestrial > Soil > Wetlands > Peat | place... | reverse complement strand
GGCCTGCCGCGAGATCTGACGCTCGACGGGCTCGGGCCCTTCAATTCTTCCGTAAAAGAGATCCGTATCGCGAATGCGCTCGGCGAAGACTTCGTCGAAATCGGCCGGGCCGTATTCGTTCGCCGCGCAGAGGCGGAAGCGCAGTTCGAGCCCCTGTCCCGCCGGTATCTCCGCCTTGTAGCGCGCAGCCGCTTTCGTACCGCGCTGCTGCGGATTCACGGCACCCTCGTCGCCGTCGATCACAAGACGATGGAACGCGTCCTTCACGTACGGGCTGGCGTTCGGCTCGCCGAAAAGCAGCTCCATATTGGATTCGTTTTCCGTAAAAATCAACCGGTCCGGCTTCGTCAACGCTTCGAAAACGAACGGGCCGAGCGACGCGTGTTCGCACCGGATCCGCGTATCGCTCTCGCGCCGCATCTCCGGCTTCGGCCAGTAGCCGTCGCCCGTCCGGCCCCACACCCACGTATTGCGGAACCACACCGTCGGCAGGATGTCCAGCGTCGCGTCGTCCGGACCGCGATTGTCCACCCGAAGGCGAATCAGAATATCGTCCGGCGAGGCCTTCGCGTACTCGATGGCGACGTTGAAATAGCAGTCGTCGTCGAAGATGCCGGTGTCGAGCAATTCGTATTCGGGATCGTGCCGTGTACGCTTCCGGTTTTCCTCCACCAGCTGACGATAAGGAAACTCCCGCTGCGGGTATTTGTAGAGCGCCTTCATGTACGAGTGGCTGGGCGAGGAGTCGAGATAAAAATAACACTCCTTCACGTCCTCGCCATGATTGCCTTCCTCGCTGGAAAGGCCAAAAATCCGTTCCTTGAGAATGGGGTCCTGGCCATTCCAAAGTGCCAGGGCAAAGCACAGCCGGCACTCGCGGTCCGAAATGCCCAGCAGGCCGTCCTCACCCCAGCGATAGGCGCGGCTGCGTGCATGATCGTGCGGAAAATATTTCCAGCATTCGCCGGTCGCCGAGTAATCTTCGCGCACCGTGCCCCACTGGCGCTCGGCTAGATAAGGCCCCCAGCGCTTCCAGTTTTTCTCGCGGCGCGCGTCTTCGCCAAGGCGAATCTGCTCCGGATTCATGTCTTGCGCCTCATTCGACCCGCTTCAGAATCGCTCGTGCTGGCGCGCCATCCGAGCCGATCAGGCGGAGCGGAAGACAAGCCAGTTCATATTTCCCCGGCTCGATGTCCTGGAGATTCAAGCCCTCGATGATCCAGATGCCTGCCTCGAGCAGAATCCGATGCGTCTCGGCGCCGTCTTCCCGGAAGCCTCCCACCGAAAGGTAGTCGATGCCCACGCACCGCACGCCGCATTCCACCAGATAGCGCGCGGCATCCCGCGAAATGAAAACGTAATCTTCGTGGAATGCATCGCTGTTCCAGCAGCGGCCCGAGTTCGCCGTCCGGAACAGAATACGCTCGCCCCTTGCAATGTCGTGTCCCGTAAGTTCCGGGCGTTCAATCGTTCTCTCGTCCTGTATGCGAATGACGCGGGCCGGTCCGACGGTAGCCTCGATCGGCATCTCGTCGATGGCTCGCGCTTTCGGGATGAAGTGCAGCGGCGCGTCTATATGTGTGCCGGTGTGGACGCTGAGATTCATGCGCGACACGGTGGCGCCGCCGCCCTTTTCCTGGTCGGAAAAGCGTTCGATGTGGAAGGCGGGATCGCCAGGCCAATGCACCATGCCGTTGCGCAGCGGGACAGAAACGTCGATCCAGTCGCTCACAGAACCATGCTAACTGTACTGTGCGCAAGTCAGGATTGCCTTCCTCACGTCATACTCGTGTATTGACATTCGAGATTGCAATGCGGCGCCTGACCCTGGTGGCGGCGCTCGGACTGTTGTGCGCGCTCTATCTCGGCAATTTAACCGGCATGGGGATGGTCGGTCCCGACGAGCCTCGCTACGCCGACATAGGCCGCGCCATGGCGCAGTCGGGCGACTGGATCACGCCGCGCCTCTGGGGCCACCCGTGGTTCGAGAAGCCCGCGCTGCTCTACTGGATGACGGCTACCGGCTTTCGTCTGGGACTCGGTCCCGAGCTCGCTCCGCGTCTGCCCGTCGCTCTGCTCAGCCTCGCATTTCTCGCGTTTTTCTGGTGGCGCCTGCGCATCGAATGGGATGCGCGGGTTGCATCCTGTGCCACCGCCATGCTCGCCACCAGCGCCGGCTGGCTCACCTTCAGCCATGTCGCCGTGACGGATTTACCCCTCGCCGCGTTCTTCTCGGCCGCCGTATTGTTGTCCCTGCCATGGTTCACCGGACGCCGCGCCCAAGCCTGGGAAACGACCGCCTCCGCTGCGTGCCTGGGCCTGGCCGTTCTTGCGAAAGGTCTGGTTCCCCTCGTTCTCTTTTTTCCTGTGCTTGTTTTGGGATGGCGTCGTCTGCGCGATTGGCTCCGGCCAGGTCCCGTGCTCGCGTTTTCGCTTTGCGCGCTGCCCTGGTACATCCTCTGTCTGATCCGCAGCGGGAGTGAATTCCCGCGCGTGTTCTTTGTCGAGCAGCAGTTCAACAGATTCGGTTCCCCGGCGCTTCAGCACGTCCAGCCGTGGTGGTTCTACCTGCCGATTTCCCTGCTGTTGCTTTACCCGTGGTTTCCGGTTCTCGTACTCACGCCCCGCGTTCTTGACGGGCCGGCGCGCGACGCTCGCCTCCGTCTGCTTGCGGTGGTCGCGGCATTCGGATTCGTTTTTTTTTCGGCCTCCGTGAATAAATTGCCGGGTTACCTGCTGCCGCTGCTGCCGCTCGTCTGCGCCTGCATGGGGTGCGCGCTCGCCCGTGCCCGGCGTCCGGCCGTGGCTCTCATAGCGCCAGTCGCCCTGCTGGGTGCTCTGCCGTTTCTGGCGCAGACGGCTCCGGTTGCGCTGGCGCGGGGTTTGCGCTCCGCGCAGATCCCGTGGACAGACGTCGTATTAGGCCTCGCCGCCGCCGCCGCCGCCGGAGCAATCCTCACTCTGACCGCCCGCGCGCGCGCGTTTCCGGTGGCCGCGACGCTTGCCGCTGTCGCTTTTTTCTGGTTTCAGCGGGCGGCTTTTCCCGCCTTCGATCTCGCAGCCTCGGCCCGCCCCATGTGGCTCGCCAACCGCCCCGTCTGCGCTCCCAGGCTCCCGCGCGCCTTGCTTTATGGCCTGTACTACTACGCGGAACGTCAGATTCCGGACTGTACCCTCCCTGGTCCGAGCGGGCTTGACCCGACCCGGACACGCGTTGTACGGTAGCTAAGACGCTGAAATGATTCTTACTGGCAACTACATCACTACATTGATCCTGATCGTTATCGGTATGGTGTGCCTTGGTTCATGGGCGGCGACCTACAAAGCGGCGGGACCGAAATGGCGCTTTGAACTCTATTATTTCGATTTTGCAGTCGGGATGATCCTCATTGCGACGATCATTGGTCTGACGCTCGGTACTTTCGGCTTCGACGGGTTTTCGTTCACCGACGATCTGCGGCTGGCCGGCAAACGCCAGGAATTGTTCGCGTTCAGCGCTGGCGGCGTTTTCAATCTCGGCAACATGTTCCTCATCGCGGCGCTTTCGCTTACCGAAATGTCGGTGGTGTTCCCCATCAGCATGGGGTTCGGTCTGGTAATCGGTGTGTTTATAAACCTCTTTGTGGCTCCGGCCGGCAATAAATTCCTCCTCTTCGGAGGCGCTGCCGTCGTGGCCGCCGCCGTCGTGATCGCGATCATGGTGTTCAGCGAGCACACCACCGCCCGGATGATGGAAGCCATGCGGGCGGGCAAGACGAAGAGTACAAAGAAAGCGATCAGCTGGAAGGCCGTCATTCTCAGCGTTCTTGGCGGGCTCTTCCTCGGATCGTTTTTCCCCCTGGTCGTCATGGCGCGATCCGGTGAAGTCGGGCTCGGCCCTTATTCGATGGCCTGGATGTTCGCGTTTGGCGTGCTGATTTCGACTTTTGTTTTTAACCTCTTTTTCATGAATCTGCCTGTCCAGGGTAAGCCGATCGGAATGGAGGATTTCCTGAAGGCCAAATTCCCGCAGCACCTGAAAGGTCTTGTCGGCGGAGCCCTGATGTACGTTGCAGTCCTTGCCGGTTTCATTGCTGCCCGGGTGGAAGGCCCGGCGCAGGTGCAGCCTTTCATCGCCTGGGGGCTCGGCCAGATCGGTATCGTGATTGCCGCGCTGTGGGGAATTCTCCGCTGGAAGGAATTCGCCGACGCCAGTTCGAAGGTGAAAGTCGAACTGGCGCTGATGCTCGCTCTCCTGGTGGTCGGCATCGGGCTTGCCTCCGGTGGTCTGATCACCACCAGCCAGTAACAAAATCCCGCACTACACTGAGAGTATGGTGCTGTTGGGCGCGCTGCTGGTCGTTCTCCTCTTTGCACCGCCACCCGACCCTCTGGCCGAAGGGCTGAAGGCTCTTGACGCGAATCAGCCCGCCGCTGCCGAACCGCTCCTGCGACAGGCCGTGGAAGCGGCGCCCGGCGATTTCTCCGCTCATTTTAACCTGGCGCTTGCCCTGACCCTGCAGGGGAAAGACGCTGAAGCGATATCCGAGCTGCGCCGCACGCTCGAGCTCAAACCCGCGCTCTACGAAGCGGACCTGAACCTCGGGATCCTCCTGCTGCGCGACAAGCAGCCCGGTGACGCGCTGCCCCCGCTCAGGGAGGCCGCGGAGTCAAAACCGAAGGACGCACGGCCGAATGTTTACCTGGCGCAGGCATTGTTCGAAACGGGGGATTACGCCCAGGCTGAAAGCCACTACCGCGCCGCCATCGAGGCGGATGCGAAATCCGCCGGCGCCGAACTGGGCCTCGCCCGCAGTCTTGTCAGAGAATCGAAGCTGCCGGAAGCGGCTGAGCACTTCAGCGCGGCGGCTTCGCTCGACCCGCGCTATCGCGACGCATTGCTCGAGCTGGCGTCCGAATACGAAAATGCCCGCCAGCCTGCCGCGGCCATCGCTGTATATCGCCAGTTTCCCGAGAATGCCGACGCAAAACGGCGTCTCGCGCAACTGCTGCTGCAAAACGGCGATGCAGCGGCAGCGATCCCCGCTCTCGAGGAGAGCGTTCGCGCGAATCCGTCGGCGGCAAACCGTCTCGCCCTTGCCAGCGCGTACCAGACCAATCAACAGACGGACAAATTCATCGATCAGCTTCAACTGGCGGCCGCTTCCGATCCATCCAACTATGATGTGCGTATGGCTCTGGGGCGCGCCCTTCGCGACCAGCGAAAGTTCGATCTTGCGGCGGCCCAGTTCGCCGCGGCCGCAAAGCTTCAGCCGGATTCGGTCAAAGCCTGGAACGAGCTCGCCTCCGCTCTGGTGATCAATCAGAATTACGCCGAAACTCTCGCCGCACTCGATCATGTCCGGGCGCTCGGCAAGGAAGTACCGGGCGATTTTTATTTCCGCGCGCTCTCGCTTGACCGGCTGCGTCAGTTAAAGCCCGCTGTCGCGGCCTACCAGCAGTTCCTCGCCATCGCCGGGGGTAAATTTCCCGACCAGGAGTTCCTCGCGCGCCAGAGAATCCGTATTCTTGAAAATGAGTTGAAAAAATGACGGCCTTGCTGATGTTGTTGCTGCTCTTCGCCGCGCCCGTCCCCACCTCGCTCGATCAGGTCAAAGCCGAGCCCAATCCCGAGCGGCGCGCCAGAGCCGCGGTCGACTTCGCCGCCGCCGCCGAAAGAGGCGCCGAAAACGCTTTCTCCAACAGCGACATGAGGGGCGTTGCCGCGTTGTTGAATACTATGAAAGAGAGTATGGAAACGGCGCGGGACTCTCTGGTCGCGAGCAGGAAGACACCGGGACGCGATCCGGGCCTGTATAAATTCGCCGAACAGCGCTCCCGCGAGATACTGGTGCGGCTCGATGACCTCGAGCGGCGCATGTTTCTCGAAGACCGCGACGTCGTCACCGTTCCCAGGGCCGCAGTGCAGGAGATTCACGATGCCTGGTTCGACGGCATCATGGGAAGAAAAAAATGAAGCACTGGTTTGTCCGTTTAGTGCCGATTTGTTTATTGGCGGCGGTAAGCTCCGTGCCGGCGTTCGCGCAGCGCGACTTCCTCACCCCCGACGAAGTGGATAAGGTTCGGGAAGCCCAGGAACCGAACGCCCGCCTCAGGCTCTACCTGCTCTTCGCCCGGCAGCGCATGGATCAGCTGCAGCAGCTTCTTGCCAAAGAGAAGAAAGGGCGCTCCATTCTGGCCCGCGAGCTTCTCGAAGACTACGCGGGTATCATCGATGCCATCGATTCGGTTTCCGATGACGCGCTCAAACGGAAGGTCGATATCGCTCTCGGAGTCTCCGCCGTGGGCGACGCCGAAAAGCGGTTTCTCGCGCAGCTCCGCAAGGTGCAGGAAGCGGCTCCGTCCGATCTCGATCTTTTCCATGTCGCGCTTCAGGAAGCCATCGCCGCGACGTCCGACAGCATGGAACTCGCCGGCTCCGATACGGACAAACGCGCCATGGAACTGGCCGCCAAAGACGAAGCGGAGAAGAAGGAATCCGAGCGCATTATTGCCGCCGAGGATTCCAAAGGCAAATCCGCCGAAGCCCCCGCCGGCGATCCAAAAACCGCGGACGCGAAAACTGCCGACGACAAGCCAAAGCGCAAACCTCCGACGCTCCTGCGCCCGGGTGAAAAACTGGAAGATCTCGATCACCCGGCGAAGTAACCGCTTGCTTACGGTCGCGGTTCGGTAACGACGGCTTTCGCATCCAGATAACGTTTGCGGCAGTCCGTGATGAACTTGCGGGCTTCGCGCGGTCCGCCCCAGCCTTCCATCGACGTCACTTTTCCCTCGAGTTCCTTGTAGATCGAAAAGAAATGTTCCACTTCGCGGCGCACATGTGGAAAGATCTGATCCATCGTGTGGATCTCGTCGTAACGCGGATTGCGCGTCGGGACGGCGAGGATTTTCTGATCCTGCTCGTCGCTGTCCACCATGTTCAGCACGCCCACCGGCCGCACTTCGATCATCACGCCGGGGTAACTCGGCTGCTGCACCAGAACGAGGCAGTCGAGCGGATCGTTATCGTCGGCCAGCGTGCCCGGAATGAAGCCATAATCGCCGGGATAACGCACGGGCGAGTACAGCGCGCGGTCCAGCCGGAACACGCCAAGCGCTCCGTCGTATTCGTATTTATTCGCCGAATGCTGGGGGATTTCGACGATCATCCGGACAATCTCCGGCATGTCCGGTCCGGGATCGATATCGTAGAGGCGATTCACGACTCAGGCTACCATGCAGCCGGGATATTCGATCGATTGCAGAACCAGCCCCTTCGCCGGCGCCGTCGCGCCCGCTTTCGCGGGGAATTCCGCCTTCAGATTGCCTCGTCCCACTTCGATCAGGGTCCCGACGATGTTTCGCACCATGTGTTTCAGAAAACCGCTTCCGCGCACGGTGTAAATCAGACGGTCGCCCTGGCGATCGAAGGCCGATCCGAAAATCGTGCGCACTTTGGATTTCCCCTCGGCGTCGCGGTCGTCGGAAGCCGCCAGGGCCGTGAAGTCGTGCTCGCCCTCGAAAAATTTCGCCGCCGCGGTCATGGTGTCTTCGCGCAAAGGATAAGGGTAATGGTGGACGTAGCGCCACTCGAACGGAGAACAGGTTTCGCCGCGGAACAGAGTGTACTGGTAGGTCTTTGCGACGGCGTCGAAGCGGGGATGAAATTCGAGGTGCGTTTCAGCGGCATCGAGCACCCGGATGGCCGGAGGCAACAGCCGGTTAACGGCCCGCCGCAAATTATCCGCCGGGATGGGATTCTCGATGGTAAACGCGGCCACCATGCCGCGCGCGTGGACGCCCGCGTCGGTCCGGCCAGCCCCCGCGACGTGCACGGGTTTCCCCTCCATTCCGCCGACGATCTCTTCGAGGGTGCCCTGAATGGTGGGCAGCCCCGGCTGGATTTGCCAGCCATGAAAGTCGGTGCCGTCATAGGCGAGCGTGATGCGGATGCGCCGCGGCATTACAAAAAAATTGGAAAGGGCATGCGGAGCTGCCTGCGCCACAAAAACGGATGTGGGGCAGGCGGTTTCGCCTGCCGATCGTTTGGCGTTCTCACACTGGCCGGGAGCCGGGTTTCGTTACCGGATCGCCCCTCTGGCACATCGGGCATTGCGCGGGATCGAATGCTTCCACCGTCAGTGTTTCGAGCGCCACGCGCGGAATACCCAGGTCCGCGGCGCCTCCGCTGCGATCGATAATGGATCCGGCCGACACAGGAATACCGCCCGCCGCACGCACGATGTCGATCACTTCTTTTGTGCTGCCGCCCGTCGTGATCACGTCTTCAACGATGAACGCCCGTTCGCCCGCGCCGATGGTGAACCCGCGCCGCAGCGACATGCGCCGGTCGGCATCGCGCTCGGTGAAAAGAAACCGGACCCCAAGCGCCCGCGCCGTCTCGTGACCGATGATCAGCCCGCCGAGAGCCGGAGAAATAACCAGGTCAATCTTCGCCTGCTCTGTCTGGCTGGAGAGCGTCAAACCGGAAAGCATGCGAGCCAGTTCCCGCCCGAGGCGCTCGGCGTGCTGTGGATGCTGCAGGACGAGAGCGGACTGCAGGTAGCTGCCGCTGTGCAGCCCGCTCGTCAACCGGAAGTGGCCGCGCATATAAGCGCCGGTTTGTTCAAACAAATCGAGAACGCGGTCGGCTTGCGGCGTCACAAACGGCTACTATACCATTGAAAAATACCGCTCAAGGAATCGGAAAGCGCGAACCTTACCCCGCTTGCGCACGTATTCTTCTGCTAAGAGAACTTATGATTCGACGCTTGTACATTGTTGTGCTCGGCCTGCTGTCCGTCTCCGCGTACGGCCAGACATCGGTGAGAATCGATCAGGCTAAGGGGACCTGGCTGACGCGGCCTTACCGTGCGCGCCCCGTGCCCCCGATCAGTCTCGCCAATACCCCGCGCATCGATGCGCTGATTCGCGCGGGCAATCTGTATCTCTCGTCCGCCGACGTCGTCGCTCTCGTTCTCGATAACAACATCGACATTGAAGTCCAGCGCTACGGCCCGCTGCTTGCCCGCGAAGTCCTGCGGCGCGCCGAAGGCGGCGGTCTGCTGCGCAGCGTCGGTCAGGGAGTGGCGACGGGTCCGGTCAGCGTCAGCCTCACCGGCGTCAGCATCAATACCAACGGCGCACCCTCCGGCTCCGGCGGCGCGGGCGTCAGTTCCGGCGGGGGCATTGTCACGCAATTGGGACCGTCCATTCCTTCACTCGACCCCACCATCTCCGCCTTCGCCAATTTTCAACACCTGAGTATTCCGCAGAGCAACACCATCCTCACGGGAACCACCGGGCTGGTTGAGAGCGTTCGCACGTACCAGGCGGTCTATTCGCAGAATTTCGTCTTCGGCCTCAATGCGCAGCTCACTTATGTCAGCGCCCGCACCGGACTCAACAGCAGTTATTTCAGTTTGAACCCGTATACCAGCGGCGATCTCGATCTGCAGATCACGCAGAACCTGCTGTACGGTTTTGGCTCTGCCGTCAACGGACGCAATATCCGCGTGCAGAAAAATAATCTGAAAGTCACCGATCTGCAGCTCAAGCAGCAGGTGATCACCACGGTTTCCGCCGCGCTCAACCTCTACTGGGACCTCGTGAGCTTCAATGACGACGTGCGCGCACGCGAACAGGAAGTCGCGACTGCCCAGCAGTTGCTGGCCAATAACCAGGAGCAGGTCCGCATCGGCACTCTGGCCGAGATCGAAGTGACCCGCGCGCAATCGCAGCTCTTCGCGGCCCGCCAGGATCTGGTGATTTCACAAACGAATCTCCTCCAGCAGGAAACGATTCTCAAGAACGCTTTGAGCCGGTCGGGGATCGCTTCTCCGGCTCTCACCGACGTGCACGTGGTTCCGCTCGACACCAGTGCCGTTCCCCCCGCCGACGACAACCGCCCCATTGGCGAAATGCTCTCCGAAGCCCTGCGCAATCGCGTCGAAATCGCGCAAGCCAATCTCAACATCGACAGCAACAAACTCAACCTGGTTGGTATTAAGAATTCCCTCAAGCCCACTCTGCAGGCGTTCGCCGAACTCACGAATAACGGCCTTACCGGCGCGCTCACGCCGCTCGGGGCGAACCAGGCCGGCGTGCCCTATCTGGCCGGCGGATATGACAACCTGCTGGCAGAGATTTTCCGGCGCAATTACCCCAGCTACTCGGCCGGCTTTTCGCTCAATATCCCGCTGCGCAATCGCGCGGCGCAGTCCGATTACGTGACCAGCGAGATCGAGCTGCGCCAGAACGAACTGAGCCTGCAAAAACAGATCAATCAGGTGCGCGTCGATGTGCAGAACGCCGTGATCGGACTCCGGCAGGCGCGGGCGCGATATGACGCGGCCGTGGAAGGGCGCATCCTCTCACAGCAGACCTTTGAAGGCGATAAGAAAAAGTACGATCTCGGCGCCACGACTCCCTATCAGGTCGTGCAGGATCAGCGGGATCTGGCTACCGCGCAAAGTGCGGAAGCGCAGGCCATGGCCAATTACACCCATGCCCGCATCGCTTTCGATCAGGCCCTGGGCACGACGCTCGACGTGAACCACATCTCGATGGATGAAGCCATCGCGGGGCGCGTGCAGAGTCCCCCCAGCGCGATTCCGGCAGCAGGGGTGCGGCCATGATAGCTTTCATCCGCAAAGCCATCGCGGCCGGATTGTGCTTCGCCTTGTCCGCGCCACTTGTTTTTGCTCAACAGGCAATCGAGCCGGTTCGACCCTCCGCGCCTGTCTTCTGGAGGCCCTATCTTGCACCGTCGATTCCGTCCATCAGCCTGGCCAATTCCGGACGTCTGGCGGGATTAATTCGCGCCGGCAATCTTTACCTGACCGCGCAGGACGCCATCGCGCTCGCGCTTGAAAACAACATCGATATTGCGGTGGCTCGCTATACTCCGTTCGATCTCACATGGCGCGTCGAGCGCGCCGAAGCCGGCGGAGCACTTCCGGGCGTGCCCACGGGCGCTTCACAGACAGCCTCGATCGCCAGCGGCCAGGGCGTGCTCGGCAGCCAGGCCGCCGCGGGCATCCGTATCAGCGGCGCCGCCGGCCTCGGCGGCGCCACCGCCAATGCCACCGTCGCGCAGGTCGGACCCGTGACCGCTACCCTCGATCCGTCTCTTCAGGAATCGACATCCTTCAGCCACAAGACGCTTCCCCAGCCGGACGTTGTGCAAAGCATCACCCCCGTGCTCATCCAGGGGCAGCGCGTTTTCACCGGTTCCTACCAGCAGGGCTTTCTGACCGGGGGCGGCATCACCATCAGCTACAACGAGCACTACCTCAATGAAAACGCTCCCAGCGACTTCCTGAATCCCTCGGTTGCGCCCACGCTCACGTTCTCGATCCAGCACAATCTTTTGCAGGGACTCGGCATCGCGGTCAACGCCCGGTCGATTACTGTCGCCAAAATGAATCTGCGCGCCTCGGATCTGAATTTCCGCACGCAGGTCGAGGGCACGGTGGTGAATGTTCTCGATGCCTACTACGCTCTCGTCGCCGATTTTGACGACCTGAAAGCGAAACAGGACGCCCTCGACACCGCAGGCAGGTTTCTCGAGGAATCGAAGCAGCGCCTCGCACTCGGCGCGCTGGCGCAACTCGATATCACGACCGCGCAGAATCAGGTTTCCGTCAGCCAGCAGGCCGTTGTGAACTCCGAGGCCGCAATCGGGCAACAGGAGATACAACTCAAAAACCTGCTCAGCCGCACGGGCGCAGGCGATCCGACGATTGCCGATGTTCAGATCGTTCCGGTGGACCAGTTTGTCATACCTGCCAGCGACGATCTTCCGGCTATCGGGAATCTGGTGCAGAAGGCGCTCGCCAGCCGCAGCGATCTGCTGGCGGAGCAGGCGAATACGAAGGCTTCCGAGGTTTCTGCCCTGGGAACCATCAACGGACTGCTGCCCTCGGCTCAGGTGTTCGCCAACAAAAGCAATGCGGGAACGGCCGGGACGCCGCGTGTCGTGAATGGTCAGACCGCCAATCCTTATTTCGTCGGCGGCATAGGGAACGCGCTCGGCCAGGTTTTCCGTAATAACTTCCCCAGCCAGAGCCTCGGAGCATTCGGTCAGATTCAGATCTACGACCGTCAGGCGGAAGCCGATTATGCCATCGATCAGCTTCAGCTTCGCCAGCAGCAGCTCATCACCGCGCGCGATTTCAACCAGGCGCAGGTGGATGTGACGAACGCCGTTGTGGCGCTGCGCCAGGCGCGCGCGCGGCATGAAGCGGCCGTGCAGAACCGCATCCTCCAGGAGCAGTTGCTGGACGCCGAGCAGAAGAAGTTCAATCTCGGCGCATCGACTTCCTACAACGTGATCCAGCAGCAGCGCGATCTGGCGGCGGCGCGGGCAGCGGAGCTTGGCGCGCTCGTCACGTATCAAAGTGCACGCATCAATCTCGATCAGACGACGGGCGCGACGCTCGAGGCGAATCACATTTCACTGGGCGATGCGCAAACTGGCAAAGTCGCGCGGGTTTCGACACTGCCGAATCCCAATTGAACACTCGAGGGAAGGTTTTTCGTTCCATTTTGGAACTGCACTGCCGCTGCCGATCTGCTCGCCCTTGAAAATGAGTCGCTTGCGGAGTGTCGATCGTTTGGCGAGTAACTTGCTTCACTCCGGAACGTGAACAACGATCAAAGGGCTTCGAGGCGACGGCAACCCCCTCCATACCAAATCTTCCAGTAGTTGAACCTTCGGCAGACCATAAAACCCTTCCAGGACCCCCACGCCGCCTCGAGCCCCGTTTTTTCCGCCCAAAATGTGGGGCAGGCGGTTCCGCCTGCCGTGATTACTTCCGCGCATTCAGATGCGCGAAAAATCCCAGATCCTCGCCGGTCAGCATTTTGGTCGCGAAGATAATCTGGCCCGTATGCTGGGCAAAATGCTCGACGACATGAAACACGGCTTCGACGCCCGAGACTCGGTTTTTCTGGATCTCGTAGTTCGCTTCGAGCTGATCCGCGCTCAGGCCCGCAATGATGCGGGCGGCCTCATCCACCGTGGCGCGCAATGCGGCGGAAAGTTCGCCGGCCGCGCCGCCGCCGCGTGCTGCGAATTCGCGGTCCCGAACACGCGCATCCGGTTTATTACCGAACGTCGAGATAATCCACTGCCGCACGTTGCCGGTCAGGTGCAGCACCAGATTGCCGACGGCGTTTTCGTTCTCGTGTCCGCGCGCCCAGATGCGGTCATCATCCAGTTTTCCCAGACAGACCTCAATCCGCCCGGTGAATTCCTGCAGCTTGCGGGCCGCGCACTCGAGGAACAGGGATTCGACGCTCAAGGTCTACCGCACTGAACGGCGGCGGAGGATCCCGGCCAGTGCAAGGCCGGCAGCCAGGAGCACCGAGGTTGCAGGCTCGGGCGTCGAGGCACTCTCCTGCGTAACCGAGAAAATTGGATTTGCGCCCAGGGAACCCGGACTGTCAAAGCCCGATGAAGCGGGCGCGAAATCCGCGCAGTTGCCCGAATCGTCAGTGCAGAAAGAGGCTGCAATAATGCTGACGCCAGTGTCCAGTACGGGGTTCGGCTGATTGTCGTCAATACCCCAGTAAACCTGGTCGCTGCTCTCCGGGGCGATGGTCAGATAGTACGAAGTATTGGCTGCAAGACTGAGGCCGGTGAAAAGCGCTACGGATGAATAGCCGCTGTCGGAGACCGCGATTCCGGTCGAGGTGGCATATGCCGGGGAAGTCGTGCCAGTGCCGGCCGTCGTCGTGAGGTAAGCGTCGACCAGATCTAAGCCCTGATCCGCGCCGAGCAGTGTGGCGTCGATCTCAACGTTGCTGTAGCTCGAGCTGCCGGTGGTCCAGCCAACGTCCACGTAGCCGGTAAAGCCGTCCGGACCGGTCATCGGCTGGCTGAAGTCTCCCGGGGTTGTTCCCTGCGAGATCACAATCGTACCGGCATGCAGTCCCGCGGCGGCCAGAAGGATGAGAACGAATGCGTTTTTCATGGAGGATCCCTGACTACGATGCTAGACCACGTGTTCCGTAGTTCACAAGCATGGTCGTACCAGGGTACTGCCGGAGTACAATCCTCAATTATGGCGAAACTTGGATTTCTCGGACTGGGACTGATGGGCTACCCGATGGCCCGCAACCTTCTCGCGGCCGGACACGACGTCGCTCTCTGGTCGAACACCCGCGCCAACGCCGAAAAACTTGCGGCGGAAGCTGGCGGCAAGGTCTGCTCGACGCCGGCTGAAGTGGCGCAGCATGCGGAGTGCGTGTTCCTCTGCGTGGGTACCCCGGAAATGTCGGAAGCGGTCATCCTCGGGCCGGGCGGAATCAGGGAGGGCGCGAAGCCCGGCCTGGTCGTGGCCGATACCAGCACCGTCAGCCCTTCTTCCAGCCGCCGCATACATGAGGAACTGGCCAGCGCCGGAATCGATTTCCTCGGGGCGCCCATGACCGGGTCCACCCCCGGAGCCACCAGGGGCACTTTGCTTTTCATGATCGGCGGCGACGAAAAGGTTTTCGAGCGCGTGCGCCCGTATTTCGAGCCGATGGGCAAGAAACTCTACTTCTGTGGTGGCCCCGGCATGGGCCTCCATGCCAAACTCACCCAGAATCTGGTGCTCGCCAACATTCTCCAGGCCTTCAACGAGGGCATCGTGCTCAGTACCAAGGCTGGCGTCCATCCCAAAATGATGCTCGACATCCTTGCCGACAGCGCCGCCAAGTCCGGCCTTATCGACTACAAGGCGCCATTCGTTTTCCGCCGCGATTTCACGCCAAATTTTTCCGTAAAATGGATGTTAAAAGACATAAGGCTGATGCTGGAGTCGGCGGAAGAGCTTTCCGTTCCGCTTTTGATGACCTCATTATGTGCCCAAATGGCGCAGATTGCCGTCACCGAAGGGCATGGTGAAGAGGATATCTGCTCTACAATCAAAGTGTTAGAGGGATGGGCCGGAGTCGAGGTCAAAACTTAAAGGTAACTAATCGCACGCATCCAAAATTTGGATACAAAAAACTGTTGCGTCCCGGAGCGATCTATTCTATTATTGGAATCAAGCCGGGGAGGATTTTAACTCCCACCAAAGCGAGACTAACCTCTAAACTGAAAGACCCCTGAAGCAACCTCCCCGGCGCCCGCAAGGGTCAAGTCTTTCAAACCTAAGGCCGAATTCCTCCCCAACGCATGTTATGATCGAGTGAGCTTCCTGGGTGTTTTCATGTCTTCCCGTACCCTCACCATCCTCGGCTCGACCGGTTCGATTGGTACCAACACTCTGGATGTCGTGCGGCGAAAAGCGGACCGCTTTCGCGTATTTGCGCTGGCGGCCGGGCGCAATATCGATCTCTTAGCTCAACAAATTAAGGAGTTTAAGCCGGAAGTCGTGGTTCTGCAGGAATCCGGTGACTTGGATCGCCTTCGTGCGTATTTTCCCGATTCTGGAATCCCGGCCCATGAGATTCCCGAATTGCTCAGCGGACCCGAGGCCCTGGTCCGGATCGCCGTCGCGCCCGAAGCCGATACCGTGATGTCGTCGATTGTAGGCGTTGCCGGACTTGAAGCCACTTACGAGGCCGTCTCTCGCGGCAAACGGGTCGGTCTTGCCAATAAGGAAGTTCTCGTTTCGGGCGGCAAGCTGGTGATGGCCGCTGCCCGCCGCAGTGGCGCCGAACTCATCCCGGTCGATTCCGAGCACAACGGCGCGCACCAGTGTCTTCGCGCGGGGGCTCGCGGCGAAGCCACCAAACTGATCCTGACCGCTTCGGGCGGTCCTTTCCGGACTGCTTCGAAGGAATCCCTGGAGTGGGTGACACCAGCCGACGCGCTGAAGCATCCAACATGGAAGATGGGGAACCGGATCACCATCGATTCGGCCACGCTCATGAACAAAGGATTCGAGGTCATTGAAGCTTGCTGGCTGTTCGACTTCGCGCCGGACGATGTGGAGGTTGTGGTGCATCCGCAATCCACTGTTCACGCCATGGTGGAATATAACGATGGCAGCGTGATCGCCCAGGTCTCGGCGACGGATATGCGCATGCCGATTCAGTATGCGCTCACCTGGCCGGAACGCGCCGAAGCGCCGGTTGCGAAGATCGACTGGAGCCAGGCGCGTAAGTGGGAGTTCGATGCGCCGGACCATGCGAAGTTTCCGTTGCTTGGGCTGGCCTATGAAGCGCAGCGCAGTGGCGGAGCAGCCACCTGCGTCCTGAATGCCGCCGATGAGATTGCGGTCGAGGCCTTCCTCAAAGGTAAAATCGGATTTACGGGGATCGCGCGTGTAGTGGAAGAGACGCTGCGGAGGGTGCCGGGTCGCGAACCGTCCGCGGTAGGTGAAATTCTGGAAATTGACCGCGCCGCCCGCGAGGTGGCCCGTGACGTGATCGCGCGGCAGACAGCTTTCATGCCGCCTGCTGTGCCGGCTAAAGCGTAAAAGGACTTATTTGATGGCTCTTTCATTTCTGCTGAATATCTGGTGGCTGCTGGTGCTGATCGGGGTGATGATCCTGATCCACGAGCTGGGCCATTTCTGGGCGGCGCGCGCCTTCGATGTCAAGGTCGAGGTTTTCAGTTTCGGCTTCGGTCCCCGTCTGTTCGGCTTCCGGCGCGGGGAGACCGATTATCGTTTTTCGCTGATCCTGTTCGGCGGCTACGTCAAAATGACCGGCGAACAACCGGGCGATCCGGCGTCGGACGATCCGCGCGCCATGCAGCACAAACCGCGCTGGCAGCGTCTGATCATCGGCGCGGCGGGTCCGTTCATGAACATCGTGCTCGCGGTCGGCGTGCTGACGGGCCTCTACATGGTCGACTACGAAAAGATCATCGATGACGGTGGCGCCGTCATTGGCCACGTCATGCCGGATTCTCCCGCCGCCAAAGCCGGCATTCAGGCCGGCGACAAGATTGTCCGCCTCGATGGCAAAGATAATCCGGACTGGGAAGAGATCATTACCCGGGAGATTGAAAGCGCGCAGCGGCCCCTCGCGATCACGATCGAGCGCAATGGCCAGCGCATTCCGCTCACCGTCACGCCCGTTCTGGACGACAAGGAAGGCGTCGGCTCGGCGGGATGGGAAGGGCAGAACCAGATTCAGGTGGGCGCGGTCACCGAAGGCATGCCGGCAGCCGCGGCCGGGTTCCAGAAGGGCGACCTGCTGGTCAAGATCAATAACATTCCGATCCATTCGCGCTACACGCTGCCGGAAATCATCCGCAAGAGCGAAGGCAAGCCGGTGACGATCGAGTACGAGCGGGCCGGCGTGCACCGCGCGACCACTTTGAAGCCGGTATTCAAGAATCCCGACGGCACCGCGCGCTGGATGATCGGCGTGCAGTCGGACGTGAAGTGGCATATCCAGAAGATGAAGCTTTCGTTCCCGGACGCGGTGCATGAATCGCTGGTGCAGAACGGCAAGAACGCGAGTCTGATTGTCGAGTTTCTGCGCGGCATCGTCGAACGCCGCATGTCGGCGAAGAATCTGGAAGGTCCGATCGGCATCGCGCAGCACGCGACGGAAGCGGCGCAGGAGGGTCCGGGCGCGTTTCTTTCGCTGATGAGCGTAGTGAGCCTGAATCTGGCGATCTTCAATCTGCTGCCGATTCCGATTCTCGATGGCGGCCTGATTCTGACGCTGCTGATTGAGATGGTGATGGGCCGCGACCTGAGCCTGAACTTCAAGGAAGGCATGCTGAAGGTGGGCTTCGTTTTTCTGATGATGCTGGTGGTCTTCGTGCTTTACAACGACATCGCGCGGCGATTCACGCCGGGATTCTTAGTGACGCACGCGACGGCGGTTCAGCGCAGGTAGGATGTGGCGCACGCACTCGTGCGTGCCGCGTCGAGACTCATCTCGACGCTCGCGCTGGACCACGGAAAATCCTCTGGATTCTTCACCAACCTCGCTTTAACCGGATTATTTTCGATATACGCCCGAATCTTGAGGAACTCACTCCGATTCCGCACGCAGTGATCGTAGGATTCCTTCTGCCAAAACGGCTCTCCTGTTCGTCCTAAGAGACGGTTAGCTTCCCTCGCGGTGACGCCCTTGAGCGATTTCAGCAGGCGATCCGGTGCGATCAGGGGCCGAATCAGCAGATGGACATGGTTCGCCATCACGACGTAGGCACTCAGGCTGTAGTGTCCCAGTTCCACTCCCTTGTATATGGAATCGACCACGATCTGCGCAATATCGGGCCGCCGGAGGTACATCGGTCCGTGTCCCAGCGTATCCAGCTGGCGGTCTAACCAGACAAACGCTTCACCGGAAGTCAGAGGCCCGGGCGGAGGCAGCGATGACGCGGGCACGCTGCCATGCAGGTGCCATGTGAGAAATAGTGGCGCGCCTTCCGGTTAACGGTGTGGCAGTCGGCGGCGATGCGGAGCCATGTACCCATATAGTCGCCAGGTGCGCAGGAGTTCTCACAACAACAGAACCAGCGTCGAGATGAGTCTCGACGCGGCACGCACGAGTGCGTGCGCCACGCTCAGTAACCCGAAGCTTTCCCTGCCGCCGTCCGGCCGTCCGTTGCGCCCTGCAGCCACCCGCCGTCGTTCAAAATGGCCGCCACCTGCGCCAGCACTACGCCCGGGTTGTAATCCACCTCATGCCCGCGGGCCTTCAGCAGCGCGATCGTGTCCGGTGAAATGCCGCGCTCGGCCGAAATGCGGTCCGGCAGCCACTGATGGTGAATGCGCGGCGCGTCCACCGCGTCCTGCACGTTCATGCCGAAATCCACCACGTTGAGAATCACCTGCAGGATCGCCGTCGGAATCCGCGATCCGCCCGGCGCGCCCACCGTCATGAACAGCTTGCCGTCGCGCAGCAGAATGGTCGGAGCCATCGACGACACCGGACGCTTGCCCGGCGCGATCGCGTTGGCTTCCCCCTGCACCAGCCCGAATAGATTAGCCTCGCCCGTCTTCGTCGTGAAATCGTCCATCTCGTTGTTGAGCAGAAATCCCAGACCCGGCACCGTGATGCCGTTGCCGAATCCGCCGTTCAGCGTGTACGTAACAGCGACTGCGTTCCCCTCGGAGTCCACCACCGAAAAGTGCGTGGTTTCGAGGCTCTCGCCGCCCGCCGGATGTCCCGGTCCGACCTGATCGCTGGGCGTCGCATGGTCCGGATCAATCGACGCGCGCCGTTTCGCAAGATAGGCGGGATCGAGCAGCCCGGCCAGCGGCACTTTGACGAAGTCCGGATCGCCGATGTATGTGTTGCGGTCGGCGTAAGCGCGGCGCATGACCTCCGCGAGATAGTGCAGGCTCGCCGCGGACCCGAAGCCCGTCTTCTCGTATCCCGAGCCTTCCAGCATCCCGAGCATCTGGAGCAGCGTGATGCCTCCCGAGCTCGAAGGCGGCGCGGTGATCACCGTGTAATTGCGGTACGCCCCGGTCAGCGGCTCGCGCTCGACAGCCTGATAGTTCGCAAGATCCGACAGCGTGATCAGGCCGCCGTGCTTCTCCATCTCGGCTGCCAGCCTCTTCGCGGTCTCGCCTTCGTAGAACTCTTTCGCACCGCCCTTCGCAATGCGCGTCAG
>Ga0181521_10003146_pt1 | contig 19529 bp, 20 predicted proteins | sample PEATcosm2014_Bin_32_FD_119764 | JGI IMG/M metagenome (GOLD analysis project Ga0181521, IMG submission 119764) | Peatland microbial communities from MTU Mesocosm Facility, Houghton, MI, USA - PEATcosm2014_Bin02_60_metaG | ecosystem: Environmental > Terrestrial > Soil > Wetlands > Peat | place... | reverse complement strand
TGGAGAAATCATCCGTTCCCGGGGCTTCAAATAGGCGAGGACAATGCAATGGTCGCAATGGCCCATGCGGCAGGCGAACTGGTCACCGCTGACGCCGGCGAACTGATGCACGCAACGATCCACCCCGGCAATACGAGTCCCCGCAAGTTGGGCTCCGCGTGGAAAGCTGTCAAGTGAACCCAAACCTCTCGATCATCATCCCGAGCAAGACCGACGTGAACCTCGGGGCGTGCGTGCGGGCGATCCGCGCGGCGGGCGAGACCTGCAGGATTATCGTCGTGGACGATTTCGACGGGCCCACACGGTTTCTCCTTCCATGCGATGAGCCCGTCGATTGGCGGCTGGGGATCAAGCCTTTCGTCTTCGCTCGCAATATCAACATCGGCATTCGCGCGGCGGGAGACAACGACGTGATCCTGCTCAACGACGATGCGCTGCTGAAGACGGCGGGAGGATTCACCGCCATACAGCGAATTGCCGCCGCGCATCCGGATTACGGCATCATCGCTTCCACCTGCAATAACGTCGGCAACCGCAGGCAGTGGCCGCAAAACAAAGGCCTGCGCGAAGAGCCCCGCATGGTTTGTTTCGTCTGCATCTTCATTCCGCGGCGCTCGATTGAGTCGGTGGGACTGCTCGATGAACGATTCACCGGCTACGGCTGCGACGACGACGATTATTGTCTGCGCGTTCGAAAGGCCGGGTTGAAAATCGGAATCTTCGACGGCTGTTTCGTCGATCACACGACCCTCGTCAGCACCTTTCGCGGAAGGGCGCTTTCCGGAGGAGACTACCGGCCAAACCTGAAGATATTTGCCGACAAATGGGGAGCCCCGGAGGCCGCGCGCGTTGGGACCTTCTGAATTCTCGGCGACGGCCTTCATGTGCGTCTACAACGAAGCCGACATCCTGCCATGGACGCTGGCGCACCTGATCGAGCAGGGCATCGATGTGCATGTGATCGATAACTGGTCGACCGATGGCAGCGATCGTATCGCGCAGCAGTTTCCCCTGGCAGGGTTCGAACGATTCCCGGCGGAAGGAAACGGCCCTATCTTCCGGTGGGAACTACTCCTCCATCGCGTCGAAGATCTGGCAAACGCGTCGCGGGCATCCTGGTGCATTCATAACGACGCCGACGAGATCCGGCGAAGTTCCCGGTCAACTGAGCCGTTGATCGCCGCCCTGCGCAGGATGGACGCCGCCGGCTATAACGCCGCCGATCACAGGGTCTTCTGCTTTCATCCTGTCGATGAGTTGTACGCGGGCGATCCCGAGCCGTATTTCCGCCACTACTCGGAAGACGGCGTGGATAACAGGCTGCCTCATGTCAAAGCCTGGAAGAACCAGGGTCCCGTTTCTCTCGCACGGAGCGGCGGGCATCAGGCCGAATTTTCCGGCCGCAGAATTTGCCCCGAGGCGATGATCCTGAAGCACTACCCCATCCGCTCGTCGCAGCAGGGGGCGCGCAAAGTTCTTCATGAGCGCATGCCCCGGTTCGACCCGCGGGAGCGGGCAAAGAACTGGCATGTCCAGTACGACCGCCTGGCACAAACACAAGAGTGGGTCCGCGATCCGAAGACGCTCAGGGAGTGGCCGGTTTAGCCGGCAGGGCGCGCCGGGAAGCATCGCGGGCCGGAGCGGCAGTTTACAGGGACAAGTGGGGAGACACATTATGAACCCGACACCACACGGTCGTTATCTGGCAATCGGCACGGCCATCACAGTCATTCTGTCCATCGGCGTTGGGTTCGCTCTGTTCGAGTTAGTGCGGATCGAGCGCAATCTCAATACGTCGGCGGCGGCGAGCGCCGAGACTCTGGCTCTGGTGAACACTGCGCTGAAAGGCACCCATAAGAACGGTGACGACGGCCTGCTCGTTCTCGCGCGGGTACTGCTTCAGAACAGCGACGGCGCGGCGAACGCGCTGAAACAGACATTGCAGGACGCCAACAGGATCGCGAAACAGGAGCAGCCGAAAACGGCGGCGCTGGCGGACTCTTCTCTCGCCGCGGTGAGAGCCGGTGGCGAGGTGGTGGTGAAACTCGGCGCTGCCGTGGACATGCTGAACGGGGTGATCGGCGACGTGCGCACCACCACGCTGCCGAAGCTCAACGCGGGCGTGGATTCGCTGAACGGACTGGTCGCGGATCTCCGGCCCACCGCGACGGCTTCGACGGATCTCGTTACGCAGGCCGCCGGGGTGGTTGGTGAACTGAAGGGCACCGTGAGCCAAGCGAACGCGCTGCTGGCGGACCCGGACATCGCCGCAACGGCCGCCAATCTGGCGAGCATGTCCGCGAACCTGAACGGCGCCGCGCTCCATGCGAATCACGCGCTCGGGTATATCGAAGCCGACCTGACGCCGAAGAAGCTGCCGTTCTGGCAGGCTGTCGTCTCGACCGCGCTTTCCGAGGCCATCGGGATTCCGCTCAAATACCTGCCTCAGGCGGTGACCGTCGTTTCGACCGTGCCCGTACCCAAGAAATAGAAAAAGGGAGTTCCGAACAATGGACCGAAAATGTCTTCTCGTTTTCTTCCTCTCCGTCGCGAGTATCTGTGCGCAGCGCCCTCCCGCCGGAGGCCAGATCGCCGGCGTGAGCGGCAATGGAAATATCTCGGTGACCAGCGTCGGCGCTCAGACTCCGGGGAGTTGCGTCGCAATCGACGGCAATGGCAACCACGTAGCCACCGGCGTTCCGTGCAGGATTATTGTCCATCAAAGTCAACTGGCGAATGTCCCGACCAATGGAACGGACCAGACCTTTTTTTCGACTACGATCCTCGCGAACACCATGGGCGCGGGGGGCTGTATTCATGTCGAATTCGTCTTTGCGCAGACCGCGGGCGGAGGGACTTCCAAATTTTGGTTTGGAGCAACCTCCGTTGTCATCTATCCCGCCAGCGGGGACACCAGCAACTGGATAGGTTCTGTCAGCATTTGCAATAACACGGCCGCGACCAATGCCCAGCAGATCGTGGCTACACCCGTCGCCTACGCGGGCGCCAATTTCCTCGCCTGGTTTGGCGGGGCTTTCACTACAGCAGCCGCGGACACGACCGGGGCGGTCGTCGTAAAACTCACAGGCACCGGCGGCGTATCGAACGCATATACGCCGATCTCCTGGACCGTGTATTAAAGAGAGCCCAACCGACCTGACTGCGCGGGTCTGACGCCGACGAAGCTGCCGTTCTGGCAGGCCGTCGTCTCGGCGGCGCTTTCCCAGGCCATCGGGATTCCGCTCAAATATCTGCCGCAGGCGGTGCGTGTCGTGAATACGGCCGCGGCGCCCGCAGCCAAATAGTTCCGCTCCAGAGGAGCAGAAACAAGAGGAAAAAACATGTCGAAACTCGGAACAGCATTCACAACAGCCTGGAAAGACATCAAGAAGGTAGCTACGGAGGCCGCGTCGTTCGTCACCTCGAACAGCGCGACCATTCAGAAAGACGTTGCCATCGGCAGCGCAATCCTCACGACGGCAGTCCCTTCGCTCGCTCCCGCCGTGACGGTGTTCGATTCCGTCGAGGAAGCGGCCATGGGCGAACTGTGCGCCGTCGCCAGCGACGTGACGAACGCCACTACGCTCGAAGGTCTGTTCGGCGCGGCATGGCCGACCATTCAGGCGCTGGTCAAGACGCTCAGCACGCATCCCGCGGTGACGGCCGCGCAGGCGCCCACCGCCGCTCCTGCCACCGCTACCGCTTAACCAACCCCAATGACCATCTTCGGAATGCTGCGCATCAGGAACGAGGCGCACCGGCGCGTCTTCCTGCTGGATGGCCATTCCGAAGATGGCACGGCGGACGTTCCCGCCGGAGCGAGGCTGCGGCATGCCGGTCCGCTGGAACTGGTGATGGAGGATGTCAAATGTTTGGGGGCATAGGCGCGGGCATTTACGGCCCGAACAGTCTCTATGAATGGCTTGCCGGATACGGCAGCCTCACTCTCACCGATTCGTCCCCGGTGCAGTCGTTCGTTGAGCCGTTCACGCTGGACGAAGTGAAATCGTTTCTGAAGCTGCCCGCAAGGTCGCCCGCCGATCCGGATGAAGACGCACTGGTCGCGGAGCTGATTTCCGCCGCGCGCGTGGTGGCCGAGTTCTATCAGGGCCGCGACCTGGTGCGGAAACAGTGGGACCTGCATTTCGATTTCTGGGTCGATTACTTCATTGGGCTGCGCGATCCCCTGGTGTCGGTGGACCTGTTCACGGTGCGGGATTCGACCGGCGATTTCACCACGCTGGTCGAGAATACCGACTACATCGTCGATCTGGTCAAAAGTCCCGGGTTGGTGGCACCGCCCTATAACGGCATGTGGAAGGCATTCACACCGTGGCCGAGTTCGGCGATTCTGATCCGGTTCACCAGCGGCTTCGCGAATAATTCCGTCTTCTGGCAGGCGGATGGGCGCGCGGTGAGAGCCGGTATGCGCCGCCTGATTGTCGACTGGTTCACCAACCGGATGCCGTTCGAGAAGAGTATCGATCCCACCCGGGAACTGCCCTTCGGCGTGACGGCGATGCTGACAACCGGCGCTCTCAAACACGTCGGATAGCGCATGAATTGGCCCTCCATAGATCCCGGCGAGATGCGCCACCAGATCGTCATCCTCCAGCAGCAGCGGTCTTCCGACGCCTCCGGGAGCGCGGTGACCATGGTGCCGTTCGCGTCGGCCTACGCGAAGATCGTGGTCGTCCGCGGCACCGATGTCATCAAGGCGGGTCAGGTGACGACGCAGCTTTTCCTGACCATCTCGATCTGGTATCAGGCCGGCATCCTCGCCGACATGCAGGTGCAGGCGATGAACGGCCTCTATGTGATCCAGTCCGTCGAGAACGTTTCCGAGCTTGACGTTGTACTGGTGCTGAATTGCGTCGCCCTCTCGCAGAACCAATAACCCATGCTCGAAGCCGGGATCGTGTCTCTCGTCATGGCGAATGCGGGTGTCCTGGCCATCACCACGACCGGTGGCTTCCTTGTGAATCTCCCCAAGGACGAAACGCTGCCGAGCTGGACGCACCAGACAATTTCCGACTCGGGCCCGTATGCGCTGCGCGGAGAGCACGGTTTCGCGACCCGGCGATTCGAAATCAACTGCTTTGGAAACCAGCGGGCCGATGCCATTTCTCTGGCAGTGGCCATCGACGCGGTGCTGAGCGGCTACAAGGGCACGCTCCCCGATGCCGACTCCACCGTCGTCTATGGGTGCTTCCGGTCGGATCGGATGGACGCGCCGTTCGACGAAGCCAGCCGCACTTACCGGCGAATGCTTGAGTACGAAATTCAGTATGCCGACGTGTAAGTAAACGCCCCCACACATAAGGAGAAACACGAAATGTCTTTAGCCAATTCCGCCTATGGAGCAGTGTTCTATACCGGGGACGCCTCCAGTCCGACCGACTGGACCGCAGTCCTCGAAATCGCCAGCATCACGAAGAAGAATTTGTCGGTCCCGTCCATCGACGTCACTCACCTGAAGTCTCCGAACGCAACCGAGGAGATGGTCCCCGGCATCATCAAACCGGGCACGATGGAACTCACCGGCAACTTTATCGGCGACACGACGCAGCTTGCCTTTCTCACGTTCGCGCAGGGTCAGACGGTATTCCCGTTCAAGATGACCGCGCCCATGCAAAAGGACACGAAGACCCTCACCGTAATCGGCACCTGTTTCGTAACCGAAAACGAGGACGGACCCTATGAAGCGAACAAGAAAATCGACTTCAAGGTCACCCTTCAGGTCACCGGCACCTCGTCCGTAACCGTCGCGTAGTCCATGCTGGCTCACCGGATAACAAAGCCGATCGAGATTCCGGCGGGCGGCGCCAGGTGGCGGATCGCGTTCACGCACCGGGCTCTTCTCGACATCGAGGAGTTGACGGGGATGGGCGCGATGCAGGTTAACCTGGCGAATCTATCGGCGGGCCTGCTGCGCGCCGTTTTGTTTGCCGTTCTTCGGGAGGCAGGAGCCGCGACTTCGATCACGGAGGCTGGGGAGATTCTGCGTCCCGGAGCGGTGCCGAAGATCCGCGCTTTGTTGATCGAAGCGTGGACGGCTTCGATGCCGGAGACCGACCGCGACGACGAGGAAGAGCCTTCGACCGGAAATGCGGCCGAGCCGCTCACTACGCTGGATGCTTGGGCCAAGGCGCGGTACGACCTCCGGTTGTCAGACGACGACTGGTTGTCGATGACGCCGCGCATGGTTTATGCCCTCTCGAAGAGACGTCTGGAAAGTGCGCGCCAGTTCGAGTTGATGGTCGGCGTTCTCTGCGCCCACACGGTCAACCATAGCTTTCACGCTCCCAGAAATTCGACGAATCCGCGATCGTACATGCTGCACCCCTGGCCCGAGCGCGCATCGGCACATTCCACAAGGGTGACAGGCGAAACGGTCATGACTGTGTTCGCCGACCTGCTCCCGAAACCTAAGAAAGGCAAATCAAAACCGTGAAAACCTCCACGCTTGTAATCGACAATGAAACCCTGACGCTGGCATACGATTTCAATGCCATCGCCGACGCCGAGAGAATTGCCGGATGTAACCTGCTTGCGGCACTCGAGAACCTCGCCGACATCTCCGCCATTCAGTTGCGAGGCTTGCTCTACGCCGCCATCGTGACGGAACCGCCGGACGTCAGGCCAACGCTGGTGGATTGCGGGAATCTGATCCGACTGGATACGATCGCCGCCGTGACCATGGCGCTCGCCAAAGCGTATGAGTTGGCCACGCCCGGCGCCGTTTAACCAAATGTCCTCCACCGGGATGGTAGTCACGGGCCTGAAGGAATGCATCGAGATGGTGGAGGAAGCTCCGCGGAACATCGTGATGCTGGGCTACGCGCGCGCACTGGCTGCCGGGATCTACGTGATCGCGGAAGCGGTTGTTTCGCGCGCTCCGGTGGAGACCGGCGACATGGCCAAGGCACTTGTGATCAACGTTGAGATCAATCAGACGAGCCTCAACGGGATGGCCGAGATGGGTTTCGGCAAGCAGGACCACGTTGCGATGTGGGTCGAGTACGGCCACCGCATGGTGGGCCACAGGCCTGGGAAAAAGGTGCTCGGCGATGTGCCGCCGCATCCGTTCATGCGGCCCGGGTTTGACGCCTCGGCCGAAGCGGCGATTGGCGCCTTCATCGAGTCCCTGAGTGCCACGTTGAAATCGGAATACTGACCATGGCTTCAAAACGCGTCGGCCTGATTTCCATAAATTTGGTGGCCGGGACGGCCCAATTCAACACCGACATGGCCAACGCCAAGGCCAAAATCGTCGCGGTCGGCGGAGCCGCGAAGGAAGCCAGCGGCCACATGGTCAGCGGGATGATGGCGTCGAGCGCCGCGATCCGCGTCATGGAAGGCGGCATGACGAACAACCTCCGCGCGGTGGAGCGATTCGTCTCCGGCACGCTGGGTCTCGGCCCGGCATTGCAGAAGATATTTCCCGTAGTCGGCGCCATCGCTTTCGCCGGCCTCATCGTGAAGTTGGGCGTGGAGGTTTACGACTTCTACAAGAAGGTCGCGGAAGGCCCGGCCAGAATCGCCAACGCGTTCCGTCAGATGAGCGCTCCCATCAAGCTGACCAACGACGAGCTGCGGGTGACGAACGACCGGCTCACGAACGATATCGCGAAGCTGGAGGGCAGGCGGCAGAACAATCTCCAGCTCGCGCTCGATGAGGCGCGGGTTACCGCCGACCACCTGGCCGACTCTCTCGAGAAGGATCTGACGGCGCTCAACAAGCTGCTGAAGGATGAGAACATCAGCGCCTTTAAAGGGTTCTTCACAAACCAGGCGTCGACTACCGACCTGAAGGAGTACATGGGCGGCAGAACCGGTACCGGAGGGTTCTTCGGCGACATCGCCGAAATAAACGACAGGGGCAAAGCGAAGATCGACGCCGCGGCCGGGAGGAAAGACAAGAAGGCGCAGGACGCCGCGATCATCGGGCTGAATACCGAGCTTGAAGAGCGGTATGCCAAAGCAATCAGCCATGTCAACTTTGCGCTCGAAACCGCGCAGATCCTGCAGCAGGAACGCGATAAGGCACTGCAGCGGACAGCACACGGGCTGCTGAATCCCGGCGGCGTCCCACGGGATCAGACGTCCGAGATCGAACTGGCGCGGGCCTCGCTGGGCGTGTTGCGCGCCGGGCCTCAGCTGGTGGAACTCACCGCGACCAAAACCGCACTGACCGGACGGAAGGAAGCCGACGAAGCGGCGAACGCCAACGCCAAACTCGACGCGCCTCTCGACGACAAGCTGGCCGCGATCGGAACGCTTCTGGCCGAATCCCAGGAACGCCTTGAGGCGGCCGGCAAAAGCGAGGAGATGAAGGAACTGGCGACTGCCGGTATCGCGGCGACCAAAGCCATCACGGAAGTCAACAAGGCCCTCGAACGCCTGCATGAAGGGCCGATGTCTCAGGCCGATGAAGACGCGATCCGGTACGTGGAAGGTCTGATCGCGGCCAATAACGCCGAGTCCGAGTGGCGCGACAAGCTCGCCGCCACCACCAGCCAGATGGAGGAGCGAACGGCCAGCTACCGCGATCTCGCCGCAGCGGTCGGACTCAGCTACGAAGCGACCAAACAGGCGAACGCCGAGTTGGCCGTCAAGACTTTCGCGAAGCAGAAGTATGGCGACGCGGAATGGATGACCGGCCACGCCGACGATATCTCGAAGGTGCGAGGCGACGCGAACGACGAATTCGATGCGAAGCACGCCGAGGCAGTGCAGTCGTCGCTGAAAAAGCTCGACGATCAGATTTCCCTCGAACAGAAACTCGCGCGTGTCCAGGCCGAAGGCGAGGAAGCCGTGCGGCAGACGACGCTGGCAGCGAAGATTCAGGCGATCGAGCGGGACAACGATGCGGAGTCCGCGAAGAAGCTCGTGCAGGCCGAGAAGGATCTTTACGCAGCGGAGAGGCTCAACGCCGCCGCGAAGAACATCGCGGAGATTAACGTGGAGATCGATGCGACCAAGCGGCTGGCCGCGGCGCAGATCGAAGGGGCCGAGTCCGTGCGCCGCGCAGAACTGCGGCTCAAATATGAAAAGATGTCGCGCGCCGGCGCAACCCGCCAGGAGATCGATGCCACTCGTCAGGAAGACGAGCTGAAGCACCAGGACGCCATCACCGAGGCGGTTCTCAAGACTGCGAACGCCGACCGCGACCGCTTGCAGGCCATCGACCAGGAAGCGAAGGCCGCGATTCTGCTGGAGGGCACGGGCGCCGATGAGCTGGGGATCATGATCAAGCTGCGCGATCTCGAAAACGAGCGCCTGAAAATCATTGCCCGGCAATACCTCGCGCGCGGCCGTGCCGAGGACGGCGTCAAGGCATTCTTCGCCGAAATGCAGGAATCGGCCCAAACGACCGCATCGATTATTTACGACGCGCTCAATTCTTCCTTCGGCAAGCTCTCGGAAAATCTGACGCAGCTCATCACCGGGGGCAAGACCAAATTCGGGCAGATGTTCAAAGACATCGGCAGGGAGATGGTGGAAGCTTCGATCAAGCAGGGGATTCACAACGGGCTCGGGGCGCTGGGCAGGAAGCTGGGCATCGGCAAGAAGGCTGTCGAACTGACGCGCAAAGGGCAGACCGAGGACACGGGGATTTACGTGATTCCGGTCGGCCAGCAGCAGCCTCCCAGCGGCAGCACGGCGGCGGACGCGACCAAGGGGCTCGCGAACCTTGGCGGCCAGCAGAGCGGCGGGCCGCTTCATGGTATTGGCGGTGTCCTGAAGGCGCTGGGTGGCGCGCTGTTCGGAGGCGGCGGCGGTGCAGGTAGTGGCGGAGAATCCGTAATCAGCTCGATACAGTACATGGCTGGCGGCGGCAACGTGTCGGCGGATCAGGCGTATGTCGTCGGCGACGATGGGCCGGAAATCCTGAAGGGCACTTCGGGGACGATCCTGAGCAACTCGGCGTCACGCAAGCTGGTGGGCAGTGGCGGCGATCACGTCTACAACATCGACGCGCGCGGCACGGACCCGGTTCAGACGGAGATGCGGGTTCGCCAGGCCATCATCGCGGCGCATGGATCGTCGGTCACGACTGCGGTCCGCGCCAGTGCAGAGCGAGCGAGAAGGATCCCGGCGTAATGGTCTTCGGATGGAACCTCGTTCCGATGCCGGCGGTTCCCGCGGCGCCAGCCTCGATTGAGTATCTGGCGGTCGATACCGTCGCCCTCGCAACCTCTGTCTTTACCGGCCAACAGCAGACGCAGGACTGGCAGGCGGGCTGGATGGAGTGGACGGTTACGATGCCGGCCATGCCGCACGCACTGGCGCAAGCCTGGATAGCCTGGCTGCTCGGTTTGCGGGGCATTGCCGGTGTGTTTCAGATCGGAGATCCGCTGGCCGCGCAGCCGCAGGGAACAGGGGCAGGCGCTCCGATTGTGGTGGGGTCGGGGCAGACGGGGGTGCTCCTGAATACCACCGGTTGGGTCGGCGCTGGCGCACTCCTGCCGGGCGACTATCTGCAGATCGGATACCGCCTCTATCGCTGCCTCTCGACGGTGAATAATGGCGCTCAGACGCTGAGCATCTGGCCGCAGATCCGGGAGTCGCCTCCCGATGGCACGGCAATCGTGGTTTTCAACACGCAAGGACTCTTCCGGCTAAAAGGCAATCCCCGCAAGTGGTCGGTCTCGGATAACCGCACGTATGGCATCCAGTTCGATGTTCGGGAAGCGATCTGATGCGCGCCATGTCTTCGGCCATGCTGGCCGCGATCACGTCTCCCGGCATTCAGCCGGCGTTCTTCGTGATGGCCACGTTTGCCACGGGACCCGTTTATCTCTGGAGCGGCATTGGCAGCATCGTGTGGAACGGCCATACCTGGCTGGGCGTGGGAACGCTGGGGTCCATCTCGGTCGCCGAAGAAGGATCGACCGTTGAGGCAAAGGGAATCACCATCGGACTGAGCGGCTTCGATTCCAGCTTCCTCACGGCCGTCCTCGGTGAGTTTCAACTTGGCCTGCCGGTCGTGGTCTACCTTGGGCTGTTCGCCGACGGTGCGCTGATCGCGAGCCCGATCACGGCATGGGCCGGCCGCATGGATCAACCGACGATTACGGTCGGCGGAGAAACGGCGGACATCAAAATCAGCTGCGAAAACAGGCTGATCGACCTGAACACTTCGGTCCAGCGGCGCTATACGAACGACGACCAGCAGTTGGTAGCACCCGGCGATCTCGGTCTCAGCTTCCAGTCTGGAATCCAGGAGGTGGTCATCTACTGGGGTGTAATACCCAACAGCAAAAACAATGTCTGATGACCCGCCTTCCGAACTGGGTCCCGTCGCGCATCCGGTTCATCGCAGTATTCATAGCGCGCCATCATCGATCGCCCGGCCGGCGTAGGCCGCCAGACTTCAGCCAGTCGTCAAACTCCGCGGCGAGCTGCGCGTCTCGTTGTTTTCCCTCGGGGGGAAGTCGCGTAACTGCGGCCAATCGTGAGACCGCCGCGGCGAGGCGAGGAAAAAATATCATGTCGTTTGGTTTGGTGCGGTAGTCGTCATTTGGGACGAAATTGCGTCCTGCGCTCACAACGTAACATTCTGAAAGCAGTTCGTTGGGATTAGGGCAGTTCAAGCCTTCAAGCGAATTTCTAGCCTTCCTACGAATCTGACTGATAGATTCCCCGCCAGAGAAGGAAATCCAGAATGGGGTTTCCCGCTCCGAGGCTGGCGGTTTCGCCTCCGGGGCTGTGCGCCTTCCTAACAATCGTCTCAAGAGAGAGAACATAAGCTGGCGAGTTCCCTTAAAGTTGATACTATACGACTCGCGCGGCGGACGGGCGGGTCGCGTTTTTTTATTTCGAGTTTCGCATGGGCGCGCCAATGCAAGGGTTCGCCCCGGTTGCCACCCAATGACAGACTTCCTCTGATGTTCTCTTGCTCCAGAAGCTCCGGGCGGCACTCGGCCCATGTCGCTGCCGGTGACCTTTGATCTCAGTCGGTGGTTTCAGGTCCACCGACGCCGCACTCATTGAGTTTCCTGGTTAGTTCACCCCTGAAGTCATAGGACTTACCGCGACGCGCATCCGGCCGGACGAGAAAAACGGCTTGCGTGTTCTGGCCCAGTCTAGCGGTTGCAACAATCGGCCCCTCATCTTTGTATTGGATATCCCTGATGTGCAACGGCTCATGAAATGGTGCGGACCACTCTAACGATCTCTTCGTCAAAGAATTTACTTCGGTAATGAATACGGCGACGCGAGGTCTCCAAGCCTCAAGGGTTGAAGCAAGCAGGTTCGCGGATTCTGCTAGTTGGGCTCTACTGAGTATCTCGCCGGGATTGCCGCTTTCATGGCTGACTGGATACAAATTCGTCCAAGCGATCGTCTCTTCCCAGTTTGCAGACAGGTCTGGCCCTGCCAGGTCCATTGCAAAGCCTGCGACGGTACTCCAGAACCTCCCGATTTTGGAATTGTCCGTAACGCCAAGGCTTGAGCAGCGCCTGTGTCGAACCCAGTGCATTGGCCCGCAGTCAGGTTGGCCATCGATCATCTGCGCGTCTGCAGTACACACATGCACGGCAAGAATCCGCCTTACTAAATTGACCCTCTGGTCCGGATCATCAGCTTCTTGCTTACAGAACTCGATTGGCCATCCGTTCGGCGCGCGTCCGATTACGGCAAGCCCTTTACCCGTCACGTATCTCGAACCTTGGATGCTCCGAACGGCACAGTATTTCTTCGTGGGAATCAGTTTTGGCGCAATGCGGGTCAGTAGGCGCTCCCAAATCTCGGCATCATTGTGTCCTGCGGCCATGATTCTCCAGTGTAAACAGAAGTCGCGGTCGTGAGCGCCATATGGTCGGAAAACGCCCATCGCCGAAGTGAATCCGCCGACTCTTCTCTTCCGGCTCGAAGCGGCAGACCGCAAAGTTTCCCCAAACAACATCTGATGATCCGGCTTCCGAACTGGCAGAGCAACCTGGAGCGGTTCTTCCTTGCGCACGCCGCAGACCGCTTCGCTTATGGCTCCTGGGATTGCTGTCTGTTCGTTTGCTCCGCAATCGAGGCGATGACCGGCATCGATCCCGCCGCCTCCTTTCGCGGTAATTACCGAACACAGGCCGAAGCGATGAGCGCGGTCAGGGCCTACGCCGGAACGGCTTCGGTTCGAGCGCTGGCGCGCAAGGTAACCGCGGAATTCGGGATGCAGCCTGTCCCGCTGCCGCTCGTGCGCCGGGGCGATTTGGTGCTGTTCAAGAGGGCGCGCGGTTACTCGCTGGGCATCCTCTCGCTGAACGGCATCGACGTCACCGCGCTCGGCGCCAAAGGGTACTTTCAGGTTCCTCTCAGTGCCGCCCAATCGGGCTGGCGCGTGTAAAACAATGTCCAAATTTATAGGAATCATCGTCGGGGCCATCGCCATAACGGTCGGCGTGCTGATCGACATTGGGACCTTCGGCCTCCTGACTCCGGTGCTCATCGCCGTAGCCGGGGCACTCCTGACGGCAGGCGCAGGGCTTGTGCTGTCGGGCATCGGCACGCTGATATCCGGTTCCGCCGGAACATCACCAGGCATCGCGTGGGCCACCCGCAACCCCATCGCCCCATGGGGCGTGACTTACGGGCGCGCCGTGGTGGGCGGCATTGTCGTGTTCATCAACGAGTTCGGTGATTCCGACAAGTACCTCGACATGGTGATCATTCTCGCTTCGCATGCCTGCCAGAGCGTCGATTCACTTCTCTTCGATAAGCAGCTTGTCCAGCTCTCCACGGGCGGAGGCGCCTTCACCGGCATAGGCGATAGTTTCAGCCCGGTCCAGCAAACCGTCAACATCACCCACATCACGCGGGCGAACAACGTCGTTACCGTCACCCTCGCCGCCAACATCCCGCTCCTCCAACCGGGCGACAAGGTCGTCATCGGCGGCGCGCTCACCGGCGATTACACACTTCAGGGACGCTGGCCCGTGGAGCAGATTATCAGCCGTACGGTGGGCTCGCCGGGCAGCATCGTCTTCACTTACATTTCGGGTGGTCTTCCCTCCATCGTCGATAACGAGGGCACCTGCACCACGACCTGGGCCGACTACGGGAAGAAGATCCACATGGAGGTCATGCTCGGGACGCAGGCGCTCGGGACAACCTTCCCCGGGATGCTCTACGGGACCGCATCCGATGGCGATGTCACTAATCTCGTTCAGAACACTTCGAACCCGTGGACGGCCAATTGCAGCCTGGTCGGGAAGACCGCCGTCTTTCTGCGGCTGCATTACGACGCGACGGTTTTCAGCGGTGGTCTGCCCGCCATCAGCTTCATGATCCACGGCAAGAACGACATCTACGATCCTCGAACCAGCCCGCCGACCTACGGATATACCGAGAACGCCGCGCTCTGCATCGCCGATTACCTCTCGAACACCACCTGGGGATTCAAGGCTGTTTACGGGACGGAGATCCCCATCGCCCCGCTCATCGCGCAAGCGAACATCTGCGATGAGGACCAGCCACTGGCCGTAGGCGGCGGGACGCCTTATGTGACGGGAACGGTGTCGGCGACGAATGGGTCAACCGCCGTAGTCGGATCCGGGACGGTCTGGGTCTCCGGCATGGTCGGCGGCGCCATCGTGATCGAAGGCTTCCCCTGCACCATTCAGGCGGTCGCGGATGCAACGCATCTGACGCTGCTCGAGGAATTCGGCGGGGTGACAGGCTCGGCGCTGGTTTATTCGATGATGTACAACGGCGGAACCGAGCCGCGCTATACCTGCAACGGGAGCTTCGATCTGGGGCGCGGGCGGGGTGAAATTCTCCAGAACCTGCTTACCTGCTGCGGTGGCCGGCTCACTTATTCGGGCGGTCAGTTCGGGATCTGGGCTGCCGTGTGGTACGGCTCCTCTCCCGCGCCTGAGCCCGGTGTGGGCGCGATGACCGCACGCCTGGTCTGGAAGCCCACGGTCAGCGTGCGCGACCTCTACAACGGCGTCAAGGGCACTTACATCTGTCCCGCGAATAACTGGCACCCGGCCGACATTCCGCCTTATGCGCAGGACGCCACGCATGGTTACAACGGACCGGCCGGCTTTTCCGGCGATTCCAATCTCGCGGCCGATGGCGGCGACCGGCGCTGGCTCGACATGCAACTACCGTTCACGATCTCCACGGCAACCGCGCAGCGGCTTTGCAAGATCGAGTTGCTCCGGAGGCGGCAGCAGGGAACCGGCACATTCCGTTACAACATGGTGGGCTACCAGTTCACCGTGATGGACGTCATTTCGATGACCCTCCCGCTGTTCGGCTGGACGGGCAAAACGCTCGAAATTCTGGCCCACCGCTTCATCGTCGATAAACAGCAGCAGGCGAAAGGCGAAGACCTTTCCGTGCTCGGTACCGAGATCGACGTGCAGGAAACGGACGCTTCCGTCTATGACTGGAGCGCATCCGAAGAACTGACTCCCGAGGGCTACCAGCAACCGTTCTTGCCGAATCCGTTCACTCCGGCGCTTCCGACAAACCTTGTCCTAGAGAGCGACGACTCAACGGTGATCGTGTCGCTCGGGGCGCTCGCCGATTCGATTCTTGTCTCATGGGATGCGCCTCTCGATGGCTATGTCACGGAAGGTGGTCATATCGAAGTCCAGTACCAGGGTGTTCTGCTTTACGCGGCCGGCACCGTGAGCGCGACCACCGGCCTGAACGCAGTTGTCGGGGTTGGGACGGCCTTTACCGCGCTGATGGAAGGCGGCTCGATTACCATCAACGGCGTTACTCAGACGATCGGGGCGGTTGCCGATGCTACGCACCTGAGCCTTGTGGCTGTTTTCACCGGGCCGACCGCGGCCGTGCAGCCTTTCTCTATTGCGTACAGCACCGCCTGGGTTGGGCTTCCCAGCGTCAATCCCACGGTCACCGCGCTCTCGATAACCGGCGTGGTGGATGGCACCACTTACAATGTGCAAATCCGTTCGGTCAATGGGGGAGGCGCGCCGTCCGCGTGGGTCGCGGCCAGCGTGACGGCTGCCGGCATCAATGAGCCCATCGCTTACAGGCCGTTCGCGGAGGAGTATCTGTTTGCGCCCACGACTTACGGACCTTCCCTTGTTCAAGTGGTCGATGACGGCGGTCAGAGCATCGAGGTTAATGGAACGAGGCCTGTCTCTCTGCTCTCGCAAGCCGTTGCGGCGCCGGTGATCGACGATTATGCAGTGATCTCGCCGCACACCGGCAGCGCATTGATTTGGGGCGCGCAGATCGCGCAGGTTTTCCCAATCGACGCATCGGGGCTTTACGGTCCCGGTTCGAAGTTCACCGAATTCACTGTCACCGCCGCAAATCAAAGGGTCAGTTTCGGCGTTACCTTCAGCGCGGGAACGGTCGGGTATGAGGTCTTCATCGGCAAGAATCGCGATTGGCTGATCGGCCAGGGGGCTCAGTCGGTCGGCTCCCCTGTCACGTCCGCGATCATCCTCGACAACTCATTTGCGACCGGCTACGGCCCCCCGGACATCAGTGCCGTCGCCTTCCATGCACGCGCCAAGCGCGTTTCTCATGCGGGCAGGCTGGCGGCGACCGTCGCGTCCTCGACGCTAACGACCATCGTGATCGGACTTCCTTCCGCCCCGACCCTTAACCAGTTCGGCGCCTCTCTCGCTCTCGGTTACCTGCTTGTCATCGGCAAAGCCGGACTTCCCGCCACGCAGCCCCTCTCCGTCATTCCAATCCTCGGTAACGATACTGGTTCGCCGCTCTGCACTCTGACCACGGTCTCGCCCGAAGGCTCCCTGGTTGGCGCCGGCGATCTGGTGGTGCTTTGTTTTCAATCCTCGGCCGCGACCGCGAACAGCGTAACGGATTCCGGAATTCCGAATCCGAACGCACCCACCGGCCTTACGCCCAATGCCGAAATCGGAAATCTGGTGCGGGTGATCTACGATCCCACCGGCGCGGCCGCGACCGGTTCGACCGTCAAAATTACGGGCAACACCGGCACGGTAATCGACACCACAACCTGGCCGGCGGGCATTCCTGGTAACGGGACGGTCTTCATCATTGAGGAACCCGGCTGGCGCTGCGACGTTGTCAGCGCCGCCTCCCTGAACAACATAGCCCCGACGTTGATACCCGCGCCCCAGACGCTCATCTCCATCCCTTCCGCGCCTCTGGCCGGGTTCGTCGCGCTCGTCGAAATACTGGTGCAGGACGCCTTCGGCAACGACTCTGCCGAGAATGGCGACGGCCTGCGGATGATGTATGTCGTCCCGAATCCAAACGTGATGACCATGAGTGTGGCCGGCACCGTGGCCATCGGGGCCGACCTTGCGCCGCGCATCGTCTCCATCAACGCAACGGGCTTGTCTGCGCTCGTGAAAATCGCTCCTTCCGGCGCGGCCCTGACGTTCGACATCTCGTTTTACTCAGGCGGCACATGGACGGTCTGGCTCACCCTGACCATTCCGAACGGCAGCACCGCCGTGACTGCAACGGCCGCTCAACTGGCGGCGGCTCCGACCGTGCCCACAGGTTCTCCGCTGAGGCTTGACATCACTGCGACCGGAACCGTATTCCCGGGTTCGGACCTGAGCGTGATCATTTACTACTGATGCCCGAGACGATTTACAAGCTTGAGCCGCATCGAGCGATGCACCTTCGGGGCGTGGATCGATTCGGCGCCGCCGGGTCGTTCTGGGGCGCAAGCGCCACCGGCTGGAAAATGTCCGGGGTCTTCCGCGACATGGCCGATTTCGCGGTGCTGATGTTCTGGGACGTGGACGATTACTTCGGTCACTACCTGTCTTCGAAGTACCTGCCGGACTTCGATTTTTCCGGCATGGTGCTTACGTTCGACATCACTGCAACGGGCGTCCAGCAGCTTGATTCGCCCGCGAACCAGTGGGTTCCGTGGCGGTCGCTCAGCTATGTGCTGGAGAACGGCGAGGGCGGCGCGGTGGATCTCAAGCCGCTTTCCACTTATGTCAGCGGCACCCACACGGCGGCCTCCGCAACGGTGACGGTCTCCGGCTCCCCGGGATATCTGGATCGGATCACCGTCTGGTACCAGAACGTTGCGTTCGACTACACCGTCCAGGGATCGGGAACCTCCGGCTCGGCCGCATATTTCTTTAACAATGTCGGGGCCACTCCGAGCTTCACAATCGACGGACACGCCTTCAGCTACACCGTGTCAACTCCCGGAGGCGACAGCGGCGCCACGGTGGCCGCAACGCTCGCCGGATTGGCTGATGGCTATCACGGAGTTCACTGCGTTGGATCTTCGAACTCAATCGTTTTTACCCCGGCGGTGAACACAGGAGCCGTCGCCAACGTCCTTGGTTTCCTGTTGTGGCTCGTCACCGATCCGCCGGCAACCTTCATCGCGAACCAGCTTGCGGCTCAGATCAACGCGTTCAACTGGTCGAGCTTCACGTTGCCCTTGTCGGCCACCGCCTCCGCCGGCGTCATCGTCATCACCTGCACGGCGGTGGGCGCGGACGGCAATTCGATTACGTTGTATGCCACTTTCTCCGGCGGTCTGTCGGCTTCGCCCGCGGTCGCTCCTTTTACGGGAGGTGTCTCGGCCGCCACATGGGCCGTATCCATCGACTTCTCCGCTCTCGGTATCAACTTCCTGCGCCAAGCCTGGCTGACCTTCGCGCCCCAGATTCAGAACGCTACCTCTGGTAACCCGTGGCCCGTTGCCGATTATGCCTCGACGGAATGGACCGTGACAGTCACGAACTGGGCAGTCTCGGATCCGAACACCAAACGTCCCCTCAAGATCGCAGGACCGGGCAGCGTGCGCGTGGACAGCCGCAGTGGATGGACTTCCTACGCCGGATCGTCGTGGATTGAAGAAGCGAGCAACCAGCCCGGTGGCACCGGGTGGTTCAACGCGGGCTTCGCCCACCGCATGAACACGCCCGGAGATTCGGTTTCGATCAGGTACTCCTGCCAGTCCGCCCACAACCTTTACCTCGGAACGTCGCTCTACAGCGATCGCGGAATTGTGTCGGTGTCAATCGATGGCGGCACGCCGTTCAATGTGGACTGTTATTACAACGAAGCCACGGAGCCCGTAGTCACCCGCCGATTTCTGGCGGCGGTCGCGGCGGGAAACCACACCGTAGTCATCGTGCTTCTGTCGGGCAACCATATCGCACTGGGGTCCTGGGACGCGAACAGCGCGGGAACGTTCTTCTATTTCGATTACCTCGAAGCGGCTGTGCTCTCCGATGTGCCGGATCCGGTGGGCACTTACGGCGCCGTCATGCCCGCGACGGATTTTGATACAGACCACGGCTATCGCCTGTCTCCGCAACGATTGATCTGGATGCTTACGAGGCTCGGATTCGCCGGGCAGCTCGATCACTATCTGGGCGTTTTCTGGTGGAACCAGCGGCAAAGAGTTGGCGGGGTGTTCCCTTCCGCCTCCGTCACCTTCGGTGGCACCTGGGCCTCGGGTGACAGCGCGTTCCTCACTGTCAGCGGCGAGACGATCGGCAAGAGCGTCTTCCCCGCGGACTCGGTGTTCAGCATTGCCGCGCACTTCGCTTACTTCATCAACAGTA
>Ga0181521_10003143_pt1 | contig 19537 bp, 17 predicted proteins | sample PEATcosm2014_Bin_32_FD_119764 | JGI IMG/M metagenome (GOLD analysis project Ga0181521, IMG submission 119764) | Peatland microbial communities from MTU Mesocosm Facility, Houghton, MI, USA - PEATcosm2014_Bin02_60_metaG | ecosystem: Environmental > Terrestrial > Soil > Wetlands > Peat | place... | reverse complement strand
GGTTCCAAGAGGTTTGAGGAACAGCAAGCCTCCGGAAACGTAGCGGACCGGGAACGGTGATCCGCAGCCAGTAATTCTAGTTCACTAGTTTTCGGCTGCGGGGAGCGAACGGAGATCGGGCGGATTCGGAAGGTGGACCGCCGGGTGACCGGGCGAGCCGAACGCTTTGATCCCGAGGGAGGTAAAAGTCCCGAAGGGGAGTGGAAGCTCGCGCGAGCCATTCGGGGAGCCGGGCGCGGAAGCGGCAACGGGCACGAGGCGAGGAAGCGGCCGTGGCGAGTAAGAACTCGCGGGCGGTAGCGGAGCCGAAGGGCCGAACGGGCAGTGGAAGCGTCGGGTAAGCAGGCGAAGGAGCAGGCCGGGAACATTGACCCCGGAATGGAGGCTCTGAAAGGGGCAGCCGTTGCGGGTGAGCGAAAGGCCGTTACGAGCCGGCGGTTCGGTTTGAGAGAGAGGAAAGGCTGCGGCGAGCCGGGAAGCTATAATCCCGAGGCTGGAGAAAACGGCCATGGGGGAGCGGAACGGCGAATCGTCCGGTGCTCTCAAACGCGGTGTTCAGTGCCGTGCATGACGGCGGTGGGCAGTGCTGGGAATCGGGTCACTTGGAACCATTTTCTTGTTTGGTGGGGCATGCTTTAGCTTGCCTTACGCTTCGAACACGTATACGCGCCCACGCTCTCGAAGCCGCACGGCGGAGTTATTCGGTAGAATAATAAGACCCCGAGAAAGCGAATCGAACCGTTGCCGCCCAAGCCGACGCGCGTAATCGCCATATACCCAGGATCGTTCGATCCGATTACCAACGGCCATCTCGATCTCATCCAGCGTGGCTCGCGAATGTTCGACCGGCTGATTGTTTCGATACTCTGGAACGACGCGAAGGAGCCGCTTTTCTCGGTCGACGAGCGTATCGAAATGCTTCGCGAAGTGGTCCATATTTACCCCAATGTGGAGGTAGATTCATTCCACGGCCTCCTGGTGGACCACGCGTCCGCGCACTCGGCTACCGTCCTGCTGCGCGGCATACGGGCGATTTCGGATTACGAGTATGAGCTGCAGATGGCGCTGATGAACCGGCGGCTGCGCCCGGCGATCGAGACTGTCTTCATGATGGCCAATGAAACGTACTCGTTCATCAGTTCCCGCCTGGTGAAGGAAGTGTTCAGCCTGGGCGGGGACATCTCCGGCCTGGTGCCGCCCACCGTCGAGGCCCGTTTGCACCGCCGGCTGGCCAAGGTGGTTTAAGAGCATTTGAAGGAAGAGTGGTTTTAAGAGAGTCTGAAGAAAGAAGAAAGAAGAAGAGGAAAGCCCATGCAGGCCGTAGCCAACGCAATCGCGGAGCGCATCGCTTCGATCAGCGAGTCCTCCACCATGAGAGTGGCCGCCGAGGCCACCAAGTTACGCTCGCAAGGCGTTGACGTCGTCGATTTCGGCGCCGGCGAGCCCGATTTCCCGACGCCCGACAACATCAAACAGGCGGCCAAGCGCGCCATCGACCAGAATTTCACCAAGTACACGCCGGTCGGCGGTACTGCCGAGCTCAAGAAGGCCGTGTGCGAATCCCATAAGAAGGACTTCGGCACCAATTACCAGCCCAGCGAGTGCCTGATCACTGTAGGCGGCAAGCACATCATATTTAATCTCATGCAGGCGCTGATCAACCCCGGCGATGAAGTGGTCATTCCGGTGCCGTACTGGGTGACTTATAAGGACGTGGTGAATTTCGCCGGCGGCAAGTGCGTTTTCGTCGACACCGACGAGGCGCAAGGCTTCACGCTGACCGCCGCGATGCTGGAGCCGTATCTGACCGCACGCACCAAGCTGATCATCATCAACTCGCCATCGAACCCGAGCGGGGCGCTGCTGGACCGCGCGGAATTCGAAAAGATCTTCGCCCTGGCGGCGCAGCACGGCATCTACCTGATGACCGACGAATGCTACTGCAAATTCCTGTACGACAGCGAGCCATTCTCGATCGCTTCGCTTCCGGGCGCGAAAGACACGGTGCTGATCGCGGGCTCGCTTTCGAAAACCTATTCGATGACAGGCTGGCGCATTGGCTTCGGTCTGATGCCGGCACCGATCATCAACGCCATGGGGAAACTGCAGAGCCATTCCACATCGAACCCGACTTCGATTTCGCAAAAGGCGGCGGTGGAAGCCTTGCTCGGGCCGCAGGAATCGGTCGGCATAATGCTGGCCGAGTACCGCAAACGGCGCGATTTCGTGGTGGCCAAGTTGCGCGCCATCCCCGGCGTCCAATGCGCCGAGCCGCGCGGGGCATTCTACGTGTACCCGAATATCGGCGTCGCGCTGGGCAAGAGCGGCATTGCGGATACGCTGGCGTTCTCCGAGCGCCTTCTCCAGGAGTCGCACGTAGCCGTGGTGCCGGGCGAGGCTTTCGGCACCGACCGCCACATTCGCATTTCCTACGCCGCCTCGATGGATCAGTTAGAGCGCGGAATGGACCGGCTGCATCAGTTCATGGTGAAGAACTCGTAACGCCGCGGCGCTTCGTCCGATGGGATTCTGAAAGAACTGGTTGGCAAGGCGAAATCCACTTCGGATCAGAAAACCGGGGCGCCTGCCCAACGTTCACTGCACCTGGTACGTCACGCTCACGTCCGCCGTTTTCGGCGGGAAGCAGGTGTTCGAGTTGCACGCCTGATAGCGCAGCTTGCCGGTGGCCACGCCGGGGCCTGGCGGCGCGTTGGCGGCGACCTTGAAACTCGCCGTCACAGAAAACGCGCCGGAGAAAACCGAGAGCGGCTTATCGGCGAATTCATATTTCTCCAGCTTGGGCGGCGGGTAAGTGACTTCGCCGCCCTCGAGCGCGCCCAGCGAAGTCCAGGTCAGTTTCAACGGGATGAGATAGTCATCGCTCGGGTGGTTGCTGTTGACGTGAAAGCCCGGGTCCACTGTGACCGGGATCTTGGCCTCGACGGCGGCGCCGCGTGCGCCCGCCACTTTGGCGGGTTCGCCAACTTTCAGGTGGCCGCTACTTTGCGCCGAGAGAGACCACAGGCTCACCAGCGCCAGAGGAAGCCACCGTCGCGGGAGCCTGCAAAAGCTGTTCGACACCATCTTCAAAATCCTTCCTGCTGGCCAGTCCCACGTGAACCGCGGCGATGCGGCCGGTTTTATCGATCAGGAACGTGGTGGGCAGCGCGTCCACGCCGCCGTACATCTGGGCGGTGAGGTCGTCGCCGATCAGCACGCGGTAATTGACGCCCAGTTCGGCGAGAAACGGTTTCACCACTTCCCAACCCTCGTCGTCCATGGCCACGCCCAGCACTTCAAATCCGCGGTCTCTGTTCTTCCGCTGAAGATCCATGAACCAGGGAATCTCGATGCGGCAGGGACCGCACCAGGTGGCCCAGAAATCGAGAATCACCACCTTGCCGCGGTAATCGGAGAGATGGACCACCTTGCCGGCGGCGTCCTTGAGCGCGAAATCGGGTGCGGTCTTGCGCTCCTTCTCGGGTTTGAGCGTGGCGGCCTTCACCTCGACGGAGCCGCCGCAACCGGCGGTGAACAGTCCCAATGCGAGGGCCGTGCTCAAGACGGCGGAAAAATGGAAGGCGGACACGCGTGGGTTCCCGCTTCAATTATATCGACAATCGTTTGCCGGCAATGTTTTGCGCGAACCAGGCTTGACGGCGGCGGCGGAAACGGGGCGCCAGGGTGAACTCGGCGTGCCTCGCCGCGCCAGCGTACAGCCACGCGGCGGTATCGCAGAAACTCTCGCAACAATACTCGCGCCAGCGCCGGGCGCGAATGTGCACCGCTTGAGCCGTAAGCTTCCGTTTGCGCCATTCGGCCGACCAGCCCAACTCGCCGCGCGCGCCGGCGTGGCGCTCGGCGGCCAGCAGTTTTTCGAAATCGCGGCGCAGCGGATTGCCGGCCCGCCGCCAGACGAAGTGAAACCATTCGTGAACGAACACGCGCGGAAACTCGGCGCGCGTGCAGGCAATCACGATCCGCCGCTCCCGCAGAAACGATCCGGCGTGCGCCAAGCCGTGCTGGTCGCGCAGCCCCGCCACGCGCTCAATCCGAACCGGGTCGCCGGCCGCGGGCGGCAATCGGCCGAGCAACGCTTCCGCGCGGCGCGCCAGCCAGAGGTCACCGGGCGGCGCCATCACCCGCACGGCGGTTGGAACCGAATGTTTCATGGTTGTAACACTATTTCGATTGAAGCGCGGCCGGCGCCATAGTAAACTGCCCACCATGGAAGAGATGCAGATTGAAGTGGCTGCTGGCGCCAGGACGGACGTGCGAATACTCCGGCTGACGGGACCCTTCACCCTCGCCACGATGTTCGATTTCCAGAACATTGTACGCGAAGGGGCGGCCGCCGTCACTATTATCGATTTGAGTGGCGTGCCGTACATGGATTCGGCGGCGCTTGGTTCCCTGCTTGGCTTTCATGTTTCCTGCCAGCGGGAACACCACCGCTACGCGCTGACGGGCGTTTCCAACCGCATCCGGACGCTGTTCCAGGTGGCCGGGGTAGATGGCTTTCTGGTGCGATACGAAACTCCGGAACAGGCCGAAGCGCAACTGGCCGCCGGCGCGGCCGAGGCGTAGGGGGGCCAGGTAGGACAGACCATCGCCTTTTGTGGTCTGTCATGCCTCGCGAAGACTAAACCCCGGCAGACGACAAAAAGCGATCGTCTGTCCTACCTTGTTATTTGCCCACCTCGGCTTCGATGGCTTCCAGTTCCTTGCCGGCCTCGGCCCACTTGCCGCTGCCGGCCAACTCGCGGTAGCGCCGCAGATGTTCGCGGATGCGCGCCAAGCGCGGGTCGGGGCCAGCGACCGGCGCTGCCGATTGCGCCGCCGCCGGCTGCGCCGCGGCCTGGGCGACCAGTTGTTGCGCGCCTTGCGAAAGCTGCGACAACGCTTCATCGTAGGTATCCGCGTAAATCAAGCGGTCGCCGACGGCCAGTACGATTTTTTTCAACTGCGGCATGCGGGCTTCGGTGGCCTGAATGTAAATCGGGTCCACGTAGAGAAACGTATTGCCCACTGGGAGCACCAGTGTCTGGCTGCGGATCACCTTGGAGCCCTGCTGATTCCACAGCGTGAGGTCCTTGGAGATGGTCCCATCCGAGTTGATGCGGGAATCGATCTGCATCGGCCCATAGATCAGCTTCTGCTTGGAGAGCAGCAGCACCACCATGTCGCCCAGGTTGGGGCCATCGCAACGCGCCACCATCAGGCCGATCATGTTGTCCTTGTTGCGCGGCGTGAACGGCGTCAGCAGCAGAAACTCCGCCTTGGTTTCGCCCGGCAGCGTGGCCACTACGTAAGTGGGGGAAACCGCTTCCGCGCCCTCGGTTTGGCCGGTGACGCGCCGCGCCAGGTCCCACAGATCTTCCTTGTTGTAAAACGATTGCGGGTCGAGCATGTGGTAGGTGCGGTAAATTTCCGCCTGCACGCGAAAGAGCGTTTCCGGATAGCGGGCGTGGGCGTGCAGATCGGCCGGCATGGCGGAGGCGGGCAGGAACAGGTCGGGGAAAAGGCGCTGGTAGGAGCCGATGATGGGATCGCCGGGAGCGAAGATGTACAGGTGCGTTTCGCCGTCGTAGGCGTCCACCGTGGCTTTCACGGCGTTGCGAATGTAGTTGACGGTGCCGATGTCTCCGGCTTCCACGGCGCGCGAATAGGGGTGCGCGTCGGAAGTGGTATAGCCGTCCACGATCCACACCAGGCGGCCGGCATCGGTAATCACCAGGTACGGATCGGTGTCCCATTCGAGGAAACCGGCCAGCTCGTGAAGGCGGTCGCGCACTTTGCGCCGGATCATCATGCGGCTGTTGGCGGTGAGATAGTTGGTCAGCAGAATGTTGGGCTCGCCTTCCACCAGGGCCGCGGCTAGCCGCATCGGGAACGAGGAAATAGGGAAGCCTCCCTTGCCTTCATAGTGGGACCGCGCCTCGTCGGCGGAAGGATAGTTGAACTCCTCCTGCGCGGTGTTGACGAACACCGGCTCGTGAGTGACTTCGCCGTAGTACAGTTCCGGCCGCGTCAGCTTCAGGCTGGGAGTCGAGATGCGCGGCGGCGCATCCTGAATCAGCAGCACCGGCATGCCGTCGGGTGTGATCTGGCTGACCGGGGCCATCACCAGGCCGTAACCGTGGGTGTAAATGATCTCCGGGTTGATCCAGCTCTGGTGGACGTTCGGCAACTGGTTGACATCGAGCTCGCGCGGCGACAGCAGCACCTGCCGGTAGCGGCCGTCGATGGTATACCGGTCGACGTCGGTGTCCTTGAACACGTAATAGGGGCGCAGGGACTGGATCTGGGTGATCGTATCGTGAAAGGCTTGCCAGTCCCACAGGCGCACGTTTTCGAGCGTGGCCTGGTTTTGCGCGATGTCGATGATCGCGTCCGACTTAACGGGAAACTCCTCTTCGTGCACGTTCGTATCCAGGTCGTATGCGCTCAGCGTAGCGTCAATGTGCGTTTTTATGTAGGGCCGCTCGAGCGAAATCTCGTTGGGCGCCACGTATACGGCGCTCACGATGCGCGGCACGGCGAAAGCCAGGACCAGCGCAATGGCCATGAATGCCGCCTTCATCCAGCGTCCCATCCACACCAGCACCGCGGCGGCGAGCGCGGCCAGGATGAGCAGCCATTGCATGGGGAGACCTACCTTCAGGTCCACCCAATCGATGCCCACCATGAACGAGCCGTGCTGGTTGTACACCATCTCATAGCGGCCAAGGTAAAACTTCACCGCCAGGGCCAGCAACAGAGCCACGCCGGCGCCGCGCAGAAACCGCGACTCCAGGCCGCCTTCCAGCTTGAAGAAGCTGGCGTCCATTTCGCGGGCGTTGACCAGATCCGGAAACCGGTGGCGCAACTGCCAGCCGCGCGCGGCCACCCAGTAAACCAGAATCGAGAGGATCACCAGCGCCAGCACATAACCGCGCAGCAGGTCGTAGAACGGCAGGTCGAACAGGTAAAAGGAGAGCGGCTGCGCGAAAACGGCATCGTGCCAGGCGGCGGCCGGGCCGGCGAGACCGCGCGAGCCGGCGAAGCGGATGACGGTCCAGGTGTCGATGGAAGAAGCGGCGATCATATAACCCAGCACCAGCGCAGCGAGCGTAGACAGACGCGCATAGATTGGGTGATCGCTGAGGCGGGTGCCGGCAAATCTTAGGGCGCGGGCGTGGGCGATCCAGAGAGTGAAGAAGGCCACCAAAGTGGCCGCCGCCACGGGCGCCACGCTGTAGGTGAGCATGCTCAGCCAGGTGCGGAATTGGCCGAGTTCCTTCCACCATGCGATGTCGAGAGCATAAGACGCGACGGTGCGCGCGCCCAGCAAGAGCGCCACCAGGACGACACCGGCGGCGATGAGGGCGGCAGGCGAAGCGAGACGCCGCCCGGGTCCGATTTCACGAGGCATGGATCAAGGGTAGCACTGGCGGCGGGCCGCGGCTTGGAGTGGTAGCGTATAAGGAACCACCATGAACATCCAAAAGGCTACCCAACGTTACGAAACCTGGCTGGGCCGGCATCTGCGCATCCTCCCGGAGGACCTCGAACTCAAGCACAAAGCCATGCGCTCCCAGCCGTTCCCGTTTCTGCGTGCCACTTACTACCGCTGGGCGCAGACGTTCCCGGAGATTTGCGCCGACCTGGCGCGGGCGCCCAAGGCGCTGGCGGTGGGCGATCTGCACGTCGAGAATTTCGGGACCTGGCGTGATATCGAGGGCCGCCTGATCTGGGGCATCAACGATTTCGACGAAGCCTGGGCGTTGCCCTACACGCACGACTTGGTCCGCCTGGCGACCAGTGCGCTTCTGGCGAAAATGGATTGCGATCCCAAGGCCGGCATCGGCGCCATCGTCAAGGGCTACGCGGAGGCGGTGGCGGCGGGCGGGCAGCCGTTCGCCCTGGCCGAGCACCATACCGCGCTGCGCACCATGGCCATTCACCGGCTGCACGACGTCCAGGCGTACTGGCAAAAGCTGCTCGGCCTGCCCGAATTAAAAAAGAAGCCGCCCGCCGGCGCCGTCAAGGCGATTGAGCGGATGATGCCGGAGCGGCGTCTGGCATGGCGCGTCTCGCACCGGGTGGCCGGGTTGGGCAGCCTGGGCCGCGAGCGCTACGTCGCGGTTGCCCAATGGCGCGGCGGAGCGGTGGCGCGCGAGGCCAAGGCTCTGGCGCCTTCGGCCTGCGTATGGGCCGCTGAGGGCAAGGGCACGGCGCCCATCCACTACCAGGAAATCCTGGATCGCTCGGTGCGCTGTCCGGACCCATTCGTGCGCTTGCAAAAGCGCTGGATCGTGCGGCGCCTGGCGCCGGACTGCTCGCGCATCGAGTTAGCCGCGCTGCCCGCCGAGCATGACATCCTGCGCCTGCTGCACGCCATGGGTTGGGAAACCGCCAACATCCACCTGGGCACGCTGAAGCCGCGCGTGATTCTGGCGGATCTCAAGAAGCGGGGGCGGGGCTGGCTGGTTAAGGCGGCGCGCCAGATGGAAAAATCGGTGCTGGCCGATTTCGCGGATTATTCCACGCGGTAGTTGGGCGCTTCCCCGTCGTCTCGGGAAAATGGAAACACGTAGTTTGTCTCGGGTGCATGGGTGTTATCACCCGGTGTGTCCCGTTCGTGGGCTGCCGGAGTCGCCTCGGGTGGAAAAAATGAGAAAAACGGCTCCAATGGAACCGGTTTGGAGTACAATTGGTGTCGGCCAGGAAGCCAAAAAGGAAATCCTGGCTGAGCTGTCCACTCCGAATCAAGGCAACAAAGGGCCTGGCATGGCCCCTGTTTTCACTTGCTCGGAAAAGACAGCTTTATCCCACTAACGGTCGGCTCGTAACCGTTCAAAAAGGTCCGGGACTATACAAGCGGGAGTATAATCCGGGGGGTAAACTTCTGGTCCGGGACGGGCCGGAGGCGCAAAAGCCCCCCAGGAAAGGAGGCATATCGTGTCGACGTTCATTTGCAGGGACCAAACTGGCAGCTCGCAGTTCGAAACAACAATTAATCGTTTCGGATGGCGGTCACTTCAACTTAGCCGCGTCGTTACGGACATCGAGTTATACCTCAAGTTTGAGGATGGCGCCGGGAATGAGCTTGTCCGTGACGATTCCGGCCGCCTCGTTACCGCCCAGGAACAAATCAACAGAATACAAAAGGACTTCGATGCATGGAGGATTGGGAACCCCAAAGAGTTCGCTGCCCGCTTCGCACAGCACGCGAGCGACTTCCTCGAAGAACTCAAGACGAAGAAAGCTGAAAAGCTCGATTTCGATCTCAAGGAGGGAGACCTCGACGACGCCCACTTCCACGAGCCACCGATTACGGCGGATAACCCGTACCGTGGGCAGGGACTGAGTATCGAGAAAGAGTCCCACTTAAAGAAAGTCCGGGACTTCGCAGTGGAAAAAACCCCGTCGGCATTCGAAATAGGCGTGCTCTCCTACGACGTTGCCAAGGATGGATGGCGTGGGTTGCTCCCGGGTACGGTAAAACAGGCCGAGACGCTTGCCCACGTAGGCCAGGCGGGAAAGGTCGGGTTGGGACTGACAGGCGCCGGCATCGCAGTCCAGGTTCCTGACTCACTCTTTGCGGTCCGTTCCTGCTACAGAACCGCCAAACACCTTATAGGTTTGCAAGAGCTCCAGCAGGACGATATGGCTCCGTACGTTGACATATGCGTCAGAGCCACCCGCGGGGACGGTGGAATTCGTTACGCCGGTCCTACCGATAACGACAAATTAGTGCACCGACTCATCAAGGACCATATACTCCCGTACATTATCTACCAAAAATGGAAGAAACTGGCAAAGAAGGGTGCGACGGTCATTACGTTGGGATTGGAAATCGACCTTTTTTCCGCGGTTAAGGCGGGCTTGAAATGGACAATGAGCAAGCGAGGCGTCAAGCGCTACAAGGCGGCTCACTGGCTGGCTTATCACTTTTGCACGTGCGAATGCAACCTCGCAGGTTCTATCGTTCGGGCTCTGACCAGCGATGAGGAGGCGCGTCGGCTACTGAATGAGTGCGACTATGAAGGCATCGCGTGTTGTCTGGCAGAGAAGATGAAGTCGATTTGAGGATCCGGTCCAAATGTACGGTAAGCCGGCGCCCGGCGCCGCGTAGGCACGGTTTCCGAAAAACCCGTGACGGGCTACCTGTTTCCACTTTTTCCCACTTTCCTGCCCGCTTGCAAATGATAGCGCGGTGTGCACAGCGCAGGCTCTCCGATTTCGCCGATTATTCCGCGCGATAGCTAGGCGCTTCCTTGGTGATGATGACGTCGTGCACGTGGCTCTCGCGCAAGCCGGCGGGCGAGATGCGCAGGAAGCGCGCCTTGTTCTGCAACTCGGCCAGGCTGCGCACGCCGCAATAGCCCATGCCGGCGCGCAGGCCGCCCACGAGCTGGTAGACCAGGTCGGCCAGCGGTCCCTTGGAAGCCACGCGTCCTTCGATGCCCTCGCGGTGGGATACGTGGGATACGTGGGATACGGGGACAGGCTACGAAACCCCGAAACTGTGTGAGATCCTCGCCGCTCTGAATCCACCAAGAATGCATCGTGGCACGAATGGCGCGCGTGGTGGTTCCCGGGCTTTGGCATCACGTCACTCAACGCGGCAACCGCCGCGAGACCGTCTTTTTCGATGACCAGGGCCGCAGCCTGTACCTCCAGTTGCTCGCGCACCACAGCCGGCGCTGCTCGGTCCGGGTGGTGGGCTACTGTCTGATGGGTAACCACGTCCATGTGATTGCGGTCCCGCCGGCGGAAACCGCGTTAGCCAAGAGCCTGGGCCGAACCCACGTGGATTACGCGCGTTGGCTGAATCTGCGCTTCGGCCAGACGGGGCACGTCTGGCAGAACCGTTTCTTCTCCTGCCCCATGGACGAGCCCCATCAGTGGGAAGCCTTGCGGTATGTGGAGTGCAACCCGGTTCGTGCGGGCCTAGTCATGGAGGCGCCGGACTGGCCGTGGTCGAGCGCCGCGGCGCACACTGGCGGGATAGACCGCTGCGGCGTACTGGATATGGCGGAATGGGAGCGGCGCTGGACGCCCGGGGCGTGGCGCGAGGCGCTGGGCAGCGGGATCGCCGACGCCGCGCTCTGGGAGCGGATTCGCGAGGCGACGCGGACGGGGCGTCCGGCGGCTGGTGAGGAGTTCGTCAAACGGTTGGAGGCTGAGCGGAAGCGTCGTCTGCTGCCACAGAAGCGCGGACCCAAGGCCAAGGCAGCGCTGGACGAGCGGCAGATGAGCCTGCTCGCAGGATAGTTTCGGAGTTTCGTAGCCTGTCCCCGATACCCGTACCCGATACCCGTACCCGGATACCCGGATACCCGGATACCCGTCCCCTTTGAGCCTCCTGATACTCAATGTGCAGCTCGGCACACGTCTGTTTCAGGTGCCCGACGAGCGAGTCCAGCGCAACCTTTTCGTGGTCGATTCTCCTCTGTTGTGGCATTGTTAGAGCAATCTCTTCCTTGTGTCTCCAGGTATAGGCCATCTTCCGGCTCTTGCGCCCGGCGCCTCTCCCCTCGCCCATCCTCCGCGCCCTGCGCTCGTCGAAAAGGAGCAGATGTCACTCGAGCGGCACGACGCGGCGACGAGCAGGATACCTTAACGCTTCCCGCCGCCGGTAAGTTCGTCGTACTTAGCCACGATCAGGCGACAATCCGCTGTCTGTTCGGGGGACAGCCTAAAGCTGATGCGGTCGAGTGGCGCCTGTTCGCCTGGGAACAGGACGGTGATGTACGCCTCCTGCGCGTCGGCTAGCCCGCGAACCAGCTCCACGCCTTCGATCTCCGTCTCCTCAGTGTCGCCGCTCAACGATGTGGCGGCGGCCCAGTCTAGCCGTTCTGCCGAGTTCAGCAGCCTTCCATCTGCCACGACCAGAACGGGAGCCGACGTGAAGGTCCCGTATGTCGTCGCGACCGTCAGCTTAAGGCCCGCAACCGTCTGCGTGTGGTCAAGGCGCTGGCCCACGTAGGGCGTCAACTTGAGCCGATGCCATGAAAGTCGCCAGCGAAACCGCACTTCATGCGGCTTGTTTGGATAAAAGACCGTCAGCGCCAGAGCTGGGTCGGTCTTCTGGATGATCTCTGGGGCGGCGGGCTTCTTCTCGGTTGCCGCGACGGGACCGAGCATCGCCACGGCAAATCCGGTAACGGCGAGGTCTCTCCAGGAAAGCGTTCTCATACAGTTATTTGCCGGGGATGTTCCGGGACGGACTACGAGACCCCGAAATCAGACGGCCTCCGAACTGCGGAGTTGCGTAGCCCGTCCGCGAATATCCCTGTCCACGAACATCCTCATACGATGAAGCAGTGCGCCTGCCAGCGCCGAAGTCTCAGAAAACTCGTGCGGCCCAGGCCGTTTGAGTGAATATTGCTTCTGTTTTTCGCTTCCAGCTCTTTGCGCGTGCACAGCTCAGAGTTGGCCGATTTCGCCGATTACTCCGCTCGGTAGTTGGGCGCTTCCTTCGTGATGATGACGTCGTGAACGTGGCTCTCGCGCAAGCCGGCGGGCGAGATGCGCAGGAAGCGCGCCTTGTTCTGCAACTCGGCCAGGCTGCGCACGCCGCAATAGCCCATGCCGGCGCGCAGGCCGCCCACAAGCTGGTAGACCAGGTCGGCCAGCGGTCCCTTGGAAGCCACCCGGCCTTCGATGCCCTCGGGCACCAGCTTGGAGCCGGGGTCCTGCTCATAGCGGTTGGTCTGCCCCTGCGACATGGCGCCCAGTGAGCCCATGCCGCGATAGGTCTTGAAGGTGCGGCCCTGAAAGAGAATGGTCTCGCCGGGACTTTCATCCGTGCCGGCCAGCAGGCCGCCGATCATTACCGTGTCCGCGCCCGCCGCAATCGCCTTGGTCACGTCGCCCGAATACTTGACGCCGCCATCGGCCACCAGCGGCACTCCGGTGCCGCGCACGGCCCGCGCGCAGTCCAGGATGGCCGTGATCTGCGGCACACCCGCGCCGGAAACCACGCGCGTGGTGCAGATCGATCCCGGCCCGATCCCCACCTTGATGCCGTCCACGCCGAGCGCGACCAGTTCCCGCGCGCCTTCGAACGTGGCCACGTTGCCGGTGAGCAGTTGCACGCCGGGCTGCCTGCTCTTGATGGCTTTCACCGCCGCCATCACGCGCGTGGTGTGGCCGTGTGCCGTATCGATGGCCAGCACGTCCACTTTGCGTGCCACCAGTTCCAGCGCGCGCTCCAGGAAATCGCCGGTAGCGCCGATCGCCGCGCCCACGCGCAGCCGCCCCTGGCTGTCCTTGGCGGCGTTGGGATACTTCAGTTTCTTCTGGATGTCCTTGACCGTAATCAGGCCCTTGAGGTTGTACTGGTCGTCCACCACCAGCAACTTCTCTACGCGGTGCTGGTGCAGAATGGCTTCGGCCTGTTCGAGGGTGGTGCCCACCGCGACGGTCACCAGGTTCTCCTTGGTCATCACCTCGGAGATGGGGATGTCGGAGCGCGTTTCGAAGCGCAGGTCGCGATTGGTGAGGATGCCGACCAGCTTACCCGCTTTGGTCACCGGCACGCCGGAGATGCGGTAACGAGCCATCAGCGCCCGCGCGTCGGCGATCGACTGCTCCGGCTCCACCGTGATGGGGTCCACGATCATGCCGCTTTCGCTGCGTTTCACGCGGTCCACCTCTTCGGCCTGCCTCTCGATGGGCATGTTGCGGTGGATGATGCCGATGCCGCCCTGCTGCGCCAGCGCGATCGCCAGATGCGATTCGGTCACCGTATCCATGGCGGCCGAAACGATCGGAATGTTCAGGCCGATCTCGCGCGTCAGTTGGGTTCGTGTGTCGGCTTCGGACGGCAGCACTTCGCTGCGGGCCGGCTCGAGCAGAACATCGTCGAAAGTGAGGCCCTCGGTGATTACGTCTTGGATCATAGGGATTTTTCCTATGATAGCGTACAGCGCCCGCAGCCCCGTAGGGCAGGTCTCGGCCTGCCAGTGAATCTAAAGAAAGCGAAGCCGCGAGCGTGATGCGGGCGCGGCTGATTCAGTTGTTACGGAACGAGGCCCTATCCCACCACCCGCGGCAATTCTTCCATCGGCCCCATCCACTCCAGCTCGCGCTCCATGTCCATGTGCAGCCGGAATTTCCTGCGCACCGCTTCCAGCTTCGCGCCGCGAATATCGATCTTGCTCAGGTCGTATTGGCCGATGCCAAAATCGCCGCAGAAATTCAGATAGCCGAGCCACTTCGGATCGATGCCCATCACTTCCAGCCCCACCCGGTCGGCCGCAATGTAGTCGCGCGAGGCAATCGCCACGCGCGAGGCCACCGGTGTTCCGGATGACGGGCCATTGCCTTCCATCCCCTCGTATCCGTCGATCACCGTCGCACCCCAGAACGGCTTCATCGCCTGCGCGGTCAGGAAAATGTTGTAGTGCGTCTGGCGCAGCCCGTTGTGCGTCACCCGTTTGTCGTTCCATCGCGGCATCACGCCCGGCGCGCTGTGCAGCGGCGCGCCCAGCGCCATGTTCTTCACCGATAGCGTGGCCACCACGGTGTTGTGCGTTTTCATCATCGCCGCGCAGATGACGAGGCGTCCGGGTCCATCAGCCGCGCGCCCAGCCGCGCCGGCTTGGCGTGCAGGTCGTAATCGATCAGCGGAACGGTGACGTACCGGGCTTCGCGGTTCAGATCCACCAGATCCACCTTCAGCGGCTTGTGCTCGCTCGCAATCTGCCGGTAGCCGAATTCCTCGAACGCATACATCGTGTCGCCCGCCGAAGCTTCCGCCACCATCACCGGCCCTTTGAAACGCGGCTCCAAATAATCCAGGATGCCGTGGACCGCGTTCACGTGCGTGCTGGCAAGCTGGTTGGTCATCGAAACGAAATTGGGCTTGATGACGACGTACTTCTTCGCCCGCAGCGCCGGGCCGATCTGATCGTCGATCGCCTCGAGCGCCGCGACAATATTCTTACGGCGATCGTCGCCCTGGACCACCGAAACCGTCGACCGCGGCAGCGGCGGCGCCTGCCCCAGCAGCGGCCGCAGGGCCGGGGCAAAAGCGGTGAGTTGCAGCATGGTACGGCGTGTGAAACGCATCGGGGTGGACCTCCACTCTGAAATATAATACGATATTAGCATCTAGTCATATCGATTAGGAGTCGCGCATGAATCGAACTGCTTCACGCCGCACTTTTCTGGCTGCCGGGCTGGCTCTGCCCGCCGCCGCATCCGCCGCCCGGTCCTCCGACCCGCCGCCGGCTCCGCCCCAAGCCGGCTCGGCTGCGCCGGCCCTCGAGTACCGCATCCTTGGGAAAACCGGACTCAAGGTGACCAGCGTCGGCTTCGGCTGCATGATCACCTCCGACGGCAGCGTCATCGAGCGCGCCGCCGATATGGGTATCACCTACTTCGACACCGCCCGCGTTTACCAAAACGGCAACAATGAGCGCATGGTCGGGGCCGCGCTCAGGAACAAACGCAAGAACATCGTGTTATCCAGCAAGACCGGCGCCCACACCCGCGCCGAGGCGCTCGATCAGCTCGACACCAGCCTCAAGGAGCTCGGCACGGATCATCTCGACATCTGGTATCTGCACGGCAAAACGCGCCCGGAAGACGTCACCGACGAGCTGATCGACGCGCAGCAGACCGCCAAACAAGCGGGCAAGATCCGCTTCGCAGGCGTTAGCACGCACAGCGGCCAGGCCCAGCTCATCCCTTTCCTCGCCGCGCATCCCAAGATCGACGTGATTCTCTCCGCTTACAACTTCACCCTGGAGCCGGTCGTCACCACCGTGTTGGAACAGGCGGCCAAGGCGGGCAAAGGCACCGTGGCCATGAAGGTGATGGCGGGCGGCTTTCGCCGCATGAAGCCGGACGATCCGAACTATCAAAAGCTGAAGCAGGAAGGCGCCATGCTCTCGGCGCTCAAGTGGGTCGTTCACAATCGGAACGTCAACACCACCGTCCCCAGCATGACCGACATCGACCAGCTCGAAGAAAACATCAGGGCCATGTCCGCGCCCTTCGGAAAGGACGACGAGAAACGGCTGGCCGCCCAGCTCGAGCGCATCAGCCCGCTCTATTGCCGCATGTGCGGCGCCTGCCAGGACCAGTGCCGCCAGGGGCTGCCGGTGGAAGACATGCTCCGTTTCCTCACCTACGCCGATGGCTACGGCCAGTTCGCACTCGGCCGCGAGCACTTCCTTTCACTCGCCCCCGGCCACGTAGCGGCGAGCTGCGGCGATTGCGACTCTTGCACGGTGCAATGTCCCCATGGCGTGAAGGTCGCGGAGCGGCTGCTCCGCGCGCAGGAGCTGTTCCGATGCTAAAGAAGATGCTAAAGAAGATGATGTGGATTGCGATGCCGCTGGCGGCGCTCGCCTGGGCGGACGATGCGCCGGCCCCGGCCCCGTCTTGCGCACTCGTGCCCGGCTGGTCGCAGAGCGGCCCGGCGCGCTCGTATGAATCCGCCAACCTCTTCGAGTACATGGATGGCAATGCCGAGGGCTATCTCATTTACGGTTTCCGCATTATGAAGGGTGTTACCTGCCGGCAGGGCGAAGTCAGCTTCGTCATCGATCTTTCCGATATGGGCGATGTCGATGGCGCCTATGGCATCTTCTCCGCCAATCGCGATCCGCAACTGCCCACAGACAAGATCGGTATGGCGGGTCAGGTGGCGCCGCGCCGCGGCATGTTCGTCAAGGGAAACTACTTCGTCGAGATCGCCGCCAACCCGGAGGGCGATCACACTGCGGCCTTGCGGGCGTGGCTGGCGGCTCTGGATGGCACCATCAGCGGCAGCACCGTTTTACCGGAAGCACTCGCCTGGTTTCCCGCCGAGGGCCGGCAGTCGCTGCGGCTGGTGCCCGAGAGCGTCCTCGGCATACACCTGCTCAAGCGCGGCTACGTGGCCCAATACGATTTCGGCAAGGCCTTCGTGGCGTTTGAGGCGTCGCCCGATTCAGCCAACGCAATCATGCAGAAATTGCGCACTCGTTTCGGCCAGGTCACCGCCGCGAATCTCGGCGACGACGCATTCCAGACCACCGACCAGTATCTCGGCCGCCTGTTCATCTTCCGCAAAGGCCGACTGATCGGCGGCTACTCGATCAAAGCAGAGGGCCACGACTCCGCCGCCCTGGCCTCCGCGCTGGCGGCCCATCTCCGGTAACCGTGGGAAGGTTGGCGGCCCGCGCGCGCCGATTGTTCAATTGGCCCGTGGAGTTTATACATTTCTTCAAGCGGCGGCAGCGCGGACGAGCTGAGTATCCGCGGTTTCTTGCCCTCGCATTCCGTCGGAAGTTCCGGGTGCCGTGCCATCTCTTTGCGTAGTAGGGTGATCCGATCCAGACAAGACGGACTTCGATGGCGGCTCATAGGGGCGCCCCGTTTGGCGCCATAGGCGATGAGCGAAACCAGGAGGATTCACTCCGCAGGGCCGCGAGCGCCGGTCACATTAGTACACAGCTTTACATGTATTCCGGAATCTGAATTCCCAGGATGCCGGCGGTACGTTCCAGTTGCCGGCGGAAGAAATCGGTCATCCACAAAAGGAAAACTTTCTTCTCGCGCTGCTCCTCCTGGAGGATTGGGTACTGATGATAGAAGTTGTTGAAGGACTGCGCCAGTTGGAACGCATATCTGGCGACATGCGCCGGCTCGCCGGCGCCCAAGGCGCCAACCAAGGCGGAATCGGCCTTGGATGCGGCCAGCAGCACTTGCCAGAAATCCTCGCACTGCAATTGCCGTGCGAGCACCTCGCGGGAAAGCTCGGCCGCGAAATCCGGCACCGGTTCACCGCGCTCTTCCAGCTTGCGCAGAATGTTGCGCGCCCGTACCGCGGTGTACTGCACGTACGGGCCGGTCTCGCCCTCGAAGCTGAGCGCCTCCTGTAAGTCGAATGCGATCACCGAGGTGCGCGTGAACTTGAGCAGGAAATAGCGCAGCGCGCCGATCGCGATCTGCTCGGCCACGCGTTGCCGCTCGGCGGCGGGCTTGTCCTGGTGCCGCGCATCCACTTCCACCAGCGCCTTCGAAATCAGGTTGTCGATTAGGTCGTCGGCTTTGACGCCCAAGCCCTTGCGCCCGGAAACTTCCACGTAAGGCCGCTGCCGGTCCTCCTCGGAAAGCGGAATTCCCAGATCGGCGCAGCAGCGCGGCGATAGCGCCACCATCTCGTACGAGAAATGGATCGACTGTTCCGCCTGCGCCGCATAACCTAAGCCGCGCAGTCCGGCCGCCACCACGTCCTGCAAGTAAGACTGGCGCGCGTCAATCACGTTGTAGACGCGCGATCCGTGTCCGAACTCGTGTTCGCCTTCGGAAGCAGTGTCCGTGCTCACCCAGAGCACGCGCCCGTCGGCGTAAGTCATCAGCGGCCGGTAATGAAAGTCTGTGCCCAGCAGACCGAATTTCCAAAGCTGATAGGCGATGTCCTTGCCCACATAAGTCACCGTGCCGTCGGAGCGCACGATCACCTTACCCTCTTCGGAGAGTCCCGGCATCACCCAGCAGCCGGCGTTCTTGCCCTCGGTTTCGAAGTAAATGGCCTGGCGCTGCTTGAGCTGCTCGAAGGCCGCATCCCAGAATTGCAGGTGCAGGATTTCGCTTTCGCGCGGCAGCACATCGTACTCGACGTCGAGTCGCAACATCGTCTTCAAATGCGCCTGAACGATCGCGTCCGCCACCATGTGCCCCATTCGCGCCAGCTCGCCGGCGCCGGCTTCGATGGCATGCAGTGTCTCGCTGCGCCAGGCGAGCGACTCCGGCCGCTCTTTGTAATAGCTCGAAGTGCGCGCGTAGAGATCCCAGCAGTAGTAATCGAAGCGCACCGCCGGATCGGCAAGCAGCGCCTCCACGTCGGCCGACGTCTTCTGTTCCAGGAAATGGAAGCCCACCACCACGTCGGCCACTTGCACGCCGGTGTTGTCGATGTAGTTCTGCACCTCCACGCGCGCTCCGCAAGCGCGCAGCATGCGCACGAACGTATCGCCTAGCGTGGCGTTGCGCAGGTGGCCGATGTGCGCCGCCTTGTTGGGATTGATGTTGGTATGCTCGACGATGATCTTCCCTCCCGAAGACTCGCCGTAGGCTTCGATCCCCCGCAGCAGATCCGCGTACGCCGCCCGGTCCAGCCGGATATTGATGTAGCCGTTGCCCGCCACTTCGATCGCCGCTACGCCTGGAATCGGCCCGATTTCGGCGGCCAACTCAGCTGCGATTTTCTTCGGCGGCTGCCGCAACAGCTTGGCAAGCTGGAATGCCGCCGGCACCGCGATTTCGCCGAAATCGCTCTGCCGCGGCTGCTCGATGGCAACGGTCAGGTCCACGCCGTAGTGAACCTGTATGTGCGCGTGAAATGCGTCTGCGACCTGCTTTTCAATGGAATGGAACACGGGAACCTATGAGTATAACAGCCACGGGAAAAAGGCCGCGATGTCAGTCTTATCTCATACAAGATGAGCCTGGGGCTGGCATTGGTTTCTCATACAAGATGAGCCTGGAGGGGGCGAAGTCCGGCATGCTGGGGGTTGATCGTCAACATGCAGGTAGCAGAAGGGTT
>Ga0181521_10003140_pt1 | contig 19545 bp, 25 predicted proteins | sample PEATcosm2014_Bin_32_FD_119764 | JGI IMG/M metagenome (GOLD analysis project Ga0181521, IMG submission 119764) | Peatland microbial communities from MTU Mesocosm Facility, Houghton, MI, USA - PEATcosm2014_Bin02_60_metaG | ecosystem: Environmental > Terrestrial > Soil > Wetlands > Peat | place... | reverse complement strand
GCGAGCTCATCCTTGGTTTCCGTGAGCTCCTTCGTCCGGATATCCGCTAGAAAGACGTGTCCGCCCTCTTGCAGTACCTTGCGTGCAATCGCTTTCCCGATGCCCCTTGCACTACCGGTGACGAGTACCCGCTTGTTCTCTAGGCGCTTCATCGGACGTAACCTGCGACCTGTCAATAATCGACAATTACGTTGAGACGGGCGGTGCGGAGGGAGTTAACTTTCGTGTGGTGGAATTCAAGGAGCCATCCACAAATGCCGTGCTCCTGTCGGCGGCGCATTCGGTGATCGGCACGGAGCGGACAACCGCATCACTCACGCGAACAGCAACGCGTTCGTGCGGTTACTCGCAGAGCGCCCGTGTGCGCTATATCAACGATAGTCGCAGCCGACCAGAGCAACTCCAGTTCTCCTCGAACTGACGACCGATGTCCCACTTCGGTACCTCCCCTGAAGGCCAAAGCGGCACGCGTCTAACCGCGCTGCCGGTTGCGGCCACGGTATTTCCCCATAAGGGACAAACGTTCCCAATGGGAAAAAGTATGGTCAATTAATCGTGAGTTGTCAATTTATTGCGGCGCGCGACCAGCGGCGCAAGTTGATGAGATCCGCTGCTCGGCCCGCGATGCGCCGCGGTAACTTGGCGAAACGTGTTCGAGGGATACCGTCTGTGTGAGCCGCCTTTACTGAGGCTTTCACGGGCGTGTTCGGCGGTGACGGACGCGCGCAAGCCGACTAGGGCGCTGGACGGTTGCAGAAGCATGCCCGACTCGGTCTTAGCGTGTGTGCGCACATTGGATTTTGACGCGCCGAGCGCGAAGGCCGTAAAATCCGCGTGTTCCTGTGTTTTCCTAAGGGGAACGAGTGCTCGCAAAGATTACAAAGCGTAAAACCCGGTCCCGCGGCGAGGTAACCACGATGATCCCCCGCGAATCGACGCGTCTAAACCGGAAGGTCGCGCCGGATCTCAGCGCTCGCGTCCGGGAGATCCTCCGGACGCGGGGTCTGTCCCTGCGCGAACTTGCCGCAATCTCGGGCATCCCTATCTCGACATTATCCAAGGTTCAGAATGGCTTAGCGACGCTAAGCTACGTGCAGCTAAGCAAGCTAGCCGCCGGGCTCGGCCTCGAGCTGAATGAACTCTTCACGTCGCTCGCCAAGGATGTACGCACCGGACGGCGTGCCGTAACCCGCAAAGGGGAGGCGCCCAGAGAAGCCACCGAACGGTACGACTTCGAGATGCTGTGCGGGGACCTCGCCAATAAGAAGATGAACCCCGCGGTGATGGAGATCACCGCGCGCACCCTGGACGATGCCGGCGGCTTGATTGCGCATGAAGGCGAGGAATTCGCGTATGTCCTCTCCGGATCCATCGAAGTGCACACCGAGGACTACCGGCCGACGCGGCTAGATGCTGGGGACAGCATATATATCGACAGTACGTCTGGACACGCGTACGTCAGCGTCGGCGACGAACCGACCGCCCGCGTTCTCGCGGTAAGTTCCCGCGCATTTCCTAGCGCACCTAAGGCCTAACTGCGCGCAGAGGCCGGCTCCAGGCGTGCCTGTGCCCGCAGTGGCCATAGGTAGCCGCCTCCGCTTTTCGGCTTTGTCGTCCGCCCGCATCCGCGAATGTGCGTAGTCCCGGTGTGTCGAAATTCTCGCTCGCTCGTGCCCCCGGTTGTCATTCGGCCTCGTGTCTGCTGGTTGTCCCGCCATGCCAATCGCAGACGCGCGCCGGCTGTGTCCGATACGAAGCGTATATTTCGGCCACGACGTGCCTCCGGCGGTTCTGGCTGCCAACCAGGTCGCGGCCGCCGTTTTCGGAGCAAGCCGGCAAGCCGTGTCTGCCCGCAGGGCCGATGATTGGCACCACCTCTGACCCTCACCGCGTCCATAGGCTGGGTGTACCGATACGGAACAGTTTTGCTCGACGGGATCACTACGGATACACTGCCGCTGGCCCAGCCCCCATCGCGAGGCGATGACCCGGGTCTGGTCACGTAGATCCACGGTCAGGTGCCTCCGAATGACGGATCTTTCCCTAACCGGTGCGCGCGCGCTCGATTCGCAGGATGTGCTGCGCACGTATCGCGAGCGCTTCGTCCTTCCCAAGGATGTCGTCTATTTGGATGGTAACTCGCTTGGCGCGTTACCCAAAGCAACTATGCCGCGCCTAGTCGAGGTCACCGAGCAGCAATGGGGCCGCGACTTGATCGGCAGCTGGAACCGGCACGACTGGATCAATTCACCGATCAACGTAGGTCGAAAAATCGCGCGGCTTATCGGTGCCGCGCCGGATGAGGTCGTTGTCACCGACACAACCTCCGTGAACCTATTCCGCCTGGTTGTCGCCGCCCTCGAGCTTCAGTCGCAACGAAGCGACGTCCTGTCCGAATCCGGTAACTTCCCGACGGACCTCTACATCTGTGAAGGCGCGACGCGCGCCTTCGGCCGCGGCGCGCGTCTGCGGATCGTCTCTCGCGATCGAGTCGCCGATTCCATCGATTCGTCAACGGCGCTTCTGCTGCTGACACACGTCCATTACAAAACGAGCGAGACGTATCGAATGGCGGAGATCACAGAGGCCGCACACGCGCGCGGCGCATTAGTCCTTTGGGATCTTAGTCATAGCGCCGGTGCCATGCCCGTGGACCTCAACGGCGTGAAAGCTGACTTCGCAGTCGGGTGCGGGTACAAATACCTGAATGGCGGGCCTGGAGCGCCGAGTTTTCTCTACGTGGCGAAACGCCATCACGCGCGGGCATTCAACCCAATCTCAGGGTGGCACGGCCATGCAAGACCGTTCGATTTCACCGACGAATACGTCCCGGCTCCCGGCATCCGCGGCTACCTTGCTGGCACGCCGTCAATCATCGCTCTAGCGGCACTGGAGGTCGGGGTCGATCTGCTGCTCGAGGCCGGAATCGAGCGCATCAATGTGAAAACGCGGGCATTAGCCGACTACTTCGTCGCGTTGGTGGAATCGTCGTGCGCCGACCTCGGGGTCGAACTCGCTAGCCCGCACCGGTCCGACGAGCGCGGCAGCCACATATCGCTCTCACACGCACACGGATTCGAGATCATGCAGGCGCTAATCGCTCAGTCCGTGATCGGTGACTTTCGCGCTCCCGACATCATGCGATTCGGCTTCACGCCGCTATACACACGCTTTGAGGATCTTTGGATCGCGGTCGATGTTCTTCGACAGGTATTGCTCGATGAACGCTGGCGCGAGCCGCGTTTCGCGGTACGCTCTACCGTGACCTGAGTTTCCGATGGAAACTTGAATATGGCCGCTTCCAACGACTCGTCTTCGGCCAGCGGAGCCCTGACGCTCGTCGAGGCGACCGCTGCGGAGTCCGCGGCCATTATCGTGACTGCGCTTCTCGGCGAGTACAGTCTGCTAATCATGCCGTTCATCGTCACCGCAATGATGCAGAGCTTTGGCCTCGACGAACTTAAGGCTGGCAACCTGGTCTCCGTGCAACTTGTGACCATGGGCGTTGCCGGGATACTGGTCTCTTATCTGCTTCGCCGCGTCCCCGCGCGCCGCATTGTGATCGGTGCAGCCGTGCTCATTGTTGGTGCCAACCTTCTATGTGCCCTCGGCGTTGGTGCCCCGGCGCTGCTGGTCGGTAGATTTCTGACCGGCGTCGGGGAGGGATCGATGATGGCTGCCGCGGGAGCGATTGCCGCCGGCGTTCCGAACCCACATCGGCTGTTCTCGCTCCTTGGACTCGCGATCGCCGGTATGGCCGCAGTGGCTTTGATCATTGCCCCGTTTCTGATCGAGGCACTCGGACCCCGGGGCGTGTTCTGGCTGCTTGCGTGCAGTCCACTCGCAGCGCTCGCGGCAGCCCCATGGCTACCGGACAAGGCCACGGCCAATGCGGATGCGCCGGAGCTGGGTGCGCTGAGGATTCGTGGAGCGATACCTGTGCTCGTGTCCTTCGCACTGCTGTGGGTCGGGGCTAGCGCGCTATCGGTCTTCGCCGAGCTGATAGGCACGGCACATGGACTGTCGCTTGGGCAGGTCGGTACCTACCTCGCAATCGGACAGGTTGCCGGCATCGTCGGCGCGCTCGCGGTTGCCCGATTCGGTGAACAGCTTGGCCTGCGCGCCTCCATCGCGAGCGGGAGCGCAGTGATGGCCGCCGCCGGATTCGTGATGGTGTATGGCGCCGGAGCCGCTGGCTATGCGGGAGGGGCCTAGCGTTGATGGCGCGGCTTGACGAAACGGGAAGTGTTGTTGCGATGTCCGTCGCGTTCTACACGTTCGCGTTCGGCTTGGCGCCGGCCCTGGTGGCCGTCATCGACCCGGCGGGCTACGGCTATGGCGATGTCGCAATCCTGGCCACGGCGGCATTCGTCGTGAGCGGTCTGCTCGTCTTCCTAGTCCAGTCGGCCTCGGCAAACCTCGCGAGTCATCGGGCGCGTTAAGGGACTTGCAAGCATGACCGCCTACACGATGAGCTCCCCATCGGCCCATGTGGACACATTTGCACGCGACAACCTGCCGCCGGTCGAGGAGTGGCCGGAGTTCCGCTTCACATTACCCGAGCTGCAGTACGCCCCGCGGATCAATGTCGCACAGGTGCTCGCGGACGATGCGGTCGCAGAGGGGCACGGCGACAGGCCGGCGCTTTACCAAGACGGGTCCGTTTGGACCTACGACGAACTCGTCAAGCAGAGCAGCCGCATCGCTCACGTCCTGATCGCAGACGAGGGCCTGGTCCCGGGCAACCGCGTACTGCTCATGGCGCCGAATTCGCTGTTGCTCGCCGCCGCATGGCTGGCCGTGCTGCGGGCGGGTGGTATTGCCGTCACCGCGATGCCGCTGCTGCGGGCGAAGGAACTGGGCCAGATGGCGTCGCAGGCACGGATCGACCACGCGCTGTGCGACGCGCGACTGCTGCCCGAGGTCGTTCAGGCCGCCCGCGATACCGGCTACCTGCACCACGTCCGGGCATGGGGGAACGGCGATCTGGAGCGGCGCATGGCGCGGCACGCCGCGCACTTTCCACCCGTCGATACGGCGGCCGATGACGTCGCGCTGCTGGCGTTCACGTCCGGCACCACCGGGATACCCAAGGCAACGATGCACTTTCACCGCGACGTGCTCGCGATGGCGGATGTCGTGGCCCGGCACCTGCTTGAGACGAGGCCGGATGACGTTTATGTCGGAAGCCCTCCGCTCGGCTTCACGTTCGGTCTCGGCGCATTGCTCGTGTTCCCACTCCGGTTCCGCGCGGCCGTGGCTTACGTAGAGCAGCCGTCCCCCGCCGCACTTCTCGGTGCCGTGGAGCGGTATCGAGCCACTGGCCTGTTCACGGCGCCGACGATGTACCGGACGCTCGCCCACGAGACTAGCCAATTCGACCTCAGGAGCCTGCGCCGTTGCGTATCGGCTGGCGAGCCCCTGCCCAAGGCAACTTCGGACGCCTGGTACGCCGCGACCGGCATCCGCCTGATCGACGGCATCGGTTCGACCGAAATGATCCACATCTTCATCGGTGCGAGCGGTGCCGACATTCGGCCTGGCGCGACCGGCAAGCCCCTGCCGGGCTACGAAGCCGTGGTGCTCGACGAGCAGGGGCGACCACAAAGCTGTGGCACCGGCCGGCTTGCCGTGCGTGGCCCGACCGGCTGCCGGTATCTCAACGACCGGCGACAGCGCGACTACGTTCAGAACGGCTGGAACGTCACGGGCGACCACTACCGCATCGACGACGACGGGTATTTCTGGTTCGAGGCGCGCGGAGACGACATGATCGTCTCTGCCGGCTACAACATCGCCGGACCCGAAGTCGAGAATGCGTTACTCGCGCATCCTGCGGTCAAGGAATGCGCGGTCGTTGCCTCGCCCGACTCGCAACGCGGCCAGATCGTGAAGGCGTTTGTCGCCGTGCAGGCAGGCCAGAGCGCCGATCTGCACCTGGTCGATGAGCTTCAGCAGTTCGTCAAGCAACGGATTGCTCCTTACAAGTACCCACGAGCGATCGAGTTCGTCAACGCGCTACCGAGGACGCCGACGGGCAAGGTTCAGCGTTACGTGCTGCGCGCCGCAGAGCTGCGTAAAGCGGCGAAGCCCGAGGCGCTCTGACACCGTCGTTGGCGTCCAAGTGATCAGGGGGCGCACATGACTCCGTACCGTTATAGCCGATTGCTCGCTACCGTCGCGCTCGCGTCATCGGCCTGCGTGAGCGCCGCTCTCGGGAACAGTCCGCCGAACGTGATATCAGCGGATTGGAGCAAGGTGATTGGACTATCGACCGCCAACGCCTCGATTGAGGTCTGGGTGGAACCCCCTCTGCGCAGAGGCTATTCGATCCATGACCAGCTCTTCGGAGCGCTTCGCGCCCTGAGCGCCGACTACGCGCACTTTCAACCATGGAGCGTTTTCCCGCGATTGGCCGTCGCGGAACTGAAGCCGCCGACGAATGGCAAGGCGTTCTGGGATTTTAGCCTGATGGACCCGATCGCCGAGGACTTCATGCAGGCAACGGCGAAACATCCGGTGATATTCGACATCGGCACTCTGCCGGATCGAATGTTCAGGTCGAAGACACCCGTCGTGCTCTCGGACAATGCCGACGAGGCTATCAAGACGCACGAGCGACCGTATTTCGAGAATGTGCGGGAATTGTTTTTTGCGCTAGACATGTTTCCCGACACTGCGCAGCGGATTGACGTCGACTTCGACGAGCTGGTGGCCGAAGTGACTAAGCCTGCTCCGGCTGAGTCAGAACAACCGGGTGATCCTCCACCGACTGATTAGAGCGTCACCAAGTCCACGCTGGCCTTCTCGTACAAACTGAGCAGAAAGTGCCGCTAACGAACCGAAGCCGATTCAGGGGCTTGCGAGGCGCTGATCTTCTAAGTCGTTGAATCGCGGGCGCCTGCCGCTTTTTCGGTTTGTTCGGTTCTGGTGCGAACTCGAGTTCAGGATGTGCCGGAGGTAACCTCGCACGACGCCGCGGAGGAGCCTCCCAATGACCGCCCGGGTCTACCGTGATGAACTGTATGGCGGTCGGCACTTTCCCAAAGAAATCATCGTTCTGTGCGTCCGCTGGTATGTCACCTACCGTTTGAGCTACAGGGATCTGGCGGACATGATGGCCGAACGCGGCGTGTACGTGGCCCACTCGACCATCCTCCGCTGGGTCCTAACGTACATCCCCGAGTACGCGAAACGCTGGGATCGGTATCGCCGAGCCGTGGGCTGCTCGTGGCGCGCCGACGAGACATACATTCTCGTCAAGGGGCGCTGGTGCTACCTCTATCGCGCAGTTGACAAGCGCGGTCGCTCCGTCGATTTCTACCTAAGCGAGCAACGCGACATCGGCGCTGCGATGGCGTTCTTCCGGAAGGCGCTCGCTACCCACCACAGGAAGCCACCACGAAAGATCACGGTCGACGGGAATCTTGCGACGCACCGGGCGCTTCGGCTCCTTCGCCGACGGAACCCTACTTGGCGCCGAGTCATTGTCCGATCGTGCCAATACCTCAACAATATCGTGGAGCAGGATCACCGAGCCATTAAGCGACGAGTTTCGGCGATGCTCGGATTCAAGAGCTTCGCGAGCGCGGCGACTACCCTCTTGGGAATCGAGCTGGCCCATCGGATTCGAAAACATCAGTTTTCGATTCGCTACCGAAGGACTCGCCGCTACGGTTCCCTAGCCGGGGCCTGGAATCTCGCGCTCGCCTGAACGCGCTCGCGGCCCTTTGGTTCGACTGTCGCTCGCTCGGGTCGGGCGAGATTGCACCAGAACCTCTCAAAGTCATTGAGGCGCTAACGGCCTCAGAATTCAAGTCCTTACGCGGCACCTGCGATACCCCAGTCTCACCAGTGTGAGACGATGACACTGCGAGCGCCGGAAGACGCGGGGAGTTTCTGGAAAATCTCACCATCTCTGAGACTGAGAGAACTCCTCAGACCGCGCCTTGGAGCGCCGGCGGCGCTCCAAGGCTTCTACCGCGCGCGAGTTATGCGTGCGATCTCTGCGCAAAGTCGTCGCGAAGGTGGGCGATGCGCGCCTCAATCGCCGCCTTGGCATCTCCCTTCTCTTTGTCTGCGTTCTTCTGCAACGCCGCGACCTTCGCCTGCATCTCCTGCTCAGCCTGCTTGGATTGCGCTTGCGCTTGCTCGATCTTCTTCGCGATCCGCCCGCGTAGCTGATCAATCTTTGCCTGCAGTTTCGCTTTCCGGTCGCTGCTTGCCTTTGCGTGCTCTGCCTTGAGCTGGTCGAGTTCTGCGCGCATGGCCGTTGCCTCGCGCGCGCGGCGCTCATCCTCCACCGTCGTCTTGAGCGTGCGGTATACGACTCCGCCCAGGGCCTCCATTCGCGTGTCCACCGGGGTGACCCAGTCCTCGGCTATATCCGCGACGACGGCGCACTTGCCCGGCGTCAGAGCTTCCGACACGTCGGACAGGAAGTCCGCGTCTACCTCAGATACATACACGTCACCGACAAAGCCGGCCAGTGTGCCCGCGGCGGCGCCGACGCCCAGGCCGACAGGTCCGCCCAGGATCCCAATCAGGCTCCCGAGAGCCGTTCCCGTAAGGGTTCGCACAGGGAACTCATCGTCCACGCGCAGCTGCGTTACCGTGCCGTCGGCGTTCTTCTTGATAACTGCGTGTGAGTGCAGTGCAAAGCTGCCTTCGCTATCCAGCGCCAAGAGTGCCCGCGCGCCCTGGTAAGCCGCTTTTTCAGTGGCAAATACAACTGTCAGCATCTTGTCCATGTCAATCTCCTAAATGGATGGTGTGAATTCGATCGCCGCTCATGCTCTTGCCAGGTCCAGACCGCTCCGAACGCCTCGCAACGCAGTGCCAAGGGCAATGAACGACGTGCCGTCAACAATGAAATCGATGCCGATGGCGAAGCCGATGAACCAGAGGCTCAATACGGGCAGCTGGATCATCAACATGATGCCCAGCGCTACGGACATGAGTCCGGAGAAGACCGCCAAGCCCCACCGCGGTAACCGCAACGCGCCGGCACCGATAGCCCGGAATGCGCCGCCGACAATGAAAAACGAGGCAAGGAGCAGCGTCAGGCTCAATTCTCCCGCAAGCGGATAGCGGATCAGCAGGTAGCCCGTAAAGCCGCGCAGCAGCGCGCTAAGCAGGTAAAGAAAGAACCCGCTCCAGTTGCGCACGCGAAACGCCTGAATTAGGGATACCACGGCGCCCACGATGAGCAGCCAGCCGAAGGCCAGCACGGTGGCGAGCGTCGCCGTAACGTCGCCCAGGACGCAGACGACGCCCAGCGCGATCAACGCGATGCCGAGCGCCAGGAACCAGCCCCAGGAATCATGGAGCTCGTTGACACCCGCCGCGATAGAAGCGGCAATGGATTTACTTGGTGACATGATCGTGACCTCCAGAAGTATCAGCAGGGATGTGGAATTACTTACCCATGGCGCGAGGCGTACTCGAACTCGGGGGCCGCTCTGAGCGCTTCCTTGGTGGCACCGGGCAGCACGAGCTTGCCGTCCCGCAGCTTTAGCTGCGACACGGGAATGGCGACGTCGTGCCGGTCTAATCCGAGGAAACCACCGGCACCGACGATGGCGTAGGACACCGCCTTGTCGGGAGCGACGATGATGTCGTCGACCGTCCCGATACGCTCGTTCTTGTCGTTGAATACGGACTGACCCAGGATCTGGTGTTTGGCGCTCCAACCCACCGCCACCTCGCGCATCTCGGCGGCCGCCACTCCAATCAATGTCGAGCCGGCGACCTGCGCGGGCGCCGCTGCCGGCAGGAGCAGAACGCATCCGATAAGCATGGCAACACTTAAGCGAGTCATGTGTTTCTCCTGAGAGCTATCGCCGTTAGACCGTAATCAAGAGCCGTTCCGATACCGCTGTGCGTCGGTAAGGAGCCTATCGCTCATGTACCGTACAGTACAGTTTACTCGACTTGATTCCTTTGTCAACTAAACCGTACTGTACGGACTAGTCTATTACCGAAGGCGACACGCACTTGAATAAAAGCGACATCAAACGACAGGCCATCTTGGATACCGCCTACCGGTTGTTCCGCGCCCAGGGATTCGCCAGGACCTCAATTGCAAAGGTGACGGCGCACGCCGGGGGCTCGAAGGCGACCATCTACAGACACTTCTCCTCGAAGGAAGCACTATTCGTCGAGTGCATGATGTTGGCGCTCGAGAATTACATGTCAGGCCCTCTCGAGCACCTCGACACGTTGGACGGCGATCTTGAGGACGTGCTTCGCAACTTTGGCACGAGCGTCCTCAACTTTCTTTGCTCTCCCGAGCAGGTGGAAGTACGTCGCCTGATAATCGCGGAGGCGGCGCGCTCCGGCACAGGCAAGCTGTTCTTCGACAAGATCACTGCGTTACGGTTACGACTATCGTCGTTCCTGGCCGCATGCATGGAAAGAGGAATGCTCCGCCACGGAAACCCCGACCTGGCTGCCGATCAGCTCGGTGCACTGCTCGAGGCTGAACTCCTTGAACCGTTGCTCCTGCACGTGCGAGATGCGGCGCCAGATGCAAAAGAGACTTCGCTGGCGGCCCAACGTGCGATAGTCGCCTTTCTCAGAGCCTATGCGCCAGCCGTCTTAAGAACTAAACCGGTGCGAGGGAGAATACCGCAACGTGTGTAGAGCTCTGCCGCGACTGATTGTGAGAATCTTGGCTCGTCAGGCGAGGCATGAACTTGCGCGGTTTGCGGGTCGTTCCTCGAGTTAAACTGGACCAACCGGTTCTGTTAATCTGCCCCCATGAAGACCAAAACTGAGTCAAAACGACAGGCCATCCTCCAGGCTGCTGCCGAGGTTTTTCGAGAAGTCGGCTTCGAGCGCGCTTCCATGTCGGACATCCGTGAGCGGATCGGCGGCTCCAAGGCGACGCTGTACAACTACTTTCCTTCAAAGGAAAAGCTGTTTTTCGAGGTGATGCACCACGCCAAGGAAGGCGAGCTAAAAGCGATCACGGGTGAGCTGGACGCAGATGCCGATGACTTGCATCGCGAGCTGGTGCAGTTCGGGCAGAGATTTATGAATGTGCTGTATTCCGCTGACGCGATTGCTGTGAGACGCCTGGCGATTGCCGAATCGCGGTACTCCAACATTGGGAAACTGTCGTTCGAGCAAGCGACCGTCCCCATCGAGAAACAGGTCGCCGAATTCTTGAGAAGGGCCATGAAGCGCGGGGCCCTCCGGACTGCCGATCCGAAGATCGCCGCCATGCATCTTCTCTGTTTGCTCGAATCAGAACTGCTACAACGCGTCCTTCTTGGCGTGATCGATACTGTGAAGCCAGAAGCCCTCAGCGGCGCCGTACGGCGCGCGGTGACTGTATTCCTCTCTGGGTACGCGCGACGCTAGTTGCGGCGCGGGTCTCAGTCCGAGCCCGGCAGCGCATGCAAGGTTTACTCGTGGATCAACCGCAAAATCTACCGAAATTCTACCGGTCGACTGATCACAACCAGGTAACTGCGTGTGTACCGTGTCGGATAACGCTTCAGCGCTGACGATCACCGGTAATCCTCGGTGACAGAATCGATAGAGAGACTTGCGCGGCAGAACTTGCCGCGGGCTGAAACCTGCATCGTCAGGGTGTCTGCGGCATCGCAGCAAACTTCGCATAATGGACAGCGAGGCAGATTCGCAATTAGTTAAGCACTCGGCGCCGTGTCGAACTATCTCCGTCTTGTTCCGGCCATGTTGAGACATTCGAGACGCGAAAATTCCCTGCAGAAAGCCGTCACTCGTGGCCTACGGTTTTCAACTAGGCAAGAGCCAAATCAACAAGTCTCGCGGTTCGAAGCCAGGCCCCTATAATTTGACCCCACGCTAGGTGAATCGATTTGTCGACGACACCGTCAACGCGCAATACATCGTACCTTCCAGGAGCAACATGCAAGGCACAAAAAGGCTATATCTAATCTTGGCGCTCACGGCCAGCGTCTGCAGTGCGCAGAGTGCGCCTCCGACGGCGCAAACGAAGCTAGATCACTCCAAAGGTACGGCGACTTTCGTTTCCAACGCGGAGATTGGGGCACTGCTCGCGCCCGCCGCAACAAGCGCGGTCGCCGACAATGTGCTGCGTGTAGTGCCGATTGACGGTGAGTACAATGTCGGCGTTTCGGTTGTCCGACGGGTAAGTGTGAATGGAAAGACGCCGCCAGACGCTATTCTGCACCATGACATTACTGAGATTTATCACGTGCTCAAGGGAAGCGGAATCTTGATCACCGGCGGGACCATAGAAGGGGAGACTGAGCTTCCATCTGACGATCCTGATGTGCGTAACCTGATCGGTCCAAGTACGGTCGGCAAAGTGATTACTGGTGGTACGAGACAGCGAGTCGGCCCAGGGGATGTTGTTATCATTCCCCCGAATACCGCCCACGGCTTCGTCGAGATCACTTCGGGACAGATCACGTACTTGCTTGTTCGTGTCGATCCGCACCGTGTACTTGCCCAGCATGGTCGCAAACCATAAAGGATTTTGAAGCTCGCTCGCTAAGAGGATGACCAGGAGCGGTCGTTCGTGACCGGCAGGTTGGGGTCAATAGCAGACGAATGCCTGGGGACTGCGCGAGCCAATTAGCGGACCGAAGCAGCAATGTCGCAGTGCAGCATACTTCGCATAATCCACAGAGAGATGACTTCGCGATTGATTAAGCGATTTCGACGGCACCAACGCAGCAACTGGCTCGCTCGCTTATCGGCGATCGGATGTTGGTTACCTCTCGCGCTGCCACCGTCTCTTGTCGGCCAAAGCCGGCCGGTCAGTTAGCCGAATTGGCTGGCCGGAAGGCGACGTTCGCAAGCTACGATGGCGAACCACCGCGAGCGGGATTGCGGCCCGATGACTGCAAGCGCAAGCTGCTGCGCGTGCCTGGGCGGACACCATCAGAGACTTCTATGAACCAAAGCAAGGGACTGTTGGCGGCCACATTTGTGTCGGCAGCCATCCTATTCGCCTATGCGGCGCAGGCGATGGATATCATTCAGTTCGATCAGATGACGAACCATGGCCGGCAGGATTTTCTGGATTCTCTGTCAAGAGCCGCCGAAACGGTTCTGGAGCAGGAGGGCCGCAGCGCCGATGCTCAGAAAGTCTTCCATCTTTTCAATGACATTCGTCCCGGCGATAACTTACCAGTGGGCGAGGCTGAACTTAATTTGAATCTGGACAACGAGCGCATTCGCGATACGGAAAAACACATCAAGAATCCCGCTGCGCCGCGGGTGCAGGTCGAGGTCGCTCTGGCTGAGACTTTGGGCAAGAACGGTGTCCAGATAACGCCTGACTTTGTTAAGGCCTTGATGCAGCTGACCGGCACTTTCCATCCCCAGTCGCCGCCGCGAAACCAGTAGCCAACAGGAGGGCGCATGAGCGCATCTCGCCTCACTCGCTTTGCGTGGCCTCTCTCGGCGGCCATGCTGTTCGCTACCACGGCGCAGGCGATGGAAATACGGCAGTTCGACAAGATGGCGGATCAACATCAGTCGGCCTACATCGGCGACCTGATCGTCGGGTCCGAGTATGTTTTGACTGACGAAGGCAACCCTGATCTTGCCGCGCAGGTAAAACATTTATTCACGACAAAACTGGCTGGTGATGCTGACGTTATGGGCATGGTGGAACTTGAAAGGAACCTTGCGTTGGCCCGTGTTGCCGATGCTAAAAGAGCTGCAAAAGATCCGAGCGCACACCGGCTCGAGGTTGAGGACGCGATGCTTGTGACCTTGGAAAAGAACAATATTCCTCTGTCGCAACAGTTCATAAGAGCCTTCAGAGCGATCAACAGCAACTTCAAGCCGAAGTATCCGCCGCAGTGATGGCGCAGTTGACTCGCCGCCGCATCAATTAAGACCCGGGAGTCCGCATGAGCCGATACAAGGGATTATTGGCCGCTACATTGCTGTCGGCACTGCCGCTATCCGGCTGCTTCAAGAGCGATTTCCCACTGCTCACGGTCTTCGGGAGCGTCACGCCGGTCCCGGAAGGTGTTTACACCTACGTCGACACCGGCAAGGCGCCGAAGTCCGTGGTCATTACGCACGACTGGACCGTCACCAAAATGATTTCGACCAAGGACGACGGTTCGGCGAACATCGTAAACCTTCTCATGGACGACCTTGGCGAGGGCTTCTTTCTGGTGATGGATCCCGACAATAACTACTCCCTCATCCACGTCAATCCCAAGGCAATTCTTCAGTTCGACGAATCCACCTATTGCGATAACCTTTTGAGCCTGGCGCGATCCGTGGGCAAGAGCATCGCCGAATACGGCGTCGTCAAGGTGCTTGGCGAAAAGCCTCATGTTTGCAAGTTCAACGACCTCGGCAGTATCGAGCGCGCGATGGCCGCCTTGGCCAGCAGCCGCACCGACACGTCGAACGGGGACACGGTATTCAACCTCCTCGTAATCAGCCGCATCTATAGGCGGTCGTAGCTGATTAGCGTCATTGTCTCGGCGCGACTCCGTGGATCGGCGTGTCGAACCGGGCCTTGTGAGCGGCGCTAAGCGCCCAGCTCCGGCCGTTCAGTCAGCCGAATTGCTTGCCCGGAAGCGGACCTTCGCAGCCTACGAAGGACGACCGCCCCGCGTGGAATTGCGGCGCGACTACTGGAAGCGCAAGCTGCTTAGCGTGCCTGGGCTGACACCACCAGAGGCTTCTATGAACCGAATGCACGGACTGATGGCCGCCACGCTTCTGCTGGTTGCCGCGCTGACGCCTGCCGCAGCATGCGGTGTTCCTTTGGGCGCGTACGAACAGGCAGCTAATATTCCGGGCAAGCAGATGACAATTTTCAAGAGCGACTTTGAAACAACGGTTGTCAGTACGTTGGCGGCTCTACGTAACACGCATTTCACGGACGGGAAAGAAAAGACTCCTCAACGCATTCAGCGTGATAAAGACCGTGCGGACCGCATCGAGCAAATCGCCCCACACCTTACCGCGAATCAGGTAAAGGCTCTGATCAGCATGATTGCTGAATACGCTGCGGCCCAACCCAATACGGACCTCAAGGATGTGATTGCCAGTTTTCTGCTGACGGAGGCTAAGAATCCACCTGATGCGGAGTTTCAGCAGTACGCGGAAAGCCGCGAGCGATACGAAGCAACGTACCACGTGTTCATGGAGAACATGGAAAGCTGGAAACGAGCCACAGACAAGGCCCAAGCGGAGCTTGACAGGCAGCAGGCAGATATCGACCGCCGCCGCAGAGATGTGAATGATTCAAGTTCTCGGTGATGCGACGAAGCTTCATCGCAATCGGGATAGTTTGCGTCTCCGACGCGCAGCACTTGTCGGAACGGTGCGCCATAGAAAGGGTTCCCATGAACAAATCTCATCGGATTATGGCCGCCACGGCCATGGCCGCTGCGCTCTTTGGAGCGGGCGGGGCGCAGGCGATGGAAGTGCAAACGTACGAGAGAATGTCGACCAATGATCGGGCCAGTTATACCGGCCTGCTCGTTGGGGGGCACCATACAGGTCTTGACCGATGAGGCCAGGCCGGATCAGGCCGCGCGGGTTGAGAAGCTGTTTACGACCATAGAACCAGGCGACGAACAATCATTAGGAATGGCCGAACTGGAATTGAACCTTGCGGCGGTGAGCAAGGCCGATGCCGATAATCTTGTGAAGAACCCCAATGCCAAGCCTCTGCAGGTTGAGCTTGCGATGATCGCAACGCTGAAAAAGAACGGCATCATCCTGCCGAAAAGCTTCATGCATGTGGGCGCTGGTTTCCAGCCCAACGGTCCGCTCAGTCCTGCACCGACGGTCCCGCCAACGCCGCCACGGCCGTAACAATCGAAGGCCGCCCCCTTTGGACGGCTTGTTGTCTTGATCGCACGCGTCCCACAATGCCAGAGGTTTCATGAGTCGGCTCAACGCATTTCTAGTGGTGGCACTCATGCCGGATTGGCGACGTTAATGCGAACTTGCTTTGCGTCACCGGCGTCTCGAGCCAGAGCGATCAAGATCTTGTTTTTTGCAGAGATGGCTCTTTCTCCTGCCGTGGCCGGTAGCGCCTACCTCGTGCAGGCAGCTATGCACTGGGGAGTATTCAATTATGTCCCCGCTATCTTGTGGCTTGTGATCCTGGTCCAGTGCCTCTTCGTCTTTCGATGGCACGGATTGTGGTTTCTGCTCGGACCTCCGGTCGCAAGCCTCGCAATTGTGGCGTTTCTTGTGGGGGTGCACGCAGTACGGCAGCGATCTACTGTCCCTGTTGGAGTCTCCATCCACTCCGTCAGCAAGCCCATGATTACCCAAAACCCTGATGGGTCATTTATTATTCAAGAAACGCCTCCGAACTGGAATTCCAAAGACGCCAAAGTCAACAATGGGTTGGTGATACCTCCCCAGGTTGTTGTGCCCATGGTCCCGGCCCGTAAACAGAAGTAATAAAATCGACAAAACGCAGGAGGCTTTATGAACCGGTTCAGCAAATTTCTGGTCGCGGCCTTCATGTCGGCGGCGATGGCTCTTCCGAATATGGCGCAGTCGATGGATATTATTCAGTTCGATCTGATGACGGCCCAGGACCGGCAGGGTTTCATTGATTTCCTGCCACAAGCCGCCGAAACGGTTCTGAAGCAGGAGGGCCGCAGCGACGATGCTGCGAAAGTACACCAACTTTTCAATGCCTTTTCTTCCGGCAGTAATCTGCCGCTGGGCGTAGGGGAGCTTGAAATGAATCTGGCCAATCAGCGGGTCCGCAATGTGCAACAACACATCAAAAATCCCGATGCGTCTCAGTTGCAGGTTGAGTCAGCTCTGGCTTTGACTTTGAGCAAGAATGGTATTCAAGTAACGCCTGACTTTGTTAAAGCCTTGATGCAGCTGACCGGCACCTTCCATCCCCAGTCGCCGCCGCGAAACCAGTAGCCAACAGGAGGGTGTATGCGCGCATCTCGCCTCATTCGCTTTGCCTGACACCTCTCGGCGGCCATGCTATTCGTTACCACGGCGCAGGCGATGGAAATTCGGCAGTTCGACAAGATGGCGGATCGGAATCACTCAGATGTCATCCAGGTACTTGTGGATGGCGCACAGAAAGTATTAAGAGATGAGGGTAGAGGCGATCTCGCCAAGAAAATGGATCAGCTTTTTACGGAAATTCCTGCTGGCGATAAAATCTCCCTGGGCATGGAAGAGTTCGAGAATAATCTGGCATTGATGCGTGTCAATGATGCAAAACATGCTGTCGAGCATCCTAGCGATCCACGGCTTGAGGTCGAAGATGTAATGGCTGCGACCTTGCAGAATAATCACATCGATCTGCCCGACAGGTTCTTCACCGTCGCCGGCGGCTTCATACCGAAATATCCACCGACGAAGAATTAGGACGGAGGCCGCGCAGGACTCACGCCCCTATCATTTCCCTGTCTCTTTCGGTGGCGCGCGGGCCGGCGCCGCACGTAGTGTTAAGCGGCTTCTGACTCCGCAAAGCGGCCGTTCGTGACGGGCCCGTTTGGGTTCAATAGCAGACGAACGCCTGGGGCTCCGCGAACCAATTAGCGGGCCGAGGCAGCAACGCCGCACCGCAGCGCACTTCGCATAATAGACAGGGAGTTGAAATCGCGGGATTTCTGCTCAATTGTTGTTCGTGGTAACAATTGGGGCTAAGGAGCCCATGACAGCACATGGAGTTTTACTTCACCCGTCACGGACGTTTGGTTGGCCTTGTCGTTGCCGGGCTAATTGGGCTCTGGGTTGCGCTCGCCAGGATGCTTGTGAAGGAAGGACTGCTGCACCACTCGGCGATTGGAGTTCTTTCTGTTCTTTGTTTGGCCATTGCCTTAGGCCTCTATTTTCTGAAGTGGTGGGCTTGGATCTTAACCAACCTAACGTTGCTTGCCGCGTTCGTGTGGTTCTGCGGCGATGCTCTGCGGCTCGGGTTTGGGCACCCCTTCGCACATTGGTATAGGCCTGTACCCTTGATTGGGGACAACATCGTCAGTCTCGACGTGGCGTTGGTGCTAGATTTCCTGCTGATCCTACTGCTGCATCGGTGTAAACCAGCCTTTCGCCGAGACGCCAACGCGGGCTCGCCGACCTGATGGGCAATGCAATTCCAATCCAAAGATATCGATAACGACCGCCCCCGGCTGAGCAGGCACCACCGTTCGACGCATTTATCGTTCCGATCGAGTCATCGGCCGGGTGCCATGGCCATGGCCACCGCGAATCGACGTCGTCACCGCCTCCACTAACTATGCTTCCAGGAGTGTCGGAATCTCGGACTAAACGACCAACAGGCGACACGCAGCCGTGCCGCCCTTATCGACACTGCGCCAGGCATCGCAGTCAGCCTGCTCGGAGCGCGAGAAATAAATCGATTCGTCACTCGAGCGTCGCGAGTTTCAGGTTCGCCCGCGCGCTCGCAATGGTTGTCACGATCACCGATGCATCATCAGGCGCGATGGTCATGCCGGACGCCGGTAGGAGATTCGCGAGCGGACCGCGGTGTGTCACTTGGTGGTTCTCGATCGAGTAGCTGGCAAGTTCGGGGGGTCCAGAGTCCGGACGCATGACGAACCATATTGTGTTTTCCGTCAGGTCCCAGTTGCACCAGTCAGCGGGAGAGAATGCCTCGATGACAATGATTGGATCGCCACCGGGCGTTGGATTGCGCAGCCACAGCCCGCGTCGATCGGGGCGCACATAGTAAAGGGCGGTGCCGTCACGCGACTCAAGCGCCGCGAGACCGCCTGCCGTCGTCAGCTGCTCCGCGTTATCGCCCATGGGCCAGCTGCGTCGCCAGAGCTGCCAAGTACCAGAACGAGCGGTCGCGAAGTACAACCAATTGCCGTCCCGGGAGAAGCTCGGCGCACGACTTGCGCCGTCGCTGCTGATACGTTTGAGACGCCCGTTCGCAAGCGTTACCACCCACAGGTCGAAGCGCCCACCGCGCGCGCCGGCGAAGACGATCGTACGCCCATCCGGTGACCAGCGTGGCGTTTCGAGATAGTCAAGATTAGCAGACGTCAGAATCTTCGCTTCCCCGCCGTTGCCAGGGGCGAGCCAAAGCTGCTCCCGTCCTCCTCGGTTCGAGATAAATGCGAGCTGACGGTGATCCGGTGCCAGCGCGGGCTGACGCTCGAGCGCCGCGGCAGCCGCATACGCGTTCCAGATCTTACTGCTAGTGTCATCGGGTATTTGCAGGAAGTCCGTAGTGAACTGCCACTCTTCAAAGGCCAGCGCTCGACCATCATTCGACATCGCTGGTGCGCGCAGTTCGTTGACGCTGGCGAGTAGGAGCTCCGGCGGTGTCCCATTCAGTCGCGAGCGCCACAGTGCAAATCGGCCGCCGCGCGGCGATGCGAACACGACGGAGTGGCTGGTGCCATCGAAGGTGACGCCCGCAAGCGGCAGGTTGTCATGCGTCACGCGTGCGACCGCCGCTGCGCCGAAGTCCAGGAGTGACAGGTCGTCAATGCCGACAGCGTGCGAGCGGACAAATACGAGCCGGCGCCCGTTTGGCGCGAGTGCTGGTTCCATGTCTCCCGGCATCCCAACCGCCGGCTGGGT
>Ga0181521_10003131_pt1 | contig 19581 bp, 20 predicted proteins | sample PEATcosm2014_Bin_32_FD_119764 | JGI IMG/M metagenome (GOLD analysis project Ga0181521, IMG submission 119764) | Peatland microbial communities from MTU Mesocosm Facility, Houghton, MI, USA - PEATcosm2014_Bin02_60_metaG | ecosystem: Environmental > Terrestrial > Soil > Wetlands > Peat | place... | reverse complement strand
CCCAGAATCTGGACCTGCTTCGAGGGAAAGCTGATATCCGAGATCTGGGGCGTTCACCAGCACCTAGGCGTGGCCCATTATTGCTCCCAATGCCCCCGAACGTAGTGCCACTGGTTTCCGATCTGATCCCAACGGTCCGCGACCCAGTGCTTGCCACGGCGTTCGAATATCCACGTGCCGGAGATCCATTGGAAAAAACGACCATTCCATTCCCAATAGCCCGGCGCCCAAACATATCCATCGCGGTGTGGCGGCTCGTGTTCGACACGGGGCGCCGGCGGGGGCATGTCGCTGACGATGTCGGCCCCCGCTGAAGAGGGCCTGGGCAAGAGCGACGCGCCGGCAACGATCAATGTCGCTAGCAGGGTCTTTGGTAGCGTCTTCATATTCGGCAACCTTTAGGCCTGGCTTGGCCATCTCGTGATGTTAAGGAACTCTCATTTACGACCGAACGATCGTGCGTTTATTGACTTGAGACTATCGAACGATGTGAAAGTCATCATGAGACCCCGGAGGCCTAACGAAGTCGAGGAGAACGTCGGCTACGATCGAGCAGCGACTCGAAGGCTGTCTGCGCGCGCTCTCCCGCGCCGCGTTCGCGCATCAGACCTTGAGTCTGTTGATACATCATTGTGATGCCGTCGAACTCGTAACCAAACTGCTGCGGATCCAAATCGGCTTGGAAATGGCCTTCGTCTTTCGCGGTTTGGGCACACCGCGCCACCAACTCCCGCCAATCCTGTAACGCGTGCACCACGCGTTCACGAACCGGATGCCTGACGCGGTTGTGATACTCGAGCGAGGCCTTCTGCAGCAGGCAGCCGCGCGCTTCTGCTTCGCCGCGAATCCAATCCAGTTTTTTCTCAAACAAGACACGCAAACGCGGTTCCCCGCGCGGCGAGGCCAGCGCCGGCTGCACTACGCGCAGGGTGAAGCGGTTGACCACTTCCTGAATGACCCCGAGCTGCAAGGCCTCTTTCGACTTGAAATGTGCAAACAGTCCGCTCTTGGAGAGCTTCGTCTCTTCCGCAAGCACACCAATGGAAAGGCCCTCGTAGCCAATCTCGCTGACGATGCCCAACGCACGCGAGATAATGGCGCGCCGCGTTTGCTCCCCCTTCGATTCGCCTGTACTCTTCCTGCCGCCCGCGGGCTGCCGCTGGCGTGGACTTTGATCAGCAGCCAATCGCCGCATAGACCTGCATTTTTGTGGCCATTAATAGACGCGATATTAGCACGATCGTTCGGTATTGCAAGATCGACGGGGCGGTGCGCGCGATCGGCGCCAACGCAGTCTCATCATGGAAAAATCTCATCTTGAAAGCAAAGCGATAACTGTGGACCACCGCATATTTGTGCGACTACGCTGCACAGGCTCCGTTTCGCCGCAGCGTGAATCGGTTGCTCGTCCGCGGAGAATCGGTCCATCAACTGGAGCGGGCGATCCACTACGGACCGATCCGTGCCGACCGCGGCCGCCGCCGCGAAGAGCTCATCCTCATCTCCGGCGGCACTATCGGCAATCAACGCACGCCCATGCCGTCGTCACCCCAATCCGAGCGCCGCGACCTAGAGACCCGCGTTGCGAGCAACTATATGGCACGCAAGATATTCGGCATCGTGCCAGACGCCCCAGATGAACGGCGAAGCCCTTCGCGACAGCCAAGCCAACCCCAGGAAGTAAAGTCCGGGCACTGCCGAAACACCACGTTGATGCACCGGATGACCTTTTTCATTGAAGGCGTTAACCTTTAGCCAGCTAAAATCAAGGGCGTAGCCCGTCGCCCATATGATCGACGTGATACTGGCGGCGGCCAGGTTCAACTGGAACAGGGGATTGGTCACGCATTGCGGATCGGGCGCAATCTCGCGGGCCTCAGGCTCGTCGGGCAGGTCGAGGCCCTTCTGGGCGACATAAGCGTCGGCCGCGTCTAATACCGACAGGTAGTTCGCGTCGCCCTGAGCAATATTGTTTGCAAGATTAGGCAGGAAGTGCATGACACCGTCTTGGTAGGTTTCCGTGCTGCCCAACAACGTAATGCCGCGTGCGGCAAGGTCCCGGAAGTCCACAGTGTGACCGCCATTTGCACCGCTCACGGCGATCGTTACATGCTCCGTACCGGGAGCGACGACCTTGGCATCCCACTCACCCAACACCCCCAGCCACCAGACGAAATCCCGTCCCCGATAGCGCCGAGGAGGCCGGTTGTGCGGGCCGACCGAAAGGTAGACGCGCCTTCCTGCGCGTACAAGCTCATCAGCGATTTGCACCCCCGACGAGCCGCCTCCGATCACCAGAACCGCCCCCTCGCGCAACTGGCCGGGATTGCGGTAGGCGGCGGAATGGATCTGCGCGATCCCTGTACCGGCCGGAACCACGGTGGGGACGACCGGTCGCTGAAACGGCCCGGTGGCGACGACGACATTGGTGGCTTCGATAGCGCCCTCGGACGTATCCGCACGGAATCCGGAGCCATCGGCCTCCCTATGCAGCGCCTTTACCTCTACGCCACAGCGAATGGGGGCTGCGATTTGTTCCGCGTAAGCGACGAAATAGTCGACGATCTGGTCTTTGGTGGCAAAGCTATCGGGGTCGATGCCGGAAAAGGCCATGCCAGGAAATCGGTCATGCCAAGCGGGACCGTTGGCGACAAGAGAATCCCATCTTTCCGAGCGCCAGCGTTCAGCAATCCGATATCGCTCGACAATGAGATGACGTGCTTCGCGTTTGCTCAGGTGCTCGCTTATCGCCAACCCCGCCTGACCGCCGCCGATGATTAGCGTCTCCACTTCTACTACCGACATGTTTCGCACCTTTGCAATGGGCCAGGAAATGTAGCCGATGAGGCTAAGACTTGTCCTCTCCACACCATCTACTGCGTCCCGGGCCTCATTACTAACTACCGGCGGATGGCGGTGGGTGCATCGCCATATGATGTCCCCAGTCGCTCAGTCAGTTCAATCGGGTCATCTGCACCTCAGCGCTGGAAAACAGGCCGTCAGAGAGCCACCAAGCCGCATATGTATGATGACATCTTCAAGGAAAAGTGGGGACACCTTCAAGGGAAACTCACAGTGGAGCGTCAGCGCACAAACGGCCCGGGGATGGAAGGACACACGCATGCCCATGCGCAGCAGGGGGCTGAGCCGGGCAAACATGCGTTCGGGCGCTTGATGACCCGCTAGAGCGTTGACCGTGCTTGCAACGCTATGGAAGACATGCGAACGGCCGCACCCGAAAAAGTAGCGTTAAGGTTTACTTAACAGACGGTCAGGTATTGCGTTTGTTGTGCATTCGCGGGCAGTGCAATCTGTCGCTGTTCGATCAATTCAGTCAACGGAGTATGCATATCATGAACACAATCCATTTCATCGCACGGTTCGCGCAGGCGCTGCTTGCGGTCGGTGTCACGACCGCTGCGGTTCTTGTTTTCCAGTTTGCGATGCTGGCAGGGTAACGCAATGCTGTCGCTTTCGACCGCAGCTCAAGCTGATCACGGGGTCAAGGACGATCCCGTCGGCGGGCGCAGCCATGGGCGACGGGCGCCGATGGTGCGGAAATGGGGCGCGTATGCGGCGGCCGTTGTTGCGAGGCTCAAGGAGCTCGCGCCGTATGCGGTGATAGCACTCGTTGTGCCGGGAGGCTCGCTGATCGCGCTTCCGTTATGGCTTTATCGCCGGCAGAAGAAAGTTCCCGAATGTGCGCGCGGCAAATGCGGCGAGTTCCGGGGCGTCGGCTTCGACGCGAACGCGAATCTGAACGGACTCAGGATTGAACATGGGGGCCGATCGATCGTCAGTATTCGATAAGCGGGGGCCGCGGTCGGTGGATCCATTGTTGGAGCGCCGGGCGACGCCATTGCAGCGCGGCATAGTCGATGAGCCGTTGAGGTAACTTTGAGGGAGGGCGCCCATCGAAACCGGTGAGATGGAGTCGGAGTTTCTTTAGAGCTCCCTCATAAGGGCTGGGATAGTTTGTAGCTCTGCACCTTGGTGGGGTTTCTCGGTGCGGGGGAGAGGGGATCAGGCTGATCGACGTAGTCCGTCGCCCAGTCTAAAAAGCCGATGGTGTCGTTGCGGAACTTCGGCATCGTATGGTGGCCGGACATAATGCTTTGATCTCGTCCGTTGAATCGGGGCTGGCAGAGTCATCGCAGCCGCGGTAGGCTCTCCCATGGTGCATCAGCGGAGAGGCGACAATGGCGATCAAACGTCCAACAAAAAGCCGGGGTACGCCTACACACAAACCGGTCGCATCAGCACCGTTGCGCCACGTCGATGTCAGGGCGTCGCAGCAGATGGTGCCGGGCGAGCTCTACGTTGGTTGGCTGTGTAAGAACCGATCGTGCGGGCTAGTCATCGCGATTGCGGCCACAGCACCGGGCGGCAAAGCGTTGACGGATTTCAGCGATCAATTGACTGCGATCAAATGCCCTCATTGTGGGGATGAAAATCTGTACCGTTGGAGCGCTCGGAGCGAACAGAAATACGCGCCGAAAGGTGCGGGAACCTGAGCTTAGGGCACGCCACGGGCTGAATCTAAGGATCCTCGCTCTCACAGTAGGCCTCCTCCGTGTCCTGGCCGCCGGGACCGGTAAATTTGTGCATACCGACTGCCGTGAGCTTTCGTGCGTCGTGGCGAACATCATGAATGTTGCTGGGCGAATGCCCTCATATCCTCGGCAGAGACGTCGCGAACGTGCTGGGCGAAGTACCAGCAATGCCCTTCCGGATCTTCAGCCCCGTACCGGCGATCGCCATAAAACTGATCTTTCGGCTCTTCTACAATCTTGGCGCCCGCCATCCTGGCGCGCTCGAAGTGCGCGTCCACGTCGTCCACGTACACGTAGAGGTGTTGTGTTACATGACCCAGTCGCTTCGGGTTCCGATACTCGGGCCCGGGGCAACCCATCATGATGAGGCCGTCGGCTTTACGCATTTCTGCGTGGGCGATCTTCCCGTCAGGCCCCGGAATTCGCATGCTTTCTTGGAACCCGAACGCGGTTGTGAGCCAGCCGATTGCGCCCGCAACATCTTGGTACAACAGATACGGTGTGATGCGCGGTGTATTCTTAGGGGGATTCAATGGCATGGGATGTTTCCTTCGTGCGTTGGCAAGCAGGCGTTGCTTCTGACACCACGGATGCGTCGACCGTAGTGGTGACACACCCTGGCTAATTTACTCCGAGAAAATGCGGGAGGAAAGTTCGCCGGACATTGCTGACCTGCGCCCCTCTGAGAACCGGACTGGCGAGTTGGCCCAGCATCCGGCTCAAGCATGGAGGAAGCCACTTGTTCAAGGAGCCGGCACCTCAGTGTCGCTCGCGGACAATTTCCCGTTGGCGATACGGAATCGACGTCGCCAGGTAGGACGGCACCCCCGACGACCACAATCGCATCGCGATAGGGCCCCAGAATCCGGCCTAGTTCGATCAGGACGGCGTGCATGGCGCGAACACCGCGATCATCATAGTCGGCCGCGCGATTCGGTTCGGTTACTGGAGGTCGTGCCATGCCGGCTCTGGCACCTCGAGGAACTGATTCGAGTGTCAGCGCAGTCTTTAGAAGCGTGTCGCCCTGTCGAAGAGTTCGCCAACCCCAGGCGGCGGACAGGTAGGACAATCAATCTACCGTCGATGGGAAAGGCCCTCACATGCAGTCGAGCTGACCCTCAGCGAATAGATCTTGCAGATTCATGAGCGCAAGCGCCGTCTGGTAACGCATCTCGATGAGTTCAAATGCTTCGTCGGTGACCCCGCAGCGTTCCGTCAACGTTAACAGGGTGGAAATCTCCTGGGGTTGAAGTTTCCGACACATTTGCACCGATCCAGACCATGCGGGTAAGGCGCGCGCTTCTGTGTATAGCGGTAGCGTATCCATAGTTAATGTCCTCAGTCCTAAACGGTTTGGCGTATAGCCTGCAATAATTTGCCGGCCAACTAAGCTTGTATGCGGCTGAGGCTGCAGAGTATGGACCGTATCGGGGGTGCGTGCGGCATTTAGTCAAAAGAAGTCTTGATAAAGTCGAATGGTGCATAAGACCTTGCAATCAATAGGCGTGACGCGATCACTCGGCCGGGTACGCGTCTGGCGCTTGCAGGAGTGTAAGTGCCATCTCTGCAGGTATCTGCGAGCAAATTAGGGTCGGGAATCGATCCTGAAAGCGATACGCTCGCGGGCGCTGTTGTTACGCAACCGGTGGGCCGCGGCGAACATCGAACGCGATAAGTCAGTAGCCAAGAAAACCGCGGCAGGTAGGAATCAGGCAGACGCCCCTTCGGTGCTTCGCGGCAATAGCCGCCACGAAGAATGGGCAAGGGCGAACGCATTTAGCGCCGCGATTCGATCGCAGCTTGCGACATGGGTGAGCGACACTGTCGCGAACGCCCGGACACGGACGTTCGGGCCTGGAACGACACGCGCATGCCGATGCGCTATCGGGAGAAGGTGTTGGCTTCACGCGGCGCAATAGCGAGAGCTGCGAAAGGCCAGGGAGGGCGTGAATAGCCACTTACCGTTTAAGAGGGACTAACCGCAAACACATTATCCGGGACACTGTGAATCCGTCCTTGGACGCTGCGGGAAACGCATCCCGCGTTTCACGCCCCGGCCAATGCGTGTGCGGTCAGTTCCGCCGAAGCGATATGAGCGGCGTTCACCGACTGCATAAGCGCGGCAGCGCACAGACGCTGCCATAACACATTGCTATTGATTACAGCGAGGGTACGCCCATCGCGTACTTCATGATCGCGATTTGAAGGTATGAGAAACACTCTCTAGATTGACGACAGCAACGCCACATGACGTCAGAGCGGAATTACGTTGCCAGTCCCGTCGGCGAGCCGGTATCACAGGTCGCTGCATAACTTTCCCGGAGGTTCGCTATGAACTCGAAAAGCAAGCTTGTCTTGCATAGCCATCTATTGCTGCTCGTACTGCTTTTCTCAGGGTGTGCTACCCAGCCGAGCAAGCACCCCTTCTATCTTCATGGTCTTACTGACATGCGAACGGCTCGATGGATGCTCGAACATCGACCAGGTGATGCTGCCGTCAGCGCGCATGAAGATGAAGCCATCAGCGAAATTGATCGCGCGATTGAAGAAATCAAGCGTGCCGCCATCGATGATGGCAAAAATATCCACGACCATCCTAACGTCGATGTACCGAATGACTATCGCGGTCGCCTGCATCGAGCTGCCGAACTCTTGCGCCGGGCGCGGGAAGACACTGCGCGTGAAGAGGATGATCCGGCCGCACGAGGTCTCAGGGATCGCGCTATTGGGCACATCGATGCCGCGTTGCATGCCACGGAACGAGCAATTCATGACGTTGAGATTATCCGCTGACGAGGCGTGCGCAGAGGGTGGCTAGCGGTGAAGCTCGTTGCTGCCTACTTATAGAGGCCCAAGAACATAAATCCTCGAGACCGATACGACGCTCAAGCGCGAATGGTTCGCCAAGATCATCGATGGCACCAAGCGGATTGAATACCGCGAGATCAAGCCCTATTGGACGTCGCGGTTATCAAATGTCAGTAATCCGTTTCGGCCGGTATCGCGCAACGGGATGAGTCCACCCATTCCGGTATTAACCGTGCGGGTCGATAAGGTCGTGACGGATCGTCGAACGGGTGAATATCGGCTGCACATGGGCGAATACTCAAGGTGGAGCAGTGGGATCGGAAGATGAAGCGGCAGAAGTAGGACAGACGCGCCGCTCCCGCGGCTCGGCGGCGTAGCCGCCATGCAGGTTCGGCGTAGGGCAAATATGGCTGGCGTCGCGCCATTGCACGCCGACGGCGCCGTTTCGGGGAGCGGAAGCCTGCGCTTACGGACCGGGGGGTGAAAAATCGCAGGCAACGAGCGGGTTTGCCACGACGGAAAACCCCGGGGCTTGCAAGCGATGCAGGGACTGCAAAGTTTTCCCCGCAGCGTCCAGGGACGGATTTACAGCGGCCCGGGACGTGAGTTCGGGTTCCCGTCAGCCTCAACGCGACGTCAGTGCATCCATGTCCGCCTGCATGCGTTCCTTGTCTTCGTCTGACCAGTGAGCGCCGGGCTTTAGGTTAGCTTTGCTTTGCCGCTGCGGCAGGGGCGGTGTCTTGCTTTCTCTTGGCGACTTTCGCGCGCCAACCTTTAGCTTGAGCGTGACGCGAGGTGATGTGGGCTTGGAAGACGAGTTTGAATGGTTCATGCAATTATTGGCCACCTATTTCTATTGGTTACGTTGCTCGTGTCGGCATATGCCGCCGGATCTTAAGAATATTGGATATCAGCACCGCCACTTTTACCGTGCAGCCGGGTACATGCAAGAACACTGCAGCGACTACACAAGTCATTGTACTCAATATTATGGCGAATACAGAAAGATGCGCCGACTAGTCGTGCACGAGTTTCGCGAACAAGCGAAATGACGCGGGTGCAGAGGGGAGTCAGGCGCCGCAGTGCGGCTCGGCGTTGCCGCCAAGAAGGTTGGCGAGGCAAGTCTCTCACAGCGTTGCGATCCGGGGCTAATTTTCCGCGCCGGGACGAACCAGTCGCTAGAGCTTCCGTTTCCCGAGAGACCGGTTCGTCCCAACAGTTTCGACGATGGCAGCGATACAGCTGCCGTTACATCCCGCGCTCTTGGCGGGCAATACGAAGAATAAACAGCAATAATTGCGCCCTTGTGGCGTTAGCATGGTGTTTTCGTGACCTAGATGGTTGCAGGAATTATTCGGCAACGGCGGCGTGATTCGGCGAATCATTTCGGGGCTCATAAATTAAGAGCCCCAATTGCGCGAAGCTGGTAATGTCCCCGCCGGCGACGACTAGGTGACGTGGCGGCGCGCCTCTAACTCGCCGTCGCTGGCCGACTGCACGACGCACGAATGGCCCGGCGCGTCGAAGAATAGCAGGGGAGAAGAGGCACCGCGCGGGCAGTGCCGCGCGGACGCACGTAGTTGCCGAAATAGAAGCGCGGCGCACCATGCGGTACGCTCGGAGCTAGGTCATCATCACGGTTGACGCACGTCAACAGAGGAGATGCGGTCAATGTACACGAAAATCCTGGTGCCTTTTGATGGCAGCGAAACAAGCCTGCTCGCACTTCAGCACGCAATCCTTCTTGCGAAGGATCAAAGGGCCCCGTTACGACTGTTGCACATTGTGCACAATTATTGGGTTGCCGACGGTCTTCATGGACTGGTGCGTTCCGATGAATTACTTAAGGACCTTCGTGAGCATGGTCAGACCATCCTGAAAGAGGCAGCAGACATCGTTCGCGACGCAGGTGTCGAGCCCGAGACGGAATCAGTCGAGACGCTGCTGGGACCCGTCGGTGCCGTAATCGTGGAGTATGCGGAAAAATGGCCGGCCGAACTGATCGTGCTCGGTACCCATGGACGCCGCGGAATTCGTCGTCTCGTCATGGGAAGCGACGCAGAATATGTCGTCCGCACGACGCCTGCGCCGGTGCTGCTCGTGCGCGGAACGAAAGCGCTGCCGAAGGATTAGTGCGTTGGGACGAGGGTTTGGTCACCACGCTTGCTGGCGTAGTCCGTCGGATCTGACGATAACTCGGATCGGGTCCAAGATCGTCTCTTGGGGGCGTAGAGCGTAGGCAGACGCCGCTTCGCGGCTCGGCGGCGGACATAGTCGCGGTCGGGGCTCATAAGCCCAGACTCAGCGAAACTAGTGGTGTCGTCGTGTGCGATGGTCGGTGACCACTTAGACCGAAGGGATTTTCTCCTCCATGGCCCCGGGATACAGCCGAACATCCACCACGATATCCTTGAGCTTGTAATCCAGCTTTTTGGTGATGACTTGCGCGGTCGTGAGCGCTCAGCTCACCGTTGCACTCAGGACGCCCCTGATTCGTGTTTAGCCTCGTGGTGCCAGTAGCCGTCACGCCCATAATGCGTGTGGACGCGCACTTCTTGCTCGCGATCGAGCAGAGCAGTGGAGTCGTATGGCGGCGAGCTCTTTACTGCTTGTCGTGTCAAACCAATGGAAACCGTGGACTCGGCCCAATCCACATCATCAATCCATTGCGGAGCGATGATCACCTGATGACCTAGCCACCAATTACTCGTATTAACGATGAGGTATCGGATTGCCCAGGTCTTCTCGTCAACGAGGAAACCCTGTACGTGGCCAATATCGCCGTCGCTCGCATGAACGTAATATCGCATGACATCATTGCCACTTCGCAGATGCGGATCGTTATGTTGATGCCGCGCGAGGTTGTCAGGGCCGGATTCCATGTGCTGCATCCCCGCTTGCAAGATGTCGGGATATAAACCCGCCCCCCATAGGCCCCCGCCCCCCCAATATTTCCCGTAGCCGTAGTACCCGAGAAACCCCATCTCTTGCTGACGCGAAACCGGCTTATGGGTGTCGATGTCGGGACTGTGTTTGACTTGGCTGCGCGTAAGGGAGACGGGAAGGATTTTGTCGGACCAATTCGGCCTACCGATTGCAATAGGCGATATCAGTACTCTGTGCCGCGGCGGCCCTTGATCGGTTTCGACGACGAGATAGCGAATGACCCACCGAAGATCGTCAAAGTAAAAATCCTTCACCTGACCGATGATGCCGTCGGTCGCACCAATGGTATAGTCCTCCATATCCTTCATGCTGCGTAACATACGTTCCTCGTAATGAATTATGTCGAGCACTCGATGTGCAACTTGAGCTAAAGATCAGCGGAGAAGGTCACAGACAGGATGTCACACCTGGCGACGCTTGCGTCTGTGCGCGATCGTACCATCGAGTCTGACGGAACACGAGCGACTGGCGTGCGCCAGCGGGCGTGGGCCATTCGACGAAGCCTGTACGCGGGCAGCATTTTGTTCCCGGCGAGGGTCCGCAGCAAAGCAGCACAGCGCAGCGTCGCGGCCGAACAGCTCGTCCAGACGGAGACGGCAACGAAGTGCTTTGAGGGCGACGTCGCTGTGGTTTGGTAGACAGGAAAAGCAAGTACGCGCCGTCCGTTTGCGCTAGGATCGGAGCGACTATTATTTGTCAATTGAGAAACTCCCGATGACTTCGAAAATGCCTGATGACGATGCAACGAGCATCCACAGAAGCCTGACGCGGGTCATTCTATATCTGATTGCTGTCTCTATCGGCACCTCGTGCCCGACAATTGCTTCAGCTGCCGTTGCGGGCGATCTTGCCTGCGGTAGGCAGACATTCAAAACGCCGGTTCAGTGCATAACTGCTTGCTCGAAGCAACTGAAAAACCGTGGCCTAGGAAACCTCGGTGCCGGACAGTGCGTCTTGAAGCCATCGACTCCGGACATTACGGCGAACAAAAGGATCGACCAACTTCGATATATTTACAACGACGCGGTGTTGCACTTGGGGCCTGTCCCTCCCGATCAAGAGAAGTTTGCAGTGATCGGCGAGATTCTGATGGACTATTTCCCTCCTTACAACCTGCCCGTATTTGATGTTGAGTTTAGCTCGACGACAAAAGATTGGGCGCGGGCTGAAGAGGGGTCCGGGGAGAAGAAACCGACGCTGACGATTGCAAACGACCTAGCGCGCTTGAAGTCACCGGCTTTCATGATCGCGGCAATTGGGCACGAGATGGTGCACATGAACCAGTATGCACGGACGTACACGACTGTCGGGATCTTTGGTAGGCCGCAAAGCGCGTTGATGGAACTGGAAGCCTACAGCTGGGAGCTGAATCGTGACTCGTTTAAGCATACGTTCAAATCGTTGCGGCTAACTGGTCCGATGACCGACCAAGAAAAGCAAGAAATTGAAGAATATTACAATTGTTATGCCTGGTTCGCGAAGCAGGAAATCCGGCTCTACATGGGCGGACCCTATGGTGCCAGGTACGGCAAGCAATTCGCGCAGTGGCTCACCGAAGATCCGTGGGTCAGCTCGATCTGGCTTCCGCAGAACCCTGATTGGGCGACCCAACAACCTGGCAATATGCCGCCGTATTGCAGCTATGATGCTAACTCGCACTCTATTGACATCAAGTAGCGTGCAATGTGAGTGATCAGATCCGATAGGGCTGACTTTGGCCGCTGATTCACCCGCGTCTGTTGGGTTTTTATCTATCGGGTGAGCTTAACAAAGCGCTCGGACATGGAGGGCGACAGCGGCCGACGCCGCGTACCGAGGTCGCAGAGGCCGAAGGCGATGTCGTCTAACCCGAGTTCGGTGAGTAGCCAGGTGCACTGAGCATCTGGCGTGAAGAGTTTCACGACGGGTTTGAAGTCGATGTCAGGCTGCGTAGTGATGTGTGATTAACGGGGAGCCAGTGTCGACTTCGGTCAGCATTTTCTACAGCTTCAAGGTTCCTGGCACGTCGATTCGCGAATACGGCAATCTCGAGCAGCGCGTTCACGACACGAAATTGAAGGCAGAAACTGGCGATCCATCGGCGCAAATGCGCTACGGTATGATGATTGCGGGCCTGCCGCAGCTGAATCAGACTTATGATCAAGCATTATTTTGGTTTCTCAAAGCGGCGCAGGCGGGTGCGCGTTACGCCCAATATCAGATCGGTACGGGATTGCTGACCGGCCATGGCTGCCAATGTGATACCAACAAAGGCGAAATCTGGTTGGAAAAGGCCGCGCAGGCGGATCAAGCGGACGCTCAAGTCTCTCTCGCTGAGTATCTCTTGAAGGATAAGTCCAATCAGGAATCCGTCGCTGGAGCCGTGGTGTGGCTGGAACGCGCCGCGAAGCAAGGAAACAGTTCCGGCAAGCTACTCCTATCGGCCATTCTAGCGGCGAGCCCATCGACGGATGTGCGTGACCCGGCTCGGGCCTTAACGTTGGCGGACCAACTCGATCACGATTTTAAGCACGATCCCAGTCTTTGGGAAATTCGCGCAGCCGCGAATGCGTCACGCGGGGATTACAAATCCGCCGTGAAAGCACAATCTCAGGCAATCGCCGAAGCCACTCGCCTCGGCTGGGATTTAGAAAAATTGGAGCAGCGGCAGTCGCTCTATACTTCCCAGCAAGCCTGGAGCGGGAATCTATTGGAATTCTAGGGAGCGGTCGTAGATGTGGGTGATAGCTTTCCACGTCCACCAAACAATTAAGAACAGAGCATGCTTGACGGTGCCGCCAGAATGCTGCCGCGGGCGATTGGTTGCAGCGAGTCGACTGACAGGGTACGGCACGGAAGAAAGGAGCAGTGCAAGTATGCTATTTTGTTCTGCGCTGCCAAGACGCAACTACATCGGCGCCAGCGCCAGCTTTCCGCTTTCGGTGAGTTCGCCGCAACGATAGACACTATCTTTGTCTACTGACTTTGACCACGGATCGGAGTTCCAGGTGAAGAGCATCGCCCCGATGAGACGGCCTTGGGAGGCAGCATGCTCAAAATCCGAGCGCATCACCTTCACGAGCTTGGTCCGCTCCGTATCGTTGGTCGGACAGGAGACGTCTTTGTTGGGAAAACCCCATTCGGTGATCCAGCAGGGCTTGCCGTCTTTGCTTCCCGCCGGCCGGCATTCGGCCATGTCGACGCTGTTGAAGCGGTCTGTTCTGCGCGCGTCGTCGGCAGGATTTCCCGGCCGGGTGGAGGACGGATAGGTGTGGATGGCGTAGCCGTCAACGAGCGAGTCGAGGCCGTTGGTGCGAAGAAACTCGATGGTGGCCGGCAGGCTGACTTTGTCCTCTTTCTTGTTGTTCCAGGGGCGATCTCCGTCCGGCGCGGCGACGAGGCCAGCGGTGAGGATGGGCGTGTGCTGATTCAGTTTGGAGTGGGCCCGCACTTCCTTTAGCACGGCGAGAATCTTCAAATATTGCAGAAATCCCCTGGCAACCCGTTTCGCCTCAGGGTCGTGATGCAGGTCGTTGAGACTGAAGACCTTGCCCTCGCCGGGCAAGGGAAACTCCGGATTGAAGGCCGCCCAGTTAATCTCGTTTCCGAGTTCTAACGCTGCCAGAACGATGCCATTCGCTTCGAGCCTTTCGATTAAGGATTGAAAATATGCTCTGGAGCGGTCAGGATCGGCGTAAGAGAGGGGATGGCCGGACCACATGGCGGGAAATTCCTCGGGCTGATAAGGGCGTTTGGGCGCATCCGGTGGGTATTGCGGGCTGACGCCTAGTACGATTCGGATGCCCTGCGCGTAGACGCGTTTGGCGAAATCGACGCCCTTGTCGTCGGGAGTGATCCAAGTGCGGATGACGCGGACCCCCGCCGCCTTCAGTTCGGCGATGATAGTGTTTTGATCCACTACCTTTGCCCGCATCGGGTTGACCACATTTACACCCACGACAACATCCGCCGCATGCGCCGTGGCAACCACAAGGATCGCAGCAAGCGCATAACCAAGAAGCGTTCGAAAGGCAGAAGGTTGAGTCAAATTCATGCATTTCGCTCCCGGCAATGTTAGAGATCATTACCTTCCTTGGGATGTAGCGCGGGACCATTCTCAGGTATTTGGTACATTCGGCAACTTCACCTTGGTGAGCCAAAAATCGTTGACGCTCTGCACGAGGGTCTCAAACTCTTCCAATCGTACGGGCTTGGTCAGATAACAGTTTGCCTGAAGTTGATAGCTTCTCGTGATATCGGAATCCGCGTCTGACGTCGTTAGAATGACGATCGGTATGGTCTTAAGGTCGATATCGGCCTTGACCGCCGCCAGGACCTCGCGCCCATCCATTTTCGGAAGGTTCAAGTCTAGCAATATAAGAACCGGGCGAGGCGCGAGGGCGTTCGGGCTTTCACGCCGCAAAAACGCCATGGCCTCCACGCCGTCGGCAGCCAGGTGTAGTCGGATCGATTTGTTGGCGTCGCGAAGGGTTTCCCGCGTGAGCCGCACGTCGCCGGGATTATCCTCGACCAGAAGCACATCTAGCAGCATGCTGATTCCGCGACGTGGGTGTTCACGATTGCCCGCTGCACACGGTCAACGGAAAGCGAAACGTCGAGCCTTCGTCGAGGATCGATTCGACCGATATCGTGCCGCCATGCCGTTCGACGATCTTTTTGCAGATCGCGAGTCCGATGCCTGTGCCGTCGAATTCCTCCCGCTTGTGCAGCCTTTGAAACACGCCAAATATTCTTTCGAAATACTGAGATTCGATTCCGAGCCCGTTGTCCCGAACGGAGAACATCCATTTGTACGCGTCGTTTGGCTCGGCCGTGATGTGGATCCGCGGCACTTCAGCGCGCCGGTATTTGATGGCATTGCCGACGAGGTTCTGAAATAGCTGCGTTAGCTGCATCTCGTCGGCCATAACAGAGGGTAATTGATCGTGCGTTACGAGCGCGCCGCTTCCCTCGATGGCACCGCGAAGATTTCGGGTCGCTTGCCGTAGCGCATCTTCGCTCGATGTATGGACAAGTTCCTTACCCTTCAATCCAACACGCGAATAGGCGAGCAAATCCTGGATCAAGAGCTGCATCCGGCTTGCGCCGTCCACCGCGAAAGCAATGAAATCGTCCGCATCGGAGTCGAGTTTTCCCTTATACCGCCGGGCCAGAAGCGCCGTATAGCTGGCCACCATGCGTAGCGGCTCCTGCAGATCATGAGAAGCTATATAGGCAAACTGCTGCAGTTCTTCATTGGAACGATTCAGTTCCTCCACTTTCTCGAGAAGTTGCGCCTCGCTGCGCTTGCGCGCCGTGATGTCGCGGATTGCCGCCGTGACCAAGACGCCGTCGGGGCTTGCCAGCGGGCTTAACATCATTTCGATCGGGAATTCACTGCCATCTTTGCGCCGTGCCGTGAGCTCGATGCCGGTGCCAATCTGTTGGGCGAGCGCATCCTCGGCCGATCGTAGACTGTCCGCCACCAGGCGCTCGGGAAACCCCGCCGGCACTATGTTGCTCATTCCTTGCCCAAGCAACTCATCGCGCCGATAGCCGAACGCCGTCTCTGCTTGAAGATTCAGCAATACGATCTTCCCGGCATCGTTCACGACGACCATGGCATCCGGAGCGGCCTCGAGGAGGCCCCGATATTTGTTTTCCATTTGCACCATATGCTTTTCCGCATCTTTGCGCACGCTAATGTCGCGGATGGCCGCGGTCACCAGCACCCCCTCGGTGCTGCGCAGCGGGCTCAGCATGATCTCGATCGGAAACTCGCTGCCGTCCTTGCGCTTTGCCGTCAGTTCGATTCCGGTGCCGATCTGCTGGGCCAGTGCATCCTCGGCAGATCGAAGGCCGTCCGCGACCAGGCGCTCCGCAAAGCCCCGCGGCACAATGCTGTTCACCATCTTTCCCAGCAGTTCGTCGCGATGATAGCCAAATTGCTTCTCGGCCTGCAGATTCACAAGAACGATCTCTCCGCGCTCGTTGACCACGATCATGGCGTCGGGAGCGGCTTCCAATAGACCACGGAACTTCGCGCCGGACTCTTTGGTCTCGCTCAGATCACGGGTAATCTCAGAGAACCCGCGCGGTTTGCCTGTCGCATCCTTCAACGCGGTGTAGGTGATACTAGCGGCAAACTGCGAACCGTCCTTCCGCAACCGCATGCTCTGTTCTTCATGTCTTCCATTCTCGCGCGCAATGCGCAGTATTTCCTCAGGGCGGCCGCGCTCGATATCCTCGTGCGGAAAGAAGCAGGAAAAATTCTCGCCGATGATTTGCTCGGCGTCATACCCTTTGATTCGCGCCGCACTGGAATTCCAAGTCATGACACGCCCGGTCACGTCCAACATCAATATGGCGTAATCGTGAACCTCATCGAGAAGCGTTCGATATTGATCCTCGCTATCGCGCCGCGCCGCCTCTGCCGCCCGGCGTTTGGTGCCATTCCGAACGGCCCCAACACCTGCGACAGCGGTAATCAATAACCCCAGGGCGGTGCCCACAATCAACGCAATCTTGGTTTGTCGCAGGCGCCATTTCGCAATGGTCGTACGCCCCACCAGCAATCCGGCTTCTTCGGTGTGCATCGTCTGCAGAATTTGCTGAAAGTCAGTGACGATCCGTTGGGTTTCTCCCGTTCGAAGTGCCTGCGCCGCGGCGTCCAATCCCTGTGTTCGACGCAAAGCAATGATCCCCTCCGCAACATGGATCCGCTCGGCAATCAGTCGGTCGATCGTCTGCAAGTGCGTCTGCTGATTGGGGTTATCGCTCGTAATGCGACGCACAATGACCGCGTATCGTTCGAGATCCGACACCCCGGAACGCCAAGAGTCCAGGTAAGTTTCATCGCCCGTCAACACAAATCCGCGCGTGTCCGCGTCGACGCTTGTCATCGCCAACATCATGTTGTCCAGGCTGCTGGATACCTCGTAACTGTGCTCTACCCAGTGACTGCTTTGGCTGGACACCCCCATGCTGTGATAGGCCAGCGCACCCGTGATGAGCAATATTGCGAAGGCGGACGCGAAGGCGATCTGCACGCTTCGACCTGAAGTGGGGGCACTTTTCACGGCCTCCCGACCGCCGGCATTGTCTGCGCCCGAAGGAACGCCCGTCACCGAGGGAGTGCCGTACCATGCGGCATCCTGTGCGACACGGCATTATCTAACCGTTGATTTAAGGTGCGGAGCGCCGCGCGCGCCTCCGCCGATATTCCCGTTTCGAGGAGTTTTGCAAACTGCTCCGCGGGCACCGGGCGACTGAAGTAATAGCCCTGTGCCTCCTCGCATTGATGCGCATGAAGAAATTCCAGCGCCTCGAATGTCTCCACGCCCTCCGCCACTACCCTCAGTTTGAGGCTCCGGGCCATGCTAATCACCGCCGTCACAATCGCGGCATCGTCACCTCCGCTGACGATCTGCCCGACGAAGGACTGGTCGATCTTCAAGGTGTCGATTGGCAATTTGCGTAAATAGCTCAGACTTGAATAACCGGTGCCAAAGTCATCGATGGCCACATGCACTCCGCTTTTCCGCAAGGCTTGCAGGATGAGTGAGGCGCTAACGACCTGCTTCATCAGAACACTTTCGGTAAGCTCAATCTCTAGCGTTCGCGGACTCAACCGTGATTCCTTGAGGATCAAAAACAAGTTCGGCAAAAAATCATCGTCCCGGAACTCCAACGCCGACACGTTCACAGCCATCGTCGTTGGGCGCAGGCCCGCCTCCACCCACGCCCGGGCCTGCTCGCAGGCGCGGCGCATCACCCATCGGCCGATCGGCAAAATGAGGCCGCTGTCCTCGGCTATTGGAATGAACACCGCCGGCGAAAGCGGTCCCCGGCTAGGATGTGTCCAGCGTATCAAGGCTTCAGCGCCGGTAATGGCTCCGGTCCTGATATTTATCTTCGGCTGATAATGCAGGGTGAATTCCCGACGTTCCAGCGCACGCCGCAGGCTCTCCTCGATGGACTGCCGTTCTACGGCACGGGCATTCATCGCCGGCTTGAAGAATTGAACGCTCTGGCGCCCGTTTTCTTTGGCCTGATACATTGCGGTATCCGCGTTCTTGATGAGCGTCTCCGCATCCGCCCCGTCGTCGGGAAAGACGCTTACGCCAATGCTGGTGGTGACGTACAGATCGTGCAGGTCGATCAGATGCGGCGCCGCTACGTCGCGAAGTATGCGGACCGCCATGACGGCGGCGTCCTCGGGTTGCTGGAGATCGGGAAGCAGTACCACGAATTCATCCCCTCCTTGACGGCTGACCGTATCCGCGCCGCGCACGGAACTCACAAGACGTGTGGCAATGGATTGAAGAAGTTTGTCGCCGACGGGATGGCCAAGCGAATCGTTGATGTGCTTGAATCCATCCAAGTCGAGAAATAGTACTGCGACTTGCTTCGTGTGGCGGCGTGCCGAGGCGATCGCCTGACTGATCCGATCGTTCAGTAACATCCGATTAGGTAAGCCGGTGAGGAAGTCGTGCTCCGCGGAATGGGTAATCTGCTGGGCCATGGCATGTGCGACGCTGACGTCCCGGAACACGATGACTGCGCCAATGGCCCGTCCCTGACGATCGTGGATCGCCGCAATGGAATCCTCGATCGGGATCTCGAGGCCGTCACGCCGGATGAGGGTGCAACTGGGCGGTAAGTGCACAGAGCGGATTTGCAGAATCGCCAACTCCGCCGTGGTTTCAGTGGGCTCGGTGCTTGTGACGTTGAGCGTTCGAAAGACCTCCGCCATGGGGCGCCCCACTGCCTCCGTGAGCGACCATCCAGTCATTGTTTCCGCTACCGGATTCAGAAACGTGACGTCTCCCGAGATATCCGTGCAAACAACCGCGTCGCCTATGCAGCTGAGCGTGACTTGAGCCCGCTCCTTTTCTGCGAACAGTGCTTCCTCCATGATTTTGCGCTCAATGGCATAACGGAGAGAACGAAGTAGCCCGCGCGCTTCGATCTGACCCTTGAGCAAGTAATCTTGCGCCCCCTCTTGCAGCGCTTGTGCGGCCAGTGACTCGTCGTCCAGCCCGGTCAGCACTACCAAGGGAATGCGAGGCGCCGCCGCATGGGTCCTGCGTAGCGACTCCAGGCCGTGCGCATCCGGCAAGCCCAGATCGAGCACGATGATATCAACGACGTGGCTTCGAAGATGCGCCTCGGCATCGCTCATGGTCGTGACGTGTGATACCTCGGTGCCATTCAGGGACCGCTCGTGCAACATTTCCTGCAGCAACCGAGCATCGCCCTGATTGTCTTCGACCAACAAAAGCACTTTGATTGG
>Ga0181521_10003129_pt1 | contig 19584 bp, 20 predicted proteins | sample PEATcosm2014_Bin_32_FD_119764 | JGI IMG/M metagenome (GOLD analysis project Ga0181521, IMG submission 119764) | Peatland microbial communities from MTU Mesocosm Facility, Houghton, MI, USA - PEATcosm2014_Bin02_60_metaG | ecosystem: Environmental > Terrestrial > Soil > Wetlands > Peat | place... | reverse complement strand
TCGATGGCCAGAATGCGGTAACCGCCTCCCGGAAAGACCACCACCGCGGCGCCCGTGTTCTTGCCTTGGGGCGTGTAAACCGTGAGAGTTGGTGTAGAAACGTTGCCAAGACGGATGAGGGGTTTGCCTGCGATGAGGTTGTCTTTGGCGGTCGTGGTGTCGATCTCGGGGCCCAAAGTCGGCTTCGCGCCGGGCGCGCCGTTCGGCCAGAGGGCAAGAGTAGTGTGACCGGGCGTGGGCTGCCACGCTGGCTTCTGAGCGAACAGGCCAGTGGAGATGGCGGCAACCGCCGCGAGGCAGAGCATATGTGTGCGCATGATGTGAGCCTTTGAATTAAGGGTGCATTCAGAACGCAAGTATGATTGCAGCCGCAAGGCTTCCGGCGCAAGCGCAGGCTATGTTCAAAGGCCGGTCGGATCTCACTTGCTGTTGCAAGGCCGCCGCCGCCAGCCTTCTATTTTTGCTGTGGTGTAGAGTTCCGCGGAGAAGTTGGCTGGGACTGCGTCTGCGAAGGCTTCACTCCCGACAGCACGGACGAGGACCCGGTTCGACGCGCCGCGAAAATCGAAAGCGTGATCGACGTGACCATAAAGATAATCGCGGACCAGGTTGTCGCTCGGGACAGGACCGAAGCCGCGCCGCGCGGGCCGAACGCCGTCTGGCTGCCCTGACCGCCGAAAGCCGCAGCCAGATCTCCGCTTTTACCGCTCTGCAATAGCACGACCGCAATCAGAAAGAAGCAAACGAATACGTGAACGATAGTGATCAGGACTGTTACCCACATGCACAAAACTCCAAAGGAGCCGAAGCTCGGATTCGATAATCTCTGTGCCGCAAAATCTAATACGCGAAGTTAATACAATGGTGCGGAAGGGGGGATTTGAACCCCCACGCCTTTCGGCGCCACCCCCTCAAGATGGTGTGTCTGCCAGTTCCACCACTTCCGCTAAAAAGAACTGCTTCACTGACAATGCCTTGGCGCTGCGTTGCACTGCTTCCCGCCCGCCAAACCCGCCGTCTCCAGAACAGTTTCGATGCGGCAGTCGCTTGAGGATGCGCCTGCTGCATCGCGATCTTAATGTTATCGTGTCCGGCTACGCGCTGCAAGGAGTTGGAGATTCCACTTTTCTTCATGGGATGCTAGAACCGCATAGCGCAATCATGCAGACTAAGGGAGAATAGGGCATGGAGAATGGACGTGCGTCGCGGCCCGGTGCGGGAACCGTCTGGCACGCGAAGCAGGTTTACGCGATGGCGGCGATCTGCCTGGTGGTTGGGCTGGCGATCGGATACCTGTTCCGTGGATCGCAGCCGCCAGCGGTGCCACCAGAAACCGGGGCCAGCCTGCAGGCAAATGCTCAACCGTCCGCCGCTGCCGGCGCTATGGGCGGGCGGATGCCCAGCCTGGAAGAGATGAGGCAGATGGCCGACAAGAAGGCAGCGCCGCTGCTTGAGAAGCTGAAGAGCGATCCGGCGAACCGTGACGTACTCATCCAGATTGGCGGAATCTATCAGTCCGCCCGCCAGTACACAGAAGCAACCGGTTATTACGGCAAGGTATTGCAGGTCGATCCGAAGAACGTCGCCATTCGCACCGAGATGGCTTCGTGCCTCTACCGCAACGGCGATGTGGACGGGGCGATCGGCCAGTTACAGCAGGCGCTGCAATATGACCCAAAGAATGCGAACTCGCTCTACAATCTCGGCATGATCAAGTGGCTCGGAAAGCAGGACAGCCAAGGCGCTGAGGCGGTTTGGCAGTTGCTGCTGAATTCGAATCCACAATTGAGCCCGGAACGCAAAGCCGCGGTGCAGAAAATGATGGCTGAGGTGCGGAAGCAGGGTAGGAACTAGGATCGTGTTAGCCCAACGCGTCATGCGTCGGGGGGCGACCGCCTGCCTGCCCAGAGCGGAGTTGAACGGTCCAGCTAAAGGAGCACTCAGCAATGTCGGATACGAATCGAGCAAGTTCCATCGAACAATGGACAAGCGTGCAGGCATACGTGCTGGCGGTCATCTGCCTGTTGGTGGGAATCGCGGCAGGCTGGTTCATTCGAGGATCGCAAACTCAAAATCAAGGCCCAACAGCCGCTCCGGCTGCAGTGGCGAGCACGCCGGCGGCCGCACCGAGTGCAAACTCGGGACCGCAAACTGCAAACGCGGCTGAAGTGCGTAAAGCGGCCGACGCGCAAGCTGGCCCGTTGCTCGAGAAGCTCAAGGCCGACCCATCCAACGCCGAACTGCTGGAGAGCCTGGGAAACATTTACTACGACGGCCAGCAGTTTCCGACGGCCATCGAGTACTACCAACGTGTCTTGAAGCTGCACCCGGAGAATACTGCCGTTCGCACCGACATGGCGACCGCCTACTGGTACACCGGTAACGCCGATGCGGCCATCGCGGAATTCCAGAAATCGCTGGCCTACGAGCCGAACAAGGCCAATACGTTGTTCAATCTGGGCATCGTCGAGTGGCAGGGCAAGATGGATATCGAGAAGGCTGTGGCTACCTGGCAGAAGTTATTGGACACCAATCCAAAATACGAAGGTAGAGACAAAGTCCTGGAACTAATGGCGCAGGCGAAGAAGCATTCGGGCGTTAGACCGGGGACACCTGCAAAGCCGTTGCCATAGAGGTCCGGGCGGGGGCTTCCGCTCTCAGTTTTCCGTTTAGGAAATGGGCGGACCATCGCCATTCCCGGCCTTGCCGCCCTGCTCCTAACTGCTTAATTTCGCAACACTTGGCCTCGGTAAACGGGGTTTTATCCACAGCGAAACTGGGGGATTTGACCAATCGCCTGCTCCATATGGTTCTTTTCCCGCAGTCACGCGCCCAGCGCCAGATGGATGCGCTGCCGGCTAAAAACATTTGGCTATATAGAATCAATAGTTTACGGCAGGACTTGGGGAGGAACGGCCGCCGCCGGTTTCGGGCAACAAGTTGCAAACACTCAGCGGCAGGGGGCGACTGCAATGAGTGCCCAGGCGCAAAGCGCAGTCAACGGCCAAAGCCTCTGAGCTTTTGAAACAAAGTGCACACATCCATGGAGGTTCCAAATCTTATGAAGAAAGCGATATTAATCGCGATGTTTGTCCTGGCGCTGGCAGGGCTGGCGATGGCGCAGAATTGGTCGTCGCCGATTGACGTTCTCGGCGCTCACAACAATCAAGGCCGCGGCTGCGCGGGCTGCCATGCCCCGCATAGCGGCTCGTTCGGTTCCGGCCACGGCGGCGCTGCCGATGCCGGCAGCTATGCCCTGTGGGGCCAGGACGCCAGCCCACTGTATGGCGCTACCATCCTGTTCGGCGACAATGGAAGATACTCGGAAGTTCTGCCCGCCAGCATCAGCAGCGGCAGCACCGAAGTTGGCGGCATTCTACTCTGTCTAAGCTGCCACGACGGCAACGTGACCTCGAAGAACATGATGACCGGCCAGTCGTATGAGCAAGCGATTGGCTTGTTGACCAACACCGCATACGGAACCAAACCCATTCCGACCCTGCTCGGCAATGACGGCACGACGGCTGGCAATTACACCAACGATCACCCGGTGGGCGTGAATGCCAACATCAGCACCACCACTGCTGGCTTGACCTGGAGCGGCACCTCTTTTTCAGTCACTGGCCCTCCGTTCTCGACGTTCGTGGCTAACTATGGCTGGCCGGCCCTGGCGCCGGGCAAGTACTCGCTTCCCTACGGCGTCAACTCTGCTGGCAAACCCTATGTGGTCTGCACTACCTGCCACAACCAGCACGTGATGACCGTGTTCACTTCCAGCGCAACCAACCAGATTATGAATGACGGCGGCGGCAAGTACTATGCCACCTACTTCTTCATCAACGGCCCCTACAACCCGAACCTTCAGACATATTCCCAGACCTCGGCGCCCTCGACGACGCAGTTCTGCCGCCAGTGCCACTTTGGCGAATCGAACGAAGGCAACAACACCACCACCATCACCACGCAATTCCAGTAAGAATCTCCGTGGTACAAAGGGGGGAGAGAATATCTCTCCCCTTTTTTTTCGGTTTCGATTCTGCAAGAATCGGCAAGCGAGGAATTATGAAGTGCCAACTCTCCATCCCCGGATTGCTTCTGCTGGCGTTCTCCGCCGTCTCGGCCCAAGTCGCTTCCCATGCTCCGACGGGGGTTGCGGCGCCTGGAGCGAACACGACGGCCGCTCCGCCCTCACCCGTTCAGCCGAGCGACAAGGCGGTGGCGCGCGTGAATGGAGCCGTGCTCACCGACCGCGACCTGCTGCGTGAAATGTACGCCATCTTCCCCTATGCCCAGCAGCACAATGGAGGGTTTCCCAAGGCGCAGGAAGCCGCCATTCGCCAGGGCGCGCTCGAAATGATCATCTTCGAGGAGTTGGTTTACCAGGAAGCTGTGCGGCGCAAACTGACCATCGCGCCGGAGCAACTCCAGCGTGCGGAGGCTGATTTTCGCAAGCAATTCAATACTCCCGACCAGTATCAGCAATACCTGAAATCCGAAATGCACGGCTCGGAACAACAACTCCGCCAGCAGATAAAGCGCTCGCTCTTGATCGAGCAGGTGTTGAAGACCGACGTGGAAGACAAATCCGCGGTAACCTTGGCCGAGGTGAAGGCCTACTACGACAAGAACCCGGCGCGCTTCGAGCAGCCGGAATCGTTCAGCTTTCAAAGTATTTCCGTGGTGCCGCCGCTCCAGCCGACTGCGACGCAGGCCAAGGAAGCCCAGAAGCGCGCCGAAGATGCCTTGCGCCAGGCCCAGGCCACTAAGAGTTATCAGGACTTCGGGCTGCTCGCGGAAAAAATCTCGGAAGACGGTTTTCGGGTGAACATGGGCGACCGCAAGCTCGTGGCGCGCGACGAGTTGCCGCCTCAGGTTGTCCAGGCCTTGCAGGCCATGCAGCCCGGTCAAATCACTGGAGCGATCCAGATTCAGTCGGCCTACACCATCATCCGCCTGAATGCCCACAGCCCAGCGAGAAAGCAAAGCCTCGAAGAAGTGAAGGCGGATTTGAAAACGGAGTTGCAGAAAAGCAAGTACGAGAAGCTGCGCTCGGCCCTCGCCCAGCAACTGCGCGCCAAGGCGAAAATCGAAATCGGATAAATTGCGCGCCCGAGCGTGGCATTCGGTTGCCAATGTCCAGGCAACCGAGCCGCGTTTTTCCGCTGATTAACGCGAGACGTCCCGCCGTTTTGTGACCGTTGTCACTAACCCTTAGGACATTTCTCACATGTTCAAGCGATTACTAAAAGAGCACCGATTCACGAACCTTTAACCATCCCTTCACAACAGATTCAACAACCCTCGCGAAAATTGGTCATGCCTGAATTGCAGTTGGCCGCTGACAAATACAAAAGTGAAGACCGAGGTGTGTTAACCGAACCGCCGCTTCTGGCGGGGCTTCCTGCGTTCGCTGGAAAATTCATTCCCATCGACCAGGCGCGCCAACTGTATGAGAGTGTATGCGCGGCCCCGCTGGGTTTCCGGCTGGAAACCCTGCTGACCGAAATGCAGGTGAATCTCGACGTCCAACCCTCCGACCTCGAGCGCATACCGGTCAAAGGACCGCTGGTGGCCGTGGCCAACCATCCTTTTGGCATGCTCGACGGCATTGCTCTGGCAGTGTTGCTGTTGCGCGTACGCCCGGACGTCAAGATCCTGGCCAACTCTGTGCTTGAGGGCATACCCGAACTCCGCGACCATTGCATTTTCGTGGATCCATTTCACACTCCGTCTTCGGCGGACAAAAACATGAAACCCCTGAAGCAGGCGCTGGCCTGGCTGCGCCAGGGCGGGGTGCTGGCCGTGTTTCCCGCCGGTGAAGTGTCGCAGTGGAATGTCCGCCAAGCCCAAGTCACCGACCCAGCATGGAACACTGTGGCCGCTCGCCTGGTGCGCAAGACCGGAGCCAGCGCGCTCCCTGTATATTTCCGCGGGCGCAATAGCGTAACTTTTCAGTTGCTCGGCTTGATCCATCCCCGGCTACGCACCCTTTTTCTCCTCCAGGAGTTTCTACAGCAGCGCGACAAGGACCTCCACATTCGCATCGGCAGTCCGATTCCGTGCGAGTCGATCTCAAGTCTCGACAGCGACGAAGAAGCCACCGAATACCTTCGCCTCCGAACCTACCTGCTTTCCTATCGCGGCAAGAAGACGATCTCGCTGCCCGCCAAAATGCGTGCCGCGCTCCCGCGCAAGGCGCAGGAGTCGATCGCTCCCGAGGTTCCGCAGCGATTCGTAGTTCACGATATTGCTGCCTTGCCCGCCGACCGGCTGCTTCTGGAAAACGCCGATTTCGCGGTTTACGCCGCGCGCGCCTCCGAACTGCCCCACTTGTTCGAGGAGCTCGGACGCCTCCGTGAACTCACTTTCCGCGACGCCGGTGAGGGCACGGGACTCAGCTCCGACCTCGATCACTTCGACGCCTATTACTGGCACCTGCTGCTCTGGAGCAAACAGAAGCAGGAATTGGCTGGCGCCTACCGTGCCGGCAACACCGATGAGATCATCCGCGCCCACGGCATCAAGGGTTTGTACACAAACACCGTGTTCCGCTACGACGAACAACTGTTTTTGAAGATCGGTTCCGCTCTGGAACTCGGCCGCTCGTTCGTTCGTCCCGAATATCAGCGTCAGTATGCGCCGCTTCTTCTGCTGTGGAAGGGGATCGCGCGTTTCGTGGCCGCGCATCCCGAGACTCCGGTGTTGTTCGGAGCGGTCAGCATCAGCAACGAGTACAGCAGCTTGTCGCGCGAGATGATCGTGCGTTATTTTGAACAGCGCAAAGCGAAAGATGAAGACGGCCGCGAATTCTCCGACCTCATCCATCCGCGCACGCCCTTCCGCGTGCCCAAGCTTCGACGCTGGGATTGCGGAGCGGTTTGCGACGCCCTCCGCGATATCGATGAACTCGCCGAGCCGATCTCCGACTTGGAGACAGACGGCAAAGGATTGCCCATCCTGCTCAAGCAATACGCGAAGGTGGGAGGCAGGTTGGTGGGCTTTAATCTCGACCGTAAATTTTCCGACGTGGTCGATGGCCTGGTGATCGTAGACCTGCGCCAGACCGATCCCGCCGTACTTGATCGTTATATGGGCAAGGCAGGCCACGCCGCCTTCAGAAGTTATCACAACCTCAACTAGCGCCAGACTGTTTTCCTGAGACCTGACACCCTGCTCTACAGCTTGCTCAGATAATCCACAACTTCCGGGCTGGTCCAATCCACCGGCCCAATGAATTTACGGCGGATGATGCCGCTGCGGTCGATGACATAGGTTTCTGGCCAGCCAAACGTGCCATAGAGAGAACTTGCCTTCCGTGCCGCATCGCGCACGGTCACCATGTTGACGGAGTAGTCCTTGAGGAACTTGTGGTACGCCGAGTCGTCTTCGTCGATGCTGACGGCAACGACCACCACGCCTTTATCTTTGAGGCGCGCCTGCATCCGCACCAGCGACGGCGTCTCTTCGATACACGGCGGACACCAGGTCGCCCAGAAATTCAACACCACCACCTGCCCGCGAAACTGGCTGAGCGTGACTTTGCGGTCGGAATCCTGCAACGTGAAATCCGGAGCATTGGACCCGATGCGAGCGGGATGGCTCCCGCCGTAGCATCCAATCAGGGCGGCCAGCAATCCAATGGTTAGAAGCGTGCCCCATGGCGTGGCAAGATGTTTTAGTCTCACCTCGCTATAATAGCGAAATTCCGATGAAAGGTTCACTCCCAGCCGCGCTGCCGCAGTTGCCGATCGCCGGGGGCTCGCCTCCGGAGGTCTCGATCATCATTCCGGCGCGCAACGAAGAAGTGAGCCTCGGCGACTGTCTGCAATCGCTGACGACGCAGACCGGCGTGACTTTCGAGATTATCGTGGTTGACGACGGTTCCAGCGACCGCACGCGCCAGATCGCGAAGAGTTTTGCCGGAGTGCGGCTGATTTCCGCTGGACCTCTGCCGGTGGGTTGGACGGGAAAGAACAATGCCGTGGTTGCCGGAACCAGGGTAGCAAGCGGAAGATGGTTTTTGTTCACGGATGCCGACACCGTCCATCAGTTGGGCTCTCTGGCGGGCGCGCTGGCTGAGGCCGAGGAGAATAAGGCCGAGATGTTGTCGTATTCGCCGGAGCAGATCGCGGTCACGTTCTGGGAGATGGCAGTGCTGCCGGTAGTGTTTGCTGAGTTGGCGAGACAATATCCGCCACGGAAGGTTAGCGATCCTGCATATCCAATCGCGGCGGCAAATGGTCAGTACATCCTGATTCGGCGGGATACCTATGATGCGGTTGGCGGGCATACCGCGATCGCCGATAACTTGCTAGAGGATGTTGCTTTAGCTCGCGCTGTGAAGGGAGCTGGGAGGAAGATTCGCTTTCGCTTCGCAGCAGACGCGGTGCGTACTCGCATGTACAGAGGATTTCGACAAGTCCGCGAAGGTTGGACTAAGAACTTGGCACTATTGTTCCCCAACCCAGATTGGCTCGCGGTGCGTCTCCTGCTCTGGTGGGGAATTGCCTGGGGGTACGCATTTTCCCCAGTGCTTGCTTGGGCGGCGGCTAAAGTGGCCGGGCGTTTTGGCTTCGTCTCAGCCGAACAAACGCTTTTCCACTGGTCTGCACTTATTCGGAGTACCTGGTGGTGGATTCCGCTTCTTTTCGCGCTCGCCATGCCGCTTTTCATGCGGCTCAACCGAGCTAACTTCACGTGGGACTCGGAAATTCTGGGCGCGATGTTCGGCATGCCGATGTTCGGCTACTTATTGTTGCGCTCCAAGAAAGCTCACGCCAATGGCCATGTATCCTGGAAGGGTCGCGATTACGCGGTCGGCGCGAAGTGTGAAAATTCGCCGACCAAATTAATTTCGAATACTGAAAGCCCAAAACTGAGAACTGAGAACTGAGAACTGCTTTTATGGTTTATCTCACACGCAAAGCGGAATTTTCCGCAGCGCACTTCTATCACAACCCGGAACTCACACCGGAAGAAAATCGGCGTATTTTCGGCAAGTGCAATAATCCGAACGGCCACGGTCACAATTACACGCTCGAAGTCACCGTGAAGGGCGCCGTCGATCCGAAGTCCGGGTTCGTGTTCGACCTCAAGCAATTGAAGGAAGTCATGAGCAGGGAAGTGCTCGACGCCTTCGACCATCGCTTCTTGAACAAGGAAGTCCCGGAGTTCTTAAGCAAAATTCCGACCACCGAAAACCTCGCCATCGTCATCTGGCAGCGCCTGGCGCCGAAACTGAACGCGGCTCGCTTGCATCGCGTCCGGGTTTACGAAACGCCCGACCTGTTCGCCGATTTTTACGGGGAAGCATGAAAGCGCACCTCACACGGCGGTATATGTTTTCCGCGTCGCACCGCTTGCATACGGACGAATTGTCTGCGGAAGAGAACAGCGCGACCTACGGCAAGTGCAACAATCCCCATGGACACGGCCACAACTACACAGTTGGCATCACGGTCAGCGGACCCGTGGACGGCCAGACCGGCATGGTCTGTAATCTGGCCGATCTGGACGGTTTTGTCCGCAAAGAAATTCTGGAACGCTATGATCACCAGAATTTAAACCTGCTTCCGGAGTTTGCGACGCAAGTCCCGACCACGGAAAACCTGTGCATCGCAATCTACAAAATTGTGAAGCGCGGTTTCCACCTAGCTCATCTAGAAAAGGTGCGCATTGAAGAGACCATGCTGAATTCGTTTGAGTACGCGGGAGAAGATTGCCGCTAGTCGATAGTCGTTGGTCATTTGCGGACACAGTTTGCCAACGACCAACGACTATCGACTAACGACCAAGAGCTTATGAAAACCACTGCCTTACCAGCCACTCTGACCAGCGCTACCTACGAAGAACTCGTCCGCGAAATGCTTGTCCGCCTTGGCCAGGATCCGAATCGCGAAGGCCTGTCACGCACACCCGAACGCGTCGAAAAAGCCATGCGCTTTCTCGTCAAAGGATACCAGGAAGATCCCGATGCGCTGTTGCGGGAAGCGCTCTTCACGGTCGGCTACGACGAGATGGTGATCGTGAAAGACATCGAAATGTTCAGCCTGTGCGAGCACCACCTTCTGCCGTTTTTCGGCAAGGTGCACGTGGCCTACATTCCGAACGGCAAAGTGATCGGCCTGAGCAAAATACCGCGCCTCATCGAACTCTTCTCGCGCCGCCTGCAAATTCAGGAACGGCTCACCACGCAAATTGCAGAGGCGATCCAGAACGCAATCGAACCGCAAGGCGTCGGCGTGGTCATCGAGGCCCGCCATCTCTGCATGATGATGCGCGGCGTCGAGAAACAGCATTCTTCGGCGGTAACCTCGTCTATGCTCGGCTGCTTCCGCGACGAAGTGGAAACGCGATCCGAATTTCTCTCACTGATCCGCCAGCGCTCGAATGGGGTGTGAAAAGATTTGTCATTGACAATTTGTAATTTGCAATTGATCCCGCAAATTACAATTCAAGAATGCCCAAACTCAAAACTCCGCCGCGCACACAGACTCTCTCTGGCCGGCTGGCTCTGATCACCGGCGCCAATCGCGGCATCGGTCTCGCCATCGCCCGCGCGCTGGCCCACGAAGGATGTAATCTGGTCATCACCGGCCGCGACCAGCGTGCCTTGGCCCAGGCGCGAGCTGAATTGGAGAAACTGAATGTTCAGGTGCTGGCGCAGTCCTGCGACGTGCGCAGCCCCGAAACGGTCGACTACCTGTTCGCGCTCGTTCGTGGATTGCGCAAGCCTCTCGACATCCTCATCAATAACGCCGGCATTGGACATCCCCATCGCTCCGTGAGCGATTTGCCTTATCCCACTTGGATGGAAGTGATCGACACCAACCTCAACGGCCTGTTCCTGGTGACGCAAGCGGCCCTTGCCGTGATGAAGCGCGGCGGCACGATCGTAAATAATCTTTCGATCGCCGCCGAGCACACTTTCCCAGGGTCGGCCGCCTATAACGCGTCGAAGCACGGCGCGCTTGGATTCACCAACACCTTGCGCGAAGAGTTGAGGCAGAAGGGATTTCGCGTCATCGCCCTCCTGCCCGGCGCAACCGATACCGCGATCTGGAACACCCTGTGGCCGAAAGCGCCCAGGCGTAAAATGATGTCTGCCGAAACCGTCGCCCGCACGGTGGTCGATGCGCTGCTCTTGCCCGAAAATACGACCGTGGAAAAAATCGTGATGATGTCGTCAAGTGGTACGCTGTAGTGGGCCGCCTGAGAACGATGATTTTAGGCAGCTGCACTGAGGAAACGTCATGCCATTCCTTGACAGACTCACTAACTACTTCATCTCCCTGAAAAAACCAGAGCACCGCTGGGCATGGGGCGTCGCCATCGTTGCGGATGTTCTTCAGATCGCGGCGTTTCCCCTTTTCGCCGAAGGAGTCATGTCTCCCGCCGATTCGGTGCTCGACCTGATTGTCGCCTTCGTGATGATTCGTCTGCTCGGATGGCACTGGGCTTTTTTGCCCACGGCGACCGCGAAACTCATTCCCGGAGCCGATCTTTTTCCCACTTGGACCGCAGCCGTGTGGTTCGTCACCCGCCAGAGGACGAGGACCGACTCCAATTCTAAAGACCCGGAGATTCTGCCTCCCGGCCCCGCGCCCGATCCGCGCCGCTGAGAACTGTAAGCTGATAACTTCGAGCTGACAGCTAACAGCTATCTACCATGTTCCATAACGATATCGGTGCTGTCTTTCATGGAATAGTTTAGCCATTAAGACGCCAGCGGCGAAGCCCCCAACGTGTGCCCAGAACGCGATGCCGCCCGAAGTTTGGCTGGTCTCTGTGATACTGGCGGCCGCGCCACTCAGAAAATTCGCTACGAACCAGTAACCGAGCATCAGCCAAGCTGGAACGTAAAACAGGAAGATCGGGGGAAACCAGATCAGCACGCGCGCCCGCGGATACAATACGAAGTACGCGCCCATCACACCCGCAATCGCTCCGCTCGCGCCTACAGTTGGGACCCGCGAATTCAGGTTCAGCAGGATGTGCGTGGCGCTGGCCGCCAGTCCGCTGAGAAGGTAAAACAGCAGATAGCGGAAGTGTCCAAGGTAGTCTTCGACGTTGTCGCCAAAGATCCACAGAAAGAGCATGTTCCCGGCGACGTGCCAGAAATTAACATGCAGAAACAGCGACGTGAATAACGGCAAAATGGCGGTAGCCGCCGGATCGTGGGAGTGTCCGGTCAACACGGCGAGCGCGTGGTGAGGCACCACTCCAAACACGGCCATGCACGAAATCAGCGCCCGATGCCCAATCGAAAGCTCCCATAGAAAGGCCACGAGGTTCGCGGCAATCAGAAAATAGTTGACGAACGGCGTAGAGAAACAAGGCTGATCGTCGCGAAGAGGAATCATTTAATCGGTAATCTGGTAGTTTGTAATAGGTAATCTAGACTCAAGATCGGTAGTACGGCAACAGTTGTGCCTCAAATCACCAATTACAAATTACCAGATTACAATTCCCCATGAACGGTGTCATCGTCATCGATAAGCCGCCCGGCCTGACCTCGCACGACGTGGTCAACCGCGTGCGCCGAATCCTCGGACAGCGCTCAGTCGGACATCTCGGCACCCTTGACCCCTCGGCCACCGGCGTCCTCCCGATTGTCGTCGGCAACCTCACGCGCCTGGCGCAGTTCTACGTGCATTCCGAGAAGACTTATGAAGGCGCAATTCGCTTCGGCTTCGCGACCGACACCTACGACGCCGAAGGCGAACCCACCACGCCGCCGCGAGACGTGAACCTGAATTGTGACGCAGTACGCGCTCTGGCGGCACAGTTTCAGGGCGCCATCGAGCAGATGCCGCCGCCCTTTTCCGCCAAGAAGATTGCTGGAGTACCCGCTTACAAGTTCGCGCGGAAGCATAAGGAAGTCACGCTCCAGCCGGTGCAAGTCGAGATCAAGGAATTTGAAATTCTAGACACCACAGAGGATCACGCCACTTTCCGAGCGCGCGTGGCCTCGGGCACCTACATGCGATCCGTGGCCCACGACATGGGCCAACAACTCGGATGCGGCGCTCATCTGGCCGCCCTGCGGCGCACCGCGGTTGCTGAGTTCACCATCGACGACGCCCACTCGCTTGAAGCGCTGGCCGCCGCGATGCAGCAGGGAACTGCCGAGTCGTTATTTGTGCATCCCAGAAAGCTGGTGCCGCGGTTTCCCTGCGTCACCGCGAATGAGGAAAGCGCCGCCCTCATTCGCAGCGGCCGCGCCGTGAACCTGCCGGAAATGTCGCGCGCTCCACAAGTAAAGGTCTTCTACGGTCAACGCGATCTGATCGCAATCGCAACCAGAATCGCAGGCACGCTGTTCCACCCAGCGATTGTGTTTACCGGCGAGAACTAAACAGGACCCCACAATAGATTGGGCGTGAACAGCTAGAATCGTTATGTCCGATAACAGGTATTATGTTAATGATTCAAGGTAGCCCGGCTTCTCTCCACTTCAATCCCAATTAGACTCGGCTCCCTGGTTACGAGGTCTCCACTGAGTTTTCGCAAACATAGTGGCGCGCAAGTTCCGATGCATAGGACTTCCCTATCATCTCTGTGTGAGATTTGATCCAGCCTTCCAGTCTCGTGCGCCCGGTCGGCGGCGAGTGAGAAACCAGCAGGTCGTCCATAAGTCCTTTGATCTCGTCCTCTGTCAGAACGACGTCTTTGAGGATCGCTCCCAACACCCCGGAAGCAAGGCGAACGACTACCGGCGGAAGCCGGACCAATAACGACCTGCTTCCAACCGCGCTCCTGATCAGCTTCACCAGGTCTAGGTACCTGTAACTCTCCGGGCCCACTGCGTCCACGGTGTAGCTGTCCAAACGCTCTCCGCCATCGACCGCCAGCTCTGCCAGATCGTCCACAAAGATGGGCTGAACGTGGTATTCTCCGCTTCCCGGAATGGCAAATAGCGGGAATCGCTTCAACATAAAGCCAATGTTGTTGATGAGAATATCGCCCTCACCGAAGAGAACAGCCGGCCGCAGAACTGCATAAGACATCGAGGACGACTGAATGGCCTGCTCCACCTCGGCCTTGCCTCTGAAGTACGGCAGCGGAGAATCGATCGACGGATTGGTAATGCTGACATGGACGATTCTCTTCACTCCCGCCGCTTCGGCGGCACGGATCAGAGCTTTCGTATTGTCGACCGCGCGTTCGTGGCTGACTTCGCCATAGGAGAATCGTATCCAATAGGTGTTGTAGAGAACGCGCGCGCCTCTCATCGATTCCGTCAGTTCTCGAGCGTCAGTGAAGTCGAGCGGACAGACTTGAACTCGTCCAAACAGTGGTGACTCGGGCTGGGGATGATTGGTGAGCGTCCGAACCATCTCGCCGCGGAGGAGTAACTTCTCCGCGATGCGCCGCCCGCTGAACCCGAACGCTCCGGTCACAACGCTCGTGCTTGCTTCAGTCGGACTACCGCCGCCTCGGCCAGAATCCATGGTTTGTCTCCCTTAGCACTTCCCTGTCTGACCGTTCGGAAAAACTGAAATCACGCGCTTGCATGCCCGGGCTCAACCGCCGAGCCGACCTTTTTCACGCAATTGCGCCCCGCGTCCTTGGCCGTGTAGAGCGCGCGATCTACGGCGCGGAGAACCGCCAAACGATCCGACCCCAAGCCGTTCCTCGCGATGGATACGACTCCCACACTCACCGTCACCGGAATCGGATCCTCAACCGTTCCCATTGGCAATTCAGCCACCGCTTGGCGCAACCTCTCGGCGCTGCTGAGAATGCCGGGGCCATCGCAGTCCTGGCTTATGATCAGGAATTCATCGCCTCCGTACCGGCCCACGAAGTTGTAACCCCTCACCGAGGCCGCCAACCGCTTGGCTACTTGACGAAGAACCATGTCTCCGGCAAGGTGGCCGCGAGTGTCGTTGACGGTTTTAAAGCGGTCCACGTCCACCATCATCACACCCAGAGGTTCAGCGGTGCGCTTCTGGCGTGCCATCTCCTTCTCCAGGAATTCAAGGATCGCGGCATGGTTCCAGAGGCCGGTGAGTGCGTCATGGGCAGATTCAAACTCCAGGGCCGCTTGCGCCCGCGCCAGGCGATGCTGAATGATCAGCACCCGGACGCCGACCCCCGCGAAGCTCACGATCATGATGACCGACGCCAGAACCGGGTGCCTTCGCGCGGCTTGCCCCAGCAGTAGAAAACTGAAAAAAGGAAACAGCAGGGGAAAGAACTGGCGGACTACGACGTTGTGGGCTGGGGCCGGCGGCGCAGCCGCTGAAGGTTCCTCTTGACCCCAGGTGACAGCGATCAGCAACGGTATAGTCACCAAGATGCTCCAAACCAAGTCGAACCAATGCCCTCCCACAAGCACATTGTTAGGAACATAACTGGCGTACGAGTCGGCGAGCCCTGAGCACACAATAAACAGCGCCATCCGCCCGAAGAACGCGCGCACCAACGCCGAGTTTGTCAGAACCGCGCGCAGAAGGAACGACGTCGCCAGCACCCCGTCGATTACCAGGCTGGGAGTCCAACCGAAGCACTTCCATGCGACCACCGTCGGCGCCGCCGATCCTCCGGGGAAAAACACGTACGCGCTTGCCCAGAACGCGCAAACCTGCAGGAAATCCAAAAGGTGCAAACGGTCAAACCGGTCGGGCTCGCCATCGGCATCCAAAAAAAGCAGCATTCCGAAGGGGAGCAGCGAACAGAAGAACAAGAAGTCGACGAGACGCTCAAGCGCATCATTGGAGGCGCCTAGAGGGGACGCGTCGAGGTAGGTCCCAAGCGCTTGCGCCACCACCCAGATCGCGAAAGTCGAGGCCAGCCATCGCCAGTAATATCGCCCCGTTGCGCCCGAGCGGCGATATGCCTGTAGCGAACTCAGCACGCACAGCAGGCCAAGCAACAATTGAATCAGATTCGACAGCAATGCTCCCAACGGCCGGCCGCCGAACCGGAAGAGCACTGCACCCTGCGTCAGGAGCAGGCCACAGGTGACAAGAATCACCGTGCGCGGAGAGAATCGCCTTTCAATCCACCATCCCGCGCCGCGCAGTGGAGTTCCGCCGTGCGGCGCGCGGAGTCCATGCAACTCTGATCCCCTCCCCCTCTGCGATTCGAGGGTCTCACCTTCAGCCATGAAGACATTTCGGATTCTTTGAAAGATTGGCACGATCCAGCCTGAACTCTACCAGAACAACAAGAAAACGGGCTATTACTGGCGAACGTTACTTCGGTGAAGGGCCATAGCACAAACCTCGGTCCACACTGGCCGCAACCGCGGGATCACTCTAGCCCCGCCCGCGCAGGAGTTCGGCAAGCTCCTCGCCGAATTTCTGCAATATCTCGATCCGCTCCGGTGTGGCGTCGATCACTTCCCTCTTCGCCTGAAAGACTTTCCGTCCCTCCCTTTGCGTGAGCACGCCCATCACTTCCCCCATCCGCCATCCCGGCGTGCCCAGGATTTGCAGACCGTCCACGCCCGGGACAAGCAGGGCAACGCAGTTCTCCCGTACCACTCCAATGCACTTGGGATAGCGTTCAAAAGTCTGGAGTTCGAATCCCGCAAGGTATAGGCGCTGCAACTGTTCGGCGGAATCGGGCATGGATTTGTAATGGGTGATCTGTAATTGCTAATTTGAAATGCCCGCTCAAACGGACTTCTGCTGCCGCTTACTGCCTCCGCCACACTCAAAGCTAAACTGAGAACTGAGAACCGGGAATTGAGAACTGCCCCTCACATCTTGTACTTGCCCAGATCGTCGTCGCCGAGGTCTTCCAGCCACTTGCGAAGTTCCTCGCTGCTGGCGGCGGGCACGGGATTCGTTGCCTGCTTCGAGTTCTTAATCACTTCTTCGTCCACGAAAATCGGGCAATCCACCCTCAGTGCCAGCGCCAGTGCGTCCGACGGACGCGAGTCGATGCTCACCACCCGCCCTTCCCTTTCCAGCCAGATCACGGCGTAAAAAGTATCGTCTTTCAATTCCGTGACCACCACTTTGTGGACCAGCGCGTCCAGTCCGGTAAGCACCGTCTTGATCAAATCGTGGGTCATGGGCCGGGGCGTGCTGACCTTTTCGATTTCCAGCGCGATGGCATTGGCTTCATACACCCCCACCCAGATAGGCAGCACCGTTTCGCTCGCGACGTCCTTCAGCAGAACGATCGGCATGTTCGATACCGGATCCATCATCAGCCCGCGAATTTTCATCTCTACTTCCATAAGGACCTCAATGGCACTCACTATCCCGCCAATTCTCCCACCAGGCTGTTCGGGAAGCTCCGCGTGACTCGCACTCGCACGTAGCTCCCGGCCGTGAGTTCGATGCCTTCAGTTGCCGTGAAATTCACGACCTTGATCTGCGAAGTCCGCCCAATCCACTGTCCGCGGGCCGCGTTCTTCCCTTCCACCATCACCTCAAGCACCTGCCCAACATGCCGCCGGTTGCGCCGCGCCCCAATCTGTTTCTGCCGGTCGTTAAGCACGGCCAACCGCCGCTCCTTCTCCGCGTTCGGTATCGCATCCTCCAGCCGCAACGCCGGCGTATTCGGACGCGGAGAATACTTAAACGTAAACACGCTGTCATACCCCACCGCATCGAGCAACGAAAGCGTCTCTTCGAACTCCCCTTCCGTCTCTCCTGGAAATCCCACAATCATATCGCTGGTGATCGATATATCGCGCCGCGCCGCCTGGATCCAGCCAATCCGCTCCAGATATTCGTCCCTCGTGTACAGCCGTTGCATGGCCGCGAGTAGCCGTGTCGACCCGCTCTGCACAGGCAAATGTATGTGGTCGCAAAGCGCGGGCACATCATCGATCGCCTCGACTATATCGCGTCCAAAATCCCGCGGATGCGAAGTTGTAAACCGCACCCGCCGCATCCCCGCGACTGAAGCAACCGCAATCAGCAGCTCGGCAAAGCTTTTCTTTCCATCCGGATCACGATAGGAGTTAACGTTTTGCCCGAGCAGTTGAATTTCCGTATAGCCAAGCTCAACCAGCCGCCGCGCTTCTTCAACTACAGACGCGGAAGTCCGGCTCCGTTCCCTGCCCCGCGTGTAAGGTACAACGCAGTACGAGCAAAACTTGTCGCATCCCTCGATGATCGTGATGTAGCCGCGGTTAGGGTTCGTGCGCGCCGTGTACTCCGTCTCAAAGCACTTGTCGGTGGAGCGGTCGTCGAGCCCCGTAACCCGCGCCTCCCCCGTCTCCAGTTGCACCAGCATCTCGGGCAGCTTGCGATACGAAGCCGATCCGCAGACCAAAGAAACGTGAGGCGCGCGCTCAAAAATCTTTTCGCCCTCCTGCTGCGCGACGCACCCCAGTACGCCAAACTGTTTGCCTTGCGCCCGATACTTCTTGTAATCCGCCAGCCGGTGAAACACCTTCTGCTCCGCCTTGCCGCGAATCGAGCAGGTGTTATAGAGGACCAACCCCGCCTCTTCCACCGTCGCCACTTGCCGATACCCCTGCTGCAGGAGCGTCCCCGCTACCTTTTCGGAGTCGTGCGCATTCATCTGGCACCCGAAAGTCTCCAGATAAAACGTTTTGTCCCCGCTCCCCGCCATGGCCCCAGTATAAACCAGCAATACCGCGCCGCCCCACGGCACGCGCGAATCACAGCGCGACGCAATAGACTCGAGCTCGCTGGCATCGGAATCACAGCGATCTGCGTCTCAATTACAATAATCGCCATGCAAAACCCAACCCCGCTGGCCGTTGCCGTGTTGGTGTTGGAGCTCAGTCCGGCGGCAGCCTTTGGACTCGCCGGAAAGCGTATTGGCGAGGCATGTGCCCGGTGGCCTTCAACCGCGCGAACTGCATTGCCAGCGCTCTGTGCGCTGCCTTACGTTGTGATTTCTTGCTCCGCACACATGTTCGCATGGCAGTGGTGTGCTCTTTACGCGGTGCTGCCCGTGTCCATTGCGTGGCTGCTAGGGCAGGCCGCAACCGCCGATCCTGAACAACGCGGCAATTGGCGAGACGCGATCGTTCTTCTGACGCTTGGGCTGGCTGTTGATTTGCGCTGGTTCGAGCGGGCGTGGCCGAGCGGGCTTGCGGGCATGGGAAAATTGCTTCTCGTCGATGCCGCGTTGTATGGATTCGTCGCCATCCGCCGCCTCAGCGGGACGGGCTTTGATTTTCACTTCCACTGGAGCGATTGGAAAACCGGGCTCCGCGAACTGGCTTTCCTGACGCCTTTGGCACTGGCCTTGGGACTCGCGCTCGGCTTCCTCCATCCTCATAGCCACGCGCTGCGCTTCTCGATGATTCCAACCTGGATCTATATCTTTATCTTCATTGCCGTTCCCGAGGAACTCTACTTTCGCGCCTGGGTGCAGAATTTTTTGGAACGGCGGGTGGGACGGCGAGCGGCGCTCGCGATTACGTCCGCGTTGTTCGGCCTCTCGCATTTCAATAAACGATCGGCGCACTTCAACTGGCGCTACGTCTTGGTGGCGAGCATCGCCGGAGTCTTCTATGGCCGGGCATGGCGCGAGAATCGCCGCGTGCCGGCTTCGACAATCGCTCACGCCAGCGTCGACGCCATCTGGTCGTTCTGGCTCTAGCCAGGGAACGGAGGTCCTGTGGCAATGGATGCGAGT
>Ga0181521_10003125_pt1 | contig 19597 bp, 12 predicted proteins | sample PEATcosm2014_Bin_32_FD_119764 | JGI IMG/M metagenome (GOLD analysis project Ga0181521, IMG submission 119764) | Peatland microbial communities from MTU Mesocosm Facility, Houghton, MI, USA - PEATcosm2014_Bin02_60_metaG | ecosystem: Environmental > Terrestrial > Soil > Wetlands > Peat | place... | reverse complement strand
GCGGCCGGCATTGCGGTAACGACCAGACAAAGCGCGAGTGCAAGCATCGCCAAAGCGACACAGGCCCAAGCGCCGCTGCAATTTTCAAGCGTCGTGATTGGCTTCAGAAGTGTTTTCATAGAAACGCCTGGAATGCCTCCTTTGAGTGAAAGTGTTTGCGTACGAAGCAGTTGTGACGAGCTTGCGGCGAACCTCCTCAAACCCGGCATGGGATGGGAACGCACATTTTTGCGGCCGGATAAGCAGCGGTCCGACCTCAGCCAAGCATTAAAAGCATTCTGGGGGTCGATTGTCAATAGAAAAATTATTTTTTCTGCTGATATGGCGCGGCCGGACGCTAACCTATAGAGCCAAATATGAGAACTAACCTGCCCTGGGGGCTAAGGTGCGCCGGGATTCCAGCCCGGGGGGACACTTGCCGCTATCAACGGGCTGGAAACGGCGGATTCCGGCCTTCAAACGGCTGAATCAGGGTAGACGTCAAACGTTGGTTTGACCTGGAGAGGTCAGTCCATTGAGAAAGAAAAAGGGCGGCGGAAAGAATCCGCCACCCCTTGTTCCAGTCGATTGCAGTGCGTCAGAAGTTGTACTTGAGTGCGAACTGCCCGATGCGCGGTCCGGCTCCGTTCTCACCCCCGATGGTTCCGAAGCTGGTGCTGCTGCTCAGCGGGTTTGAAGTACTTGGGTTGTTGAGGATGGTGTGGTTGAGAATGTCAAAGTACTCCATGCGGAACTCCAGGTTGGATTCGCGGAAGACCGGGAAGGTGCGGACCAAAGCGCCGTTCCAGACCGTGTAGCGGGGACCGCGGAGCGAGTCCTTGACGATGTTGCCGAAGCCAGTACCGGGGCCGGTGTTAGCGGGAACCGAGAAAGCTGGCGGATTGAACCAGCTCTCGCAGGGGGTCGGGAACTGACGTCCCGCGGGTATCGCTGTCGAACAATCGCCCCCGAGGTTCTTGTTGTGAAGGTAAGCCGACTGGGTGAAGTCGCGCTGGCCGCGATCCTGCGTCAGGCCAGTGGATGAGTTGTCGGTGCCCGTCCATACGGTAAGCGCATCGCCGGAGTGAGACTGAACCAGACCGGAGGTCCGCCAGCCGTTGACAACGGCGCGAAGAGCGCGGAAGCCGTTGCTGAGCTTGGGAGGCGCCCATTCATAAGAGACTGAGAAGGCCTGTGGATGGTCGATGTCGGAAACACCGCGATCGAGGGCCTTGATGTCGGGCACCAAAGCCGCCGCTGGGACGTTGGTTGCGTTGGACGGATAGAGAGGATAGACATACGACTCGCCGGCGTTGATGTCCTCGGTATTGGAGTCGCGCGTGGCCTGCGGCATGTCGTCGTAGGACTTGGACCAGGTGTAATTGGCCATGAGCTGGAGCCCGTGCGACATTTTCTTCAGCAGAGTGGCCTGGAAGGAATTGAAGTGGGCATTGCCGATCATGGCCGCTTCGACGATCTGCGAGTAGCTCTCGTTGCAACCCGTGGTTGTGAGGCAAGGTCCGACGGTGGGAGCCGATTCATAGACCCTTCTGGTGTTGACATTGGAAGTGCCGCCGGGGAAGGTGAGCTTGCCGCTCACGAGCGAGCCTGTGTTCACCCCGGGGTTGACTTCCAGTTCCACGAACTGATGGCGCGACGCGGAACCAACATAAGCCAGCCGCGTGGCCCAGTTGCCAGGGAGCTGCTGCTCGATGGTCATGTTGTAGTCGTAGGTGACTGGAACGTGGAAGTCGCCGGAGGGATCGTACTCGTTGACCTGTATCTGGTTGGGAAAGACCTGCGAGGACTTGAAGGGCAGGGTGAACGGGAAGGGATTGGTGTACTTTCCTGCCGCGTTGCAGGCGGAGGTTTGGCAGTACGGATCGCTGAGCGGCCCGCCGGGACTGCCGGCGGTCTGGTCCATGTTGGCGAGGGTCACGGTGATGGTGTTGGGGACAAACGTGGACTGACTCAGGTTGAAGAAGCCCGGCAAGCGATCCTGGTAAAAGATGCCGTACCCACCACGCAGCGCAGTCTTGCCATTGCCGAAGACGTCGTAGGCGAAACCTACACGCGGCATGAATTGCTTGTCGTGGTTGCCGACGCCGTTGGTCGGGAAGCCCGGGTCACCGGAGAGCACAAAGCCGGCAGGCAGGCCAGGAGTTCCCGATGCCGTGGCAACTGCGAATTGGGGAGTGCCTTGGTTGGCCGCATACTCGGTGGGGCTGAAAGCGGTCTGTTCGCCGACCTTATTGTGCCAGGGAGCAAACAACTCCCAGCGCACGCCGTAATCCAGGGTCAGGCGGTGATTGACCTTCCAACTGTCCTGGGCGTAGATGGCCGGGAAGTGACCGCGATCGTTGGTCTCCTCGAATTCGCCCTGGACGAGTGCGGATAGGAAGCCCTCCTGGAAATTGGCCATGGCGTTGTTGTTGGCGACGGCGAGGGAAGCTCCGGCCAGACCGGAGGTGAAGGCGCCATAGGAGTTGTACACGTTGACCACGTCGAACTTGCTGAGCTCGTAGTGTCCGCCGAAGGCAAAGTCATGGCGGCCTTTGACCCAATGCAGATCGTCGTTGAAGGTGTAGTTATTCCGTTCAAACAGGGCGCTGGCCGACGATCCCACCTTCATATAGCCGCTCACGCTGAGCGCCTCGTAGGGGCCAAGATTCGGCTGCCAGAGACCGGCGAGGCCGGAACCCGAGGAGCCGAGAGACGTAATGTCCGAGCTGCCTGGAGGCCCACCGCGCTGGGAGACCTCGCGCTGGTAATTGAGCACCAGGTTGTTCAGCATGTTGGGCGTGAAGGTGTGGGATTCAGAGATCAGCGCATTCTGGTAGCGGGTTTGGAAGTACGACGTGTAGCTATAGAGGTCGGCGGTGTTGTAAATGGCCGGCTGGTGGTACCAATCGTAGAAATAGCGGCCAAAGAGGTGGTCTTTGTCGCCGAAGCTGTGATCGACGCGCGCCGTATGCTCGTTGAAGTAGTTCTGCGTGGCGGAGAAATAGTTGACGCTGTTGCCGATTTTCCCCAGGCCCGCATCCGTGGCCGCCGTGGGGAAAAGCTTCTCGAAGTTCAGCGCAGCCTGATCAAAAGCGCTGCTGGGGATGTGGTTGTTGGCGTATGCCACCCCGGTGTACACGTTATAGATCTGCCCGGCTGGGGCCAGAACTCCCGTAGATGTCGTCTGGCAGAGGCCAGAAGTGTTGAACGACAATGTGGATGTGTTGCAGAGGTTGCTGTAGTCGGCGTATCCGAGCTGTCCGCCGCTGGAGGTCAAGCCTTCCTCGGCGGCGGTGGGCGCCGTAAACGAACCTGCAGAGGAGCCCTGGTGGATCTGCGTGTACTGATAGCCATAGAAGAACTGCGTGGTCTTGCCGCTGGAGATGTGCGGAATCTTCACCGGTCCGCCGATCGCCCCGCCGAACTGATGCCGGTGCAGCGTGTCCTGGGTGCCCACGGGCGAGAAGTGGTTCTCGGCGTTGAAGAAGCCGTTGCGCAGATACTCGAAGAGGTCGCCGTGGAACTGTTCGCCGCCCGACTTGGTGACGATGTTGACCACCGCACCGGCGCTCTGGCCGAACTCTGCGTTGTAGTTGCTGGTCTGAACGCTGAATTCCTGGGTTGAATCCGGCATCGGGTACGGATCGTTCACGTTGGTCATTTCGTCCAGGTTGTTGCCGCCGTCCAACAGGAAATTGTCCTGGTTAGGCAATGTTCCGTTTACGCTGGCCACCTGAACGGGGCTGAGCAGACTGCCGGAGAACGTCTTTCCGCTTCCCTGGTTGACGCCATTGCCTTCGTTGGTGGCATCGACGACCCCGGCAACCAGCGTAATGAGCGTGGCCGCGGCTCTGCCATTCAGTGGCATATCGCCCAGGCTCGCCTGGTCGATGACCTGCGACAAAGTGCCGGTGGTGACGTCAACCTGCGGCGCGTCAGCCGAGACGCTGACGGTTTGGGTTTGCGCGCCGACCTTCATGGTGATATTCACGGTGAGCGCCTGGTCGGCTTCGAGCACGATGCCGGTCTGCCGGTAACTCTCAAAGCTTGAGGCTGAAACCGAAAGTACATACTGTGCGGGCAGCAGCGTCGGAAACACGAACCGGCCGTCCCTGCCCGTGTCCGTTGTCGACACGGCGCCGGTTCGCACTTCGGTGGCAACCACAGTGGCGCCTGTAACCACGGCGCCGGACGAATCGCTGACTGTGCCGCTGATGGTTCCGTAGCCCTGCGCGTGCAGGCTGGTCGCGGCGAAGCTCAGGCACAGACAAACGATGGCGACGATTGTCGCCAGCATTCCGAAGACGGATTTGGAACTCTGATGTTCATGAGAGGACGTTTTCATAGGATTTGTTTGTATGCCTCCATACAGTTGTGTTGTCCACGGTTACTGCCGAGACGCTCTTTCACTTTTCATCGAAGCGATTTAGAGCGCCGACAAAGTTAAGGATTACCGATCCGGGGAAGAATAGTGGTTAGACCACTGAATGTCAATAGGAAATTGTTTTACTTAACAGCTTTGACAATGGCAAGTTCTGATTCGATACTTCAGCGCAGCGCGGGTTCCGTCTTGTTGGCGCGGTATGGCCGGATCTCGCAACGGTTCACGGATTCTGCAATTCGTGGTTGCGGTGGTGCGCCGTAAGAATCACCGCCACTAGAGCTGTGGCCAGCGACACCCCGGCCAGCACGAAGAAGGCGCTGCTCCACCCGTACGCGACGCTGATGCGCGCCACGGTAACGCCCGAGAGCCAGCCTGCAATGTAACCGAAGCCGTCGATAATGCCGGCTGCCGTGGCGCTGCCACGCTGGCCGCCAAAATCCAGCGACATAGCGCCGGCCAGATAGGAGTAAGGTCCAAGCAAGGTGAATCCCACCAGTCCCACCAGAAGAGACGGCACCCATTCGCCTGCGTGGCCCGTCACACGGCCCAGCATCACCAGGCAAACGGTGCACGCCGTCATGCCGGTCACGACCAGCACGTTGCGCCCGTTGGCGCCGAGCCTGTCGCTCAAGAACCCGCCCAGCAGCACGGAAACGCCGCCACACAGAGGAAAGAGTGCGCTGCGGCTGGCCGCCACACTCGGTAGCAGGCCTACGAATTGCACAAAATAGGTTGGCGTCCACAGGTTGAAGGTCTCGCGCAGCAGGGTGGTCCCGAAGGCCAGCAGGCAAACCAGCCAGAATGCGAAGCTGGTGAGCAAAGGCCGCAGAATTGCGCCGATCTTCTTGTGGTGTTCGTCTCCTGCTTCTTCATCGGCATACACATTTCTGGGATTCACTTCCGGCGCTGGAAGGCCGCGCTCGGCGGGCGTCTCGCGCAACAGCAGCAGGTTGATGAGGAACAGAACCCCGAGCGCTGCCGCGGCAAAATAGAAGACACCGCGCCAGCCCACGCCATGGGCGAGCAATTCGCTCATCGTCCAGCGGCATCCCGCGTCGCCGAACAGGAAGCTCAGGCTCACCACGGCCATCACGCTTCCGTAGGTGGAGTAGGAGAACCATCGGGAGGAAACCCGCACCAGTCCCGCCCAACCCTGCGACTGGAAAAGCCGGTTGCCAATCCACGCCAGCGTGAAAATGGGAAATCCGCCGCTCATCGCAAAGACGATCGTGAAAACGATGGAACCGGCCATGCCGCCCAGGAAATATCGCCGGCCGCCGCGCGTGTCGGCCAGAGCTCCGGAGAAGAATTTGCCCAGCGCATAGGCGGCGGTGCCCATTGAGGCCATGAATCCCAGGCGGATTTGCGCTTCGTTGGGCGTGATGCCATGACGCGAAAGATCGCGCATCAGGTCGGGCAGCACCACCGATAGATCGGAGCGGCAGAAATAATAGCCGGAGTAGCCCAGCGCCAGAAGCGCGGCCGTGGCCCCGTGCCACAAGGTAAATCGTGGTTTCGAACCTGAATCGTCAGGCTCGATCTCGGGCGTGACCAATACACTCTCTGGGGACACACTAGAAAACTACCATATGCCTCCTCGAATCGACTGTGCCGCCGCGCAACACCTCGGTGCGAATCCAGCCGCGATGCGTGGCCAGGCAAAAGCAGTTCGCTCCCGCGTTCACGCTGCAGGTTTCTTTCCACATTTTGTTTCCCATTTGTATCTTCGGGCAGTATTATGGACCGCCGAGGGGGTTCTGCGCGGCAACCACGCGGCTTGAAAAGGTAGCGAGGCTGCGGCAGAGGTCTCTCCGGGGGTTCTAAAATGCGCTCTTTCCAGACTCAAAGCTCTCTTTGTGTATTTGCCAGCGCTGCTCTTGCGTTCGTTCTATCGGCACTGCCTGGCGCAGCGCAAAAGGCCGCAGCAAAAAACGATGTCGCGGCCGATTCACTCACCGCGATCCGCAGCGGCTTTGCCACGCCGCCCATGGACGCGCGGCCCATGATGCGCTGGTGGTGGTTCGGCCCGGCGGTAGAGAAGGGTGAGCTGGCCCGCGAACTGAATGCTATGAAGGCGGACGGAATCGGCGGCGTTGAGGTTCAGCCCGTTTATGCGCTCGAGCTCGACGATCCGCAAAAGGGATTTCGCAATCTGCCGTTTCTCTCCAAGGATTATCTCGACATGGTGGGATTTGCAGCGCAGACGGCACATGATTTGAACCTGCGGCTGAGTATGACGCTGGGCAGCGGCTGGCCGTATGGTGGGGCGTATGTACCGGTCAGTGACGCCGCGGGCCGGCTGCGCATTGTGGCTGACGTCGTGCCGCCTGGCGCCTCTTCCCTTCCCGTTCCATCGATTCGCAACGGCGAAGCACTGCTGGCTGCATTCATTGCCTCGGGAACGCCGCAGAACTACGACGCCGAGCACGCACAACAGCTCAATGCGATTCGCGATTTCCGGCTGACTTTGCCCGGGGGAATCAGCGGCCCGCATGTCGCGCTGTTCTTCATCTCCAGCCGCACCGGCCAGCAGGTGAAGCGCGCGGCGGTGGGCGCGGAAGGTTTTGTTCTCGACCACTTCAGCATGGAGGCGATTCAGAATCACATCCAGCACGTGGCCGATCCGCTGATCGCTGCGTGCGGAGCGAATGTTCCCTACTCGGTGTTCAGCGACAGCCTCGAAGTGTATGAATCGGATTGGACTCCGAAGCTGCTGGACGAATTTCGCGCCCGGCGTGGCTACGATCTGACACCGCGCCTGCCGGAGTTGGCCGCAGGAGCCACTCCCGAGGCCGCAGACGTGCGTTACGACTGGGGCCGCACGCTGGCGGAGTTGATCGATGAGCACTATCTGACGCCGCTCAACACGTGGGCGCGCGAGCATCACACAAAATTCCGCTCGCAGAGCTACGGCTCGCCGGCGGTCACGCTCTCCAGCAACGCGCTTGTCGATCTGCCCGAGGGTGAAGGCTCACAATGGCACGGCGGTTTCTCGTTTACGCGCTGGGCGACGTCGGCGAGCCACGTCTACGGCCGCCAAGTTACCTCCTCGGAAACGTGGACCTGGCTGCATTCGCCGTCGTTCCGCGCCACGCCGCTCGACATGAAGGCCGAGGCCGATACGTTTTTTCTCCAGGGGATCAACCAGTTCGTCGGCCACGGCTGGCCCTATTCGCCGCCGTCGGCGGGCGACCCCGGATGGTCGTTCTACGCGGCCGCCGTCTTCAACAATCACAACCCCTGGTGGATGGTGATGCCCGACGTGATGGGCTACTTCACGCGCATGAGCTACCTGCTGCGCCAGGGCTCGCCGGTCTACGACGTCGCCATGCTGCTGCCGGAAGAAGATGCCCAGGCGCGCTTCAGGCCGGGGCACGTTTCGGTCACCGACGAGATGCGCGTTTTGCTCGGACCCGATCTGGTTCCGGCGATTCTCGACGCGGGCTACAATCTCGACTTCATCGATGCGGCGGCGATCGACAAAGTGGGCATGCAGTACTATCCGGTGCTGGTGATGCCGAATGTGGAGCGGCTGCCGCTGGCCACCTACCGGCGCATCGAGGCGTTTGCGCAGCGTGGCGGCGAGGTGATTGCGTTGAAGAGTCTGCCTTCGCGTGCGCCCGGAGTGATCGAGGGTCCGCGCGATTCGGCTGCGGTGGCGCAGATTTCGCAGGAGCTGATGGCTTCGGGCATGAAAAACGTGAAGATCGTTGCCAGCGCCGCAGAAGTCGGCGCGGCGATACGAGCATCTTTCGAGAAGCCCGACGTTGTGATGAACCCTGCTACGCCCGAAGTCGGCTTCATGCATCGCGGTCTACATTCGGCCCAAATCTACTTCGTCGCCAACACCGACAACCGGCCGCATTCGTTCGATGCGACGTTTCGTGCTCACCAAGGCGGCGCAGAGTGGTGGGACCCGTTCACGGGAAAGTTCACGGGCGCGGGTTCCGGGCCGACGCTCCACTTCGATCTCGCTCCTTATGAATCGCGCGTGGTGGTATTCACCGGCAATCCCGCGCTTCCGCCGCAACAGAAAGCCGCCGCGCCGTTCGCGCCCATCGACCTGAGCCACGACTGGACGGTGACCTTCAACCAGGCGAACGCAAAAGAATCGATGCCGGTGTTGAAGTCATGGACGGAATTGGAGGCCGAAAAATACTACTCCGGTCCCGCAACGTACGATCGCACCGTGGAGATTCCCGAGGCGGTCGCGAAATCCGGGAGCGTGCTTCTGGACTTTGGCGAAGGCACGCCGCTGCCGCGCGAGGCATTGCATCAGGCAGGCACGCGCACCTGGTACGATCCGCCGATTCGCGAGGCGGCGCTCGTGTATGTCAACGGAAAGCTGGCCGGACCGCTGTGGCATCCGCCGTACCGGCTGGACGTGACGGCGCTGCTGCACGCCGGCACGAACGGCTTGCACATTGTGGTGGCCAACACCGCCATCAATGAGCTGGCGGGCCGCGCCGCGCCGGATTACCGGTTGCTGAATCTGCGCTACGGCGAGAAGTTCACCCCGCAGGATATGGATCATCTGTCGCCGTTGCCCTCGGGCATTCTGGGCCCAGTGCGCCTGATTTCGCAACCTGATGCGCAGCCTTAGGAGAATCTGCCATGACAATCGAATCGACCAGCCTGTTTTCGACTCTCACTCGCCGCAGCTTTTTGAAAACGGCTTCTTCGGTCGCGGCAGCCGGCGCGCTGGGCGACAGCCTCGATCTGCTCGCGCAAGCTGCGCCCAAATTCACGGCCATCCTGGTTCCTGCGGGAGCGCATCCTGCGGTGCGGAGCGCGGCGGAGATGCTGGCGAAGAAGCTCGGGTTGAGCGCCGAGGCGATTCACGAATCCGTGGGCACAGACGAATTGATAAAGGGCATGATTTCTCTCGTGCTCAAAGATGCCAAGGCCGTGAACGCGACGCTTGCGTCCTCCATCACGCGCGACGGATACGCGGTGCTCGCCGAAAACGGCGGCCTCATCGTCTGTGGTGCGCGGCCGCGGTCGTTGCTCTTTGCGGCGGGAGAAACCCACCATTGGTTGGAGCGCGCGCAGGGTTTTTGGGCGCGAAATCCCGAGTTCGCCATGCGCTTTGCCTCGCATCATGCCGACCACAGCGTGGCCGAACAGGTGGCGATTCTGGGCGCTAACAGCTTTATTTCGCAGCTCCACGCCAGCGTTTCGCTAAAAGATGAAATGCCAGAGGTGTACGCCAAGCTGAGCCCCGCGGTGCAGCAGCGCCTGTCCGCCGCCGAATCCGACGACATGATGCGCAATCGCGCCCTAGTGAAGGAGTTCCACGACGCGGATGTTGAGGTGTTTGCTGATCTGCCTTACGGCAACAACTTCAGCCGCTGGTCAGAGGATTTATACAACGCATTTCTCGCCGTCTATCCCTCGGCCAAGGGCGTGCCCGAAGAACATTCCTGGGAAAGGGCCGCGCTGTGTCCCTCCGATCCCGCGACGTGGAAGCTTTTCGAGGCGTACGTGCGCGAGTGCGCGCGGCAATCGCAGGCCGATGGCGTGGCCTGCACGTTCTGGGACCAGTTCGGCATCTTTTGCCACGACGAACGCTGCCAAAAGAACGGTCTCGACCAATTCAAGAACGAATTGCAAGTGGCCATCACGCACTACTACGCCGCGGTGCAGCCCATGGGCAAAAAGCTGCACCTGAGGACGTGGTCTTCGGGATGCCCGCATTGGCTGGGCGCGGATTACGTGCACGCGCCGGGCTACAGCAACTTCAGCCAGTCGCACTACGAGCTGTGGTCGCGCGTCATCAACGAAACGCCGAAGGAGATTCTGATCCAGACCAAGGTCTACCATTCCGATTGCGAGCCCGATCCGCGCTTCAGCACGCTGCTGGGTCACTGCAAGCCGCATCCGGAGATTGTGGAGTACCAAATGGTCGGGCAGACCATCGGGCGTCACTACTTCCCTGCCGCTACCGTGGCCTATACGGCGTGGACGATGAAAAAGGCGCACGAGCTGATCGGCGCGGACGGCGGCGCGGAGATCACACCGGGCGGCACCAATCAGTCGAACTACGACATGTATGCCGACCTGCTCAACAGCGTGGACATTTTTGCGTGGCGCGAGCTGACGTGGAACCTGAACGCGAACGTCGCGCAGATTTACAGCGACTGGGCGGCGCAGATGTATTCCCCGCAGGCCGCGCCGCACATGGCCAAGGCCATGCTGCTTTCTGAAGAGGCCGCGAACCTTTGCTGGTCGCCGCTGGGGCACGGCTCGTCGACCAACTCCGACTTTGCCAACGACATCGAGCGCCGCGAAACCCTGCTGCGCTATACCAATCGCTACTACCTGCCCGAATATGCAAAGTTTCTGGAGCCGACCAAAGAAAACATCGCGCGCATTGTGGCGGAAAAACAAAAATGCCTGGCCGGAATTGACGCTATGTTTGCGGAACTCGAGGCGGCCAAGCCGCATTTGAGCGAGGCGCAGGTCGCGGAGATTGCCACGCGTTTCGACTGGTTCCGCGAGTTCGCGATTTGCAATACAGCGCTTGACGTGAGCCTGTGGCGCTTCCGCTATCTGCGCGCACAGGCGGCGATGCTGACCACCGATCCCGCCGAGGTCAAGCCGCTGGCCGAGGCCTTTGACGCCGTCACGCAACATGCACCCAAACTCTTCCACTACGACCCGGCGCAGAAGTTCACCTGTTACGACGTGCCGCTGGGGCAACTGCGCACCAAGCCGAATCTGGGCTCGCCGCTGCGCCTGATGCATGAGATTTATACCAAGTCGTTGGCCTTCATGGAGGCATCGACCGGGCCGGATTATCTGCCCAAGGAATTCATTCGCGCCGAAGTCGAGATCAACATTCCCACGGAGTCTGAGCGGCAGAGAATGTAAACCAGTGGCAGAGCATGTAAATTGAATCAGAACGAATTCCCCAACCGAGAGGACACCGATGAACCGTCGAGAATTTTCCGCGCTTTTGCCCTTGCTTGCTGCTGCTTCTTCTCTTGCGCCTGAGGCCGAGGGCCAGGCGACTGCCGCTCCGGCCGCCGCGCCTACACAACAACCGGCAGCGCCCATGCAATTGCCGAACCTCGTCTCCGGCCGCTATCCGCAGATTGAGCCGGCGAATCCGCATCCATCGCCGCGCATGTCGAAACGCTTTTTGATGGGGATGCTGCCCGACAACATCCGCTTCGAGGCACACTTTACTCGTCTTGCGCCGGGCTGTCCGCCCGAACCCATCGGCACGCACAAGCACACCGAGATCTGGTGCATCCACGAAGGCACGGCGCGGCTGATGACGGCGGGCGTGACACGCGATTTGGTGGCCGGCGAAATGGGCATGTGCATCGCGGGCGACCTGCACACCGTTTACAACGCCAGCCAAACGGAGCCGGCGTCGTATTTCGTGTTGACGGTGGGACCGCCGGAGTAAGAAGACAGGGAGCGAGGGAGCAAAAAAGCAGGGACTTAGGGACTAAGGGACTAAGGGACTAAGGGACCGAGCAGATGCGCTAGGCAGTCACCAGATGTTCGGTAGCGTGTTTCTTCACCGAGACGAGTTCGAGGGCTGTCTCGGCGATATGTTCCGCGCTCAACTCGAAGACCTTGACCAGTTCCCACGGCGCGCCGGACTCGCCGAAGCGGTCTTTGACTCCGATGGCGCTGGCGATGACCGGGACCCCGTAGAGCTGGGGGTTCGTAGCCAGAACCAGGCTCACGCGTCCGGCCAGTGCGCCGATCTGATGCTCTTCGGCCGTGACCACCACGCCCGTCTCGCGTGCCGCGCGCACGATCGCCTCCGCATCGATGGGCTTGAGCGTGTGCAGATTCAAGACACGCGTCTCGATTCCGAACTCCTGCTTCAGAATCCATGCCGTACGCATCGCCTCAGGCACCATGGGGCCACAGGCGACGATGCTCAAGTCCTCGCCTTCGTCGGCGTAGTCGCAGGCGAGGCGCGTCTCGAAGGCGCCGACGAATTCAGCTTTGGCAAAATCCGGACCCGGGGCGCGCAGGCGAATGACATTCGCTTTGCCGAAAACAAAGGGCGTGAATTCGTCAGTAACAATCGGCGTGGCCTCGCGCGCGAAACGGATGTACTTGGGTCCCACGTGTTCGAGCAGCAGATGCCGCGTGGCCTTGCGCGTCTCGATCGCATCGCAGGGCACAACCACGGTCATATTCGGCAATCCCAGCATCGCGAAGAGATCTTCGAGCGCCTGGTGCGTGGCGCCGTCAGCGCCGACGGAGACGCCCGCGTGCGCGCCGGCCACCAGGACGTTGAGATTGGAGTAGCAGATGGAAACGCGAAGTTGATCGAGGTTGCGCGCCGCGGAAAACGTGGCGTAGGAGCCGAGCACAGGCAGCTTGCCTTCGCGCGCCAGGCCCGCAGCGGCCGCCGTGGCGGACTGCTCCGCGATACCCATTGAGATCCAGCGCCGCGCGCGCTCCGGCTTACCCGCGTAGAAGTCCGCAATGGTGATGGAGCCGGAAATGTCGAGGCCGATGCACACAATGCGCTCATCGTCGCCGCATTCGGCAAGCGCGCGGCCAAAGCCCTTGCGCGTGGGCTCCATGTCAACGTGCATCGCGTCGATCTGCGTTCGATCGCGCGCATTCCACCAGAAGTCACGTGAGTAGCGGGGTACATGCGCTTCGAGAGCGTGCGAGGCTTCAGCCTGCCAGTGCTTGGCCTTGGCGAGCAAATCGTCCACAGGAATGCGATCGGTGAGACCGAGTTCCGCGAGCGCCGCGTTCAGTTCCTCGCGATTCGGCGCTTTGCCGTGCCAGCCCGGCTGGTTTTCCATAAAGCTCACGCCCTTGCCTTTGACGGTGTCGGCGAGAATCATGACAGGCTTGCCGGTCGCCGCGCGCGCATGCTCCAGGGCATCGACAATCTGGCGAATGTCGTGTCCATCGATGTGATGCACCTCCCAGCCGAAGGCCGCGTACTTGGCGGCAAGCGGCTCGACTTGCATGACATCTTTTACCCATCCGTCGATCTGCAGGCGATTGCAGTCGATGACGGCAATGATGTTGTCGAGATGGAAGTGGCCGGCCTCCATGGCTGCTTCCCACACCTCGCCCTCCTGCTGTTCGCCGTCGCCCATCAGGCAAAAGATTTTGTGCTTTTTGCCGTCGATGCGCGCGGCCAGCGCCATGCCGACTGCGACGCTCAAGCCCTGGCCGAGCGAGCCGGAAGAGACTTCCACGCCCGGTAGCTTGAGCCAGTGGGGATGGCCCTGGAAGGGCGCGCCGAGTTTGCGCAGGGTGACGATATCGTCGAGCGGGCAAAAACCGGCGATGCCGAGCGACACATAAAGCGCCGGCGCCTTGTGGCCGGCCGACCAGAGAATGCGATCGCGATCCGGCCAGTCAGGATGTTTAGGATCGTGTTCGGCCGCCCGCAGATAGAGCGCCGCAGCAATGTCCATGATGGAGAGCGTGCCGCCGGCGTGGCCCGAGCCCGCCGCGCACAACGCGACCAGGTTGTAGCCGCGCATGAGTTGCGCCGCGTCGCAGAGCTCGTCGATGGAATATTCCTTTGTAAGCTGGCCGGTATTTGCATCTCGAAGCGACATTGTGGGTCTCCTTTGGAGCTTCCTTCAGGGGCTAAAGCCCTCTCGTCTTCCTTGCCCGATTCGGCACGACTAAAGTCGTGCCCTGACACTTCTTGCGGCCCCTAAAGAGTCTTTCTGCAGCCTGCGGAGACCGACGGTACTTTTCTACACGTGCGCCCCGACCCACGCGTCGATGCGCTTGAGCGCTTCCAGCAGGTTGTCCATGGAATTGGCGACACTGAAGCGCACATAACCCTCGCCATAGGAGCCAAACGCGGTGCCGGAAAGCGCGGCCACGCCGGCTTCTTCAAGCAGCGCATCGGCCAGAGGCTTTGACGCCCAACCCGTGCCCGTGATGTTGGCGAAGACATAAAATGCGCCCTTGGGCATGCGTGCGCTGAAACCCCGAATGCGGTTGAGGCCCGCGACAAAGGCCCGGCTGCGCCGCTCGAATTCGAGACGCATTGTGTCCACGGCGCTCTGATCGCCGTTGAGCGCGGCCAGCGCGGCGCGTTGCGTAAAACTTGCCGTGCAGGAATTGGAGTTGGTCATCAGGCGCGTGATCTGCGCGGCCAGATCGGCGCGCATCACCCCGTAGCCGATACGCCAGCCGGTCATCGCGTAGGTTTTCGAGAAGCCGTCGAGCAGAATGGTGCGCTCCTGCATGCCGGGCACGCTCATGATCGAGAACGGCTTGCCTGCAAACTGCAGGCGGCTGTAAATCTCGTCGGCGAGCACCAGGATGTTGCGATCGCCGATGACCGCAGCGGCGCGCTCGATGTCGGCGCGCGCCAGCACGCCGCCGGTGGGGTTCTGCGGCGAGTTGAGAATGATGAGCTTGGTCGAGGGCGTGATCAGGCTCGCCATCTCGTCCACGTCCATGGCGAAATCCCGTTCTTCACGCAGCGGAATCGGCACCGGCGTGCCTCCGGCGTAGCGAATCATCGACTCGTAAATAGGAAAACCGGGATTGGGATAGATCACCTCGTCGCCCTCGTCGACGAGCGCGAGCATGACGTAGAACATAATGGGCTTGCCGCCGGGAACCACGACCACTTCGTCGGGCTCGACCGCGACGCCGCGCGTGCGGCTCACGTAGTTGGCGATGGTTTCGCGCAACTCGGGCAGCCCCGCCGAGGGGCCGTAATGCGTCCAGCCTCCGCGCAGCGCATCCACGGCTGCTTCTACAATGTGCGGCGGAGTTGAGAAGTCCGGCTCGCCGATTTCCAGATGAACGATGTTCCTGCCCGTGCGCTCCAGCGCCTTGGCCTTGCTCAGAACCTCGAAGGCCGTTTCCGTGCCCAGCCGCGCCATACGCCGTGACAAAATCAACTCGTGTTGTACCACTTGCGTTGCCATTGCGATGCTCCAAAGTTCTTCTGTCCCCGCGAGCACAATTTGCTCGCCGAGGACCCCGATGCTCTGCCCGATCCGGCGCCGGCGAGGCTTCCCCAGGAGCTGGCCAGCTCTCGGACCGGATGGCATTATACCCCCGGCTCAAAACGGCTAAATGTGATGGCCGTCGCCCTGCTCACGGAGCCCGCTTTGCACAGCCGCCAGCAGAGCGAGAACGGTAGAATGTCCGAAGCGCAACAACGGATTTGAGGAATGACTTACTACGACCAGGTCGCAGAAGCAGCCGCATTTGTGCAGGCGAGGCTGGGTGCACTCGCGCCCCGGGTGGGCATGGTGCTGGGTTCGGGGCTGGGCGCAGCGGCCGATGCGGTCGCCGATCCGATCTTTGTGCCCTACCACGAGATCCCGCATTTTCCGCAATCGACCGTCGAAGGCCACGCGGGACGGATCGTGGCGGGACTGCTGGGCGGCGCGCCAGTAGACCACCCCAACGACCCCGGCTCTGCGAGCCACCCGTCGTTGGGGGCCCCGGTGATCATCCTGCAGGGGCGCGTTCATTCTTACGAGGGCTACACGCCGCACGAGGTCACGTTTCCCATGCGCGTGCTGGGCGCGATGAGAGTGCGCGCCGTGGTGCTGACCAACGCTGCCGGCGGTATTCAAGCCGGCTATCATGTGGGCCAACTGGTGACGCTCGCCGATCACATCAATATGATGGGCTGGAATCCGCTCACCGGGCCCAACGAGCCGCGCTTCTCCGCGAGGCCGGGTGCGGGACTACGTTTTTTCGACATGACCGAGGCCTATAGCAAGGCGTTGCGCACGCTGGCCGCTTATGCGGCGCGCGAAGAGGGATACACGCTCGAAGAGGGCGTCTACCTGGCCACGCCGGGCCCCAGCTTCGAGACGCCGGCAGAGATTCGCGCCTTCCGCACGTGGGGCGCCACTCTCGTCGGCATGTCGACCGTGCCGGAAACCATTGTGGCGCGGCACATGGGGCTGGAAGTGCTGGGCATCTCTTGCGTCACCAACCTGGCGGCCGGATTGGGCGCGACTCCGCTGAGCCACGAAGAAGTGAATGCAACCGGCCGCATGGTGGAGCGGCGGTTGGCCGGGCTACTGAAGCGCCTGGCGCCAAGAATTGCCGCGAAGATAGAAAAGGAACTGTGAGTCAAACTGTGAGCGCCCGAGCCGCACGCGAAGTCGCCGCGCAAATTCCCCGGCTGCCCTTTCCGCCCACGGTGCTGGGCATTGCCGGCTGCTCCGGCTCAGGCAAAACTACGCTGGCCAACGAATTGGCCCGCATGCTGCGCGGCCTGCGCTTCCATCTCGACGACTACTATCTCGATCTCGGCCACATGCCGCTCGCAGAGCGCGTCAAGCAGAACTTCGACGACCCGGCGATGATTGAGATTCCGCTGCTCGCCGAGCATATTGTCGCATTGGCGCGCGGAGATTCCATCGACCGGCCGGTCTACGACTTTGGAACGTACACGCGCGTGCCGGGCCGCACCCAGCGCGTCACTTCCGGGCCGTTCCTGATTATTGAAGGCATTTTCGCGCTCTATTTTGAGGAACTGCTGCCGCTCTACCAGCTGAGCATTTATGTCGATACGCCGGACACGTTGTGTTTCGAGCGACGGCTGAAGCGCGATTTGGACGAGCGCGGACGAAGCGAAGAGTCGGTGCGCTATCAGTGGGAAAACCGCGTGCGGCCCTCGAGCATTGAGTTTGTGCGTCCCTCGTCGGCAAACGCCGATCTTGTCGTCGAAGGTTCCGATGCGCTGGATTGGAAAGTAGAACGCGTGATGGCGGAGATGCGGAAGCGGAATTTGCTAACCGGAGCAGCTTAGAAACTACTTCGCCGTCAACGCCGCCACGGGCACCAGCATGTCTTCCTTGCGCATCACGAGATTGGTGGCGTTGAGTGTGGCCAGTTCGAAACCGTGGCCGTGCGTGATGGCGTCTGTCGGGCAGGCTTCGACGCAGTAGCCGCAAAAGATGCAGCGGTTGTAGTCGATGTTGTAGACCTTGGCGTAGCGTTCCGACGAAGAGATGCGGGTTTCGGACGTGTTATCGGCGGCTTCAATATAGATGCAGTTCGCAGGGCAGGCCGCGGCGCACAGAAAGCACGCCACGCACTTTTCCAGGCCGTTTTCGTCACGCTGCAACTCGTGCGCTCCACGGTAGCGCGACTCGAGAACCGCTCCGCGCAACGGGCCGGGACCGTCAGGGTAATTCTCCACTTCAGTGGGCGCGAACGCCTCCCGCGCCGTGATGCTCATGCCCTTCGCGATGGCGGCGATGTTGCGCACGATCGACATGCGTTCAGTATACGATGGAGGCGAGGAGAATTTCATGAAGGCATTGCTTGGTTGCACCGCCATCTTTTTAGGAATGTTGAGTTTGGGAGCCTTCGCCCAGCAGGCGCAGAACCCGCAGCCGCGGATGCCGGTGGTGCGGCAAGAACGCGACATGACGACGCAGGTTCCCGCGCCCGCGGAGCCGCTGAAGATCACCTTCGGCGAAAAATCAGCCACGTGGACCGTGGCCACGCTCGCCAGCCTGCCGCACGTGACCGTCACCGTTCACAATGAGCACACCAAGGCCGACGAGATTTACTCCGGCATACCGCTGATCGCGTTGCTCGCGCCTATGGGCGTAAGCGAACATCCGCGCGGCAAAGATCTGCGGCTGTATGTGGTGGCCGAGGGCTCGGATCTGTATGAAGTGGTGTACGCGAGCGGCGAGATCACGCCGGACGTGAGCAGTTCCACGGTGATTGTGGCCGATACGGAGAACGGCAAGGCCCTTACGGGCGACGGGCCACTCAAGTTAATTGCTACAGGAGAAAAGCGGCCGGCGCGATGGGTGCGCAACCTGGTTGCGGTCAAGGTGTTCGCGGCAGAGTGATGGAAGACAGTGGTTAGTGATTAGTGGTTAGTTATTGGTCGCGGACCCGCATCTGGAATCGCTCGCACAAAAAACGGGCCGCACCTCCGATGGATGGAGCGTGCGGCCCTTAGTGTCTTGACGATCGGCACTCCTCTAGCGATGGCCTCCGGAGCGGCTTCCGCCGCCGCCACCACCGCTGCTGCGTACCTGCGGCGTGACGTGGGGGTCAGCATGCAGCGGGCGTGTTTCCGCTGTCGTGGCCGGCCTGGTGTTGTTCGGCGCTGCATACTGCCCACGCTGCGTGCTGTAGTTTTGCTCGTGCTGCATCTGCGTGTTCATGCGCGGAGCGGTGGGCTCGCGGTACGCATTACCTTCCGACGGCCGCGGTTGCGACTGAACGCCGTTCGGTCCGCCGCGATAGCTGGTGCGACCACCGTTGTTGTCGCGACCGCCGTTGTTGACGTGAACGTTGTTATTGACGCGAACATTGGCGCGGTAGCTGTACACGTTGTGCACGTTGCGCCCGTTGAAGTTGTTGTAGACGCGGTTATAGAAGAAGTGGCCGCCATTCCAGTAGCCGCCCTCATAACCGAATCCAACGTAGCCGAAGCCGTAGTTGATGCCGCCATACCAGCCGATGTGGAAGCCCCAGTGGCCGGGGTACCACATGTAGCGTCCGCTGTAGAAGCCCCAATACCCAGGAGTCCAGAGGCCGCCGACATACGGGGGCTCGACCCACACGCCGGGCACCCAGTAATAGCCGTACGCACCGTATGCCCAGTAGCCGGGAGTCCAGATGTATCCATCGTCGGGCGCGGGCGGCTGCGCGTAGTCGGGCAGCGGAGGAGGAGGCTGAGTCGCTTCCTCTGTGGGCTGCTCAGCGGGATTGGCGTCGTCGGGATTCTGGCCCGCGGGTGGCGGAGCATCGGTGGTATAGGACTGCCCGTTCGGTCCCTGGCCGGTCGTGTCCGGCGCCATGTTGGCGGCTGCGGGGTCGGGTCCCTGGTCGGGAGGCGGCGCCTGATCCTGGCCGATCGCTTTCGAACCTGACAAATAGAGAACGGCCGCGAGGGCCAGTGGGAAACAAAGTGCGAGTCGAGAATTGCTTTTCATCTCAACCTCCATTCGATCATTTATTGAAACACGGTGGACCGTGAAGAAGTCTCGGAGTTTGATGAAAAAATTCACCGAACGGTTAATGGTTTACGCGGCCGCTCACCGACTGGCCGAGGTTATTGGGCGGCGGAGTAAAGGCCGCCCCTTGAGGTGACATCTGCGGAATCTGCCGCGGATGCTTTGCGAAACGCGACTACTTGGGATGTTCCTCCTGGTGTTGCGGAGCCGCCTGGTGTTGTTGCGGTGGTGGGGCTGCCTGGTGCTGTTGCGGTTGCGGTGCCGCCTGACGCTGTGGTTGCGGTGCCGCCTGACGCTGTGG
>Ga0181521_10003121_pt1 | contig 19609 bp, 23 predicted proteins | sample PEATcosm2014_Bin_32_FD_119764 | JGI IMG/M metagenome (GOLD analysis project Ga0181521, IMG submission 119764) | Peatland microbial communities from MTU Mesocosm Facility, Houghton, MI, USA - PEATcosm2014_Bin02_60_metaG | ecosystem: Environmental > Terrestrial > Soil > Wetlands > Peat | place... | reverse complement strand
TCGTCGGCGGCCTCGCGGGTGATCAGCGAAACGAATCGATGTGGCCCCGCCTGCACATCGACCTGCGCGGCGACCTTGTCGCGAATCACCCGGGTCACGATGCCGGAGAATCGGTTGCGGGCCGACTGTGCGCGCACCGGGCCGAGCTCGCCGCTCTTGGCCTGCTCGACCGCGAAGCGGGCCAGGTCTTCGCCGTCCACGTACCGGCGCCCGCCGGCCGTGCGAGCGACCTTGACCTGGCCGGCGTCGGCCCACCTCCGCATGGTGTCGGCGCTCACTCCCAGAAGCTCGGCGGCCTGGCCGATCCGGTACTCGGGCATGCCCCAGACCCTAACGGCGCCGGCCGCTCCGCTCCCGATTGCATCGGCGACGGTCGGTCACCGAATGTCGGGCCGATCGGTCTTCATGATCGAGACGATGCGCCCGATGGAGACGCCCAGCTCCTCGGGTGTCCCTCCGGGGTCGAGGAAGACCTCGTGGGCACCGCCCAGTCCGGCCCGTTCCACGATGCTCTTCTCGTTGAGCACCCACTGATGCCGTTCAGCCAAGAGGGCCTGAGCCTCGGTGATGATGGCCCGGGCCATGTTGGCCACCGCGGCCGTGACATCGCCACGCTCGGCATGAGCCGCCGCCGTGTACAGGCTCATGAAGCCTTGCTGTCTCCAAACGGGCGGTGCTGCCAGGGCGAGGGCGTCGGGGAAACTTGGGCGGGGCAGCTCGCCGACCAGGACGCGGCAGAGCGCCAGCTCACCGGCCAAGACGTAGGTGGGGATGCCGGCCACGTAGGTGGGGAGGGGCTCGATCTCGAACCTCCCCTTCTCGGCCTCGGCCACCTGGTGAAGCACCTCATCGAGATCGCGGTAGCAGAGGTCAACGCGAGCACCGTCCACGGTGAGCCACGCCCCACCGTTGACGACGGGCCCCCACCCACCGGGTCCGGTGACCTGGCCCGGCCAACCAAGGGCTTCGACGTCGGCCGGGTCGATGCCGCTCCGGTAGTAGAGCCCAAAGTCCCAGTCCGAGTCGGGTCGCTCGGTTCCTTGAGCACGCGAGCCACCCAGCGTGACGGCGATGACCCCCGGAATCTCAGCCAGCCGCCCTGCGATGCGCTCCATGGTCTCTCCTTCGCCCGGCTCTCATTCGGCCGCGGCGCGACGTTGTCATGCGGTCGTGAGGGCTCGCCGCGTGGGCAAGGTTCTCAATCCGTTGGTCGATCCGACCCGCTACCCGGGATCTGGCGCCGGCTTGCGTTCGGGCCGCCAGAAGCCGGCCAGCAGCGCGAGCGCACCTCCACCCCCCGCCCCGAGGGCGATCCACAGTCCGGTCCACCCGACCAGGTGCGACTGCAACCCGGCGGCGTGATCGAGGCTCCAGCTACCGGGGCCGAGCACGGCGATGACCAGGCCGACGAGTGTCAGCGTCATCACGTACTCGTACCCCTCGCCGGGTCGGAAGATGAAGAAGCCGTTCCTGGCGTGATTGGTGATCCACGCCACCAGCATGACCCCGACGACGCCCGCCGCGGCCACCGGGGTCAGCAGGCCGAGCACCAGCAGCGCGCCCGAACCGACCTCGGTGAGGCTGGCCGTCCACGCGTGCAGCCAACCGGGCCTCATCCCGAGGCTCTCGAACCACCGACCGGTCCCCGCGATCTTTCCGCCACCCAAGACGTGGTTGACGCCGTGAGCGAGGAACACACCGCCCACCGAGAGCCGAAGCACCAGCAGTGCGAGATCGACGCTGTGCACGCTCACGGCCCCTCCCGATCGTGTCGCCCCCGCGACTCAGGTCACCGTAGTGGATGGTCAGCCGGTCGCCGTCGGTGAAAGGTCAGACCGTACACTGGCCGGACCGTTTCGCGACCATGCCTGAGCTCCCCGAAATGCAGGCGCTCTCCGAGCGTCTCGACGCCGCCCTCAAGGGCAAGGCACTGTCGCGAGCCGACCTGTTGGGCTTCTCCAGCCTCAAGACCTTCGCGCCGACCCCCGAGGAACTGGTCGGCGCGCCGGTCGCCTCGGTGACCAGGCGGGGAAAGTACCTGGTCCTCGCCTTCGAAGGCGGGCGCCGGATCCTGGTCCACCTCTCCCAAGCCGGCCGGGTCGACCTCGAATCTCCGCCCAAGGCGACCAAGCCGCGCGGCTCGCTGGTCCGATTGGTGTTCGATCACACCGGCGTGCTGGTGCGAGAGCACGGCACCCAGCGAAAGGCGGGGTGGTGGGTGTTGGACACGGACGACGACGGCCCGCTGGCGACGCTCGGTCCCGAACCCGACGACCCGGCGTTCGTCACGGCCATCTTGGAGGGCGACAGCACCCGCCAGGTCCACACCTTGCTACGCGACCAGCATTTCGTTGCAGGCATCGGCCGCGGCTATGCTGACGACGCGTTGAACCGGGCCAGGCTCTCGCCCTTCGTCTCGCTGCGCGCGTTGTCCGAGGCGGAGCGAGAAGGGCTCGTCGGGGCGGTGCAGACGGTCTTCGCCGAGGCGCTCGAGCGCGAACGCACCCGGACCGGGGCGCTTTCGGAGCCCCGCCTCGGCGAACGGTTCCTGGTGCACAACCGGACCGCGGAGCCGTGCCCCAACTGCACCGAGCCACTGCGGAGCGTGCGCTTCGAGTCCCACGAGGTCGTCTACTGCCCGAGGTGCCAGACCAAGGGGAAGGTGCTGGCCGACCGTCGGCTCTCCCGCCTCCTGCGCTGAGCGGCGGTCGAGCCGGCCGACGCACTTGATGAGCGATGGCACCTCAACCGCCAGGCGTCCTCGGCTCAACCCCGTTCCGACCCAGCCTCGCTTCGAGCGCCGCCTTCGCCTCGGGCCATTCATCGGCCAGGAGAGAGAACACGGCCGTGTCGCGCAGGAGCGACTCCTCGCCGGTCGCCAACGACGGTTGCCAACTGCGCAGCACCCCTTCGAATCGGGCACCGAGACCTTCGATCGCCCGTCTGGACCGTTCGTTGCGAGCGTCGGTTTCGAAGTCCACCCGAGCCACTCGCCACGTCTCAAAGGCATACGTCAGCAGAAGGAACTTGGCCTCGGCGTTGATCCCAGTGCGTTGTGCCGACTCGCCGAGCCAGGTCCAGCCGATCTCGAGCGCGAACGGAACGGACTCCCCCGGTCGGCTACGGAATTTGAAGTAGGCCGTGGTTCCGACGGCACGACCGTCGGCCACCCGGATCTGAGCGAACGGAGCGAGCTCGCCCAACTCGGCCCGGTCGATCTGCACCCCCACGTACTCCCGGACCTCTTCGATCCCGTGGGGGACCCAGGTGAACTCTCGGGCGCTGCGCCGTGCCCCGGCCGCCTCGGCCAGGTCCTCGACGTGGCGTGTGGACAACAGCTCCAGGCGAACGAGCGTGCCGGCAAGCACTGGGACATCGGGCCGGGCGCCCACGGGTCCTCCTCATCTCAACCTGGATCTCAACCGGGCATTGGCAAGCCACTGGTTGCCGGACCGTCGCAGGGCCAGGTCCTCAGGCCCCCTGAACGACTGCGAACGAGAAGGTTACCGATCGGCTCCGCTACGGCTGTGCGGGCTCCAACGTTCGCCGGTACACGTTGGTCTCGCGCCGCTCGAACCCAAGCCGCTGGTAGAGGCGGTTGGCCTCGGCCCGGTCGGACCGCGAGGTGAGGTCGACCGTGCGGGCCTCGGCGCGCTCGGCCTCTGCGACCGCCGCCTCGACCAGCGTCGCGCCGACCCCCATGCCCCGCGCCGAGGTCTCGACCACGACGTCCTCGATCCACGCGCGCACCCCGGTGGGGGCCCGGAACACGGCCAGAGTCAGCGCGCCCACGATCTGGAAGTCCGCGTCGCGAGCCACGAACAACGTGGTCGCCGGCGACTCGACGATGCGCTCGATCTCATACGCCGTGGGGAGCTTGGCCGAGGACGACAATTGGGGGACGAGCCGGGTGATGGCGTTGATCAGCTCGGGGTCGGCGGTCAACGCCGCCTCGACCGTGATCCCGTTGCGGCCGGTCCCCTCCGAACCCGTCGCCGCGCTCATCGCTCGGCCGCCTCGGTGCCTTCCGCGTCGATCGAACCGCGCCACATCGGCCGGCGGATCCGGTCATAGAGGACCTCTCGGACCTCGCCCCCGATCGAGGCAAAGACCTGATCGCCCCAACGCTCCACGCCGACCAGCGGGGTGGGCAGCTTGTCGGGTGGGAACCACCCGACATCGCTGCACTCGAGCGGGTGCGCGCGCAGCGAGCCACCGGTGGCCCGGCAGTAGAACAGGAGCGAGTAGAGCGGGATCCGGGTGAACCCGAGCCGCAGCCCGTCGAGCACCGCGATCAGGCGCACCGGCTCCGCCTCGATGCCAGTCTCCTCCAGGACCTCTTTCGCCGCGACCTCGGCGGCCGAGTAGCCGACGTCGCACCACCCGGTCGGGTACAGCCACACGCCGGAGTCGGCTCGCCGGATGAGAAGGAGCTCGCCCTTGTCGTTGCCGACCGCCGCACCCACCGCGACCTTTGGGGTCACATACCCGGGGATGCCCTCGACCACCTGGCCAAGCCATTCCTGCACCAGCCCCTCGGCGTCTTCCACGTCGCCGAACCCCTCATCGAGGGCCGCCCGGATGTCCGCGGCGACCCGGAGCACCTCCTCGAAGCGCTCCCGCTCGTACAGGCTCTCGGTGAAGCCGAGCCCGGTCCGGGCGATGGCCGACAGGCTCTCGCTCCAGCGAAGGAGCACCTTGTCGGGGACCTTGGCAGCCACGGCCCGACGCTACATCGGCCCCGGCGCGCCGACCGGCGGGCGGCGCTGGAGCAGAATGTGGCGTGGCCGTGAACGAGGACTGCCGGCACTACATCATGCAGACGACCCGGGGCAACGAGAAGCTGGAGCGCTGCAAGATGGACGCCAACGAACCGCTCCCGTTCGGTTGCCCGGAAGGTTGCCTCTTCTACGAGCCCCGACGCGTCTCCTCGGCCGGTTGGCAGGTACCCAAGCAGCCGGGCGACCCGGACGGCCCCTGAGCCCCTCAGCCCTCTAAGACGTCCCCCAGCAGGTCGACGGCGACCCCCTCGTCGCGCAGCCAGGCCACCGCGGACTCGATGGCGGCGGCCTGGCCGACCAGCTCGCAGATGATCCATCCCTGGTGCTCTTCCACGTTGGCCCGGCGGATGTTCGGATCGACGTCGAAGGTCCGCGTCAGCCGGGCCAGCACCGGCACGCGGATCAGCCCCTCGGGGAAGGTCAGCTTCACCCGCACCTCGATCGTGGATGGGCTCACTGGCCGACCTCCCTCAGCACTTCGTTCATACTGCCCGAACGGAACCCGGCCAGATCGAGGGTGACGTAGGTGTACCCGGCCGATCCGACGGCGTCGAGCACCTCGGTGCGCCTGGCCAGGACCTCGCCCAGCGCGTCCACCTCGACCTCGATCCGGGCCACCGACCCGTGGTGGCGCACCCGAAGTTGGGCGAAACCCAGCGCGCCGAGAGCGGCCTCGGCGTCGGCGATCGACCGCAGGGACCCGAGCGTCACCGGGGTCCCATACGGGATGCGCGACGAGAGGCACGCGGCGGCCGGCTTGTCCCACGTGCGCAGGCCGAGGCGCCTCGACCATTCCCGGACCGCCGCCTTGTCGAAGCCGGCGCTCACCAACGGGAATTGGGCGCCGAGGTTGCTGGCGGCCCGTTGGCCGGGTCGGTGGTCACCCAGGTCGTCGAGGTTCACGCCGAGGACCACCGTGGCCGACTCGGCGGCCGCTATCGGCGCCAGCGCCTCCATCAGCGCGGTCTTGCACCGGGCACACCGATCGGCATCGTTGGCCACGTAGTGGGGGTCGTCCATCTCGTTGGTCGGCACGCCGACCCAGCGCAACCCCCACTCCTCGGCCAACGCGCGGCAGTCGGCCTCCTCGGCCGGTGCGAGGGAAGGGGAGATCGCGGTGGCGACCAGCGCGCGCTCGGTCCCGAGCGTGTCGTGGGCCACCTTGGCCAGGAACGACGAGTCGGCACCGCCACTGAACGCGACCACGACCCGGTCGAGCGCGGCCAGCTCGTCTTCGAGCGCGGCGAGCAACGCGGGCGCGCTCAACGGCCGGCCTCGGGCCGCAGCACCTCGTCCAGATCCGCCACCATGCCGCTGTAGAAGGGCCCGAACTCCGCGTAGTGGGCCGACGCCTCGTCGAAACGCATCTCGTAGACGCACGCCTTCAGGTCGTCGGGGTGCGGCGCGAACAGGGTCACCCCCCACTCCCAGTCATCGAGCCCGGTCGAGCCGGTGACGAGCTGGAGCACCCGGCCGCGGAAGGTCCGGCCGAGCGCGCCGTGGCCGGTCATGAGCCGCTTGCGCTCCTCGAAGTCCAGCGCGTACCAGTTGTGGTCGGCGTTGCGGCGCTTGGACATCGGGTAGAAGCAGAAGGCGGTCATCCCGGCCGGCGGGAGTTCGGGGAACAGCCGGGCCCGGCGCATCTCCTCGGGGACGCCGGCCGCGTACTCGGACACCTCGGTCAGGGACACGTACGACGACACGACGTTGAGCCCGGCGCCCGCGCAGGCCCGCTGGAACTCCCACAGAGCCCACAGGTCGGGGCTGAGGGCCAGGAAGCCGACGTCGGCCTTGTGGCCCAAGATGGCCGTCGTGACCAGCTGGCCACCGCCGTTCACCAGGGATTTCTCGGCGGTTCGCATCGCCGCGACGTCGACCGCGCCGCGAAGCGCGCAGAAGAGATGGAGGACGCCCAGGCCCTCGGAGGGGGCCAGGGGCCCGTTGGTCGACCGGGTCATCGCGGCCAGTCTAGGAACGAAGTCCCAAGCGTCCCGGGGAGAGGCATCCTCGCCCCGGGACCAGGGAATAGGGACTAGAAGTCGTCCATGCCCCCGCCGGGCATGGCGGGAGCCTTCTCCTCGGGCTTGTCGACGATGACCGCTTCGGTGGTGAGGAAGAGCGCCGCGATCGAGGCTGCGTTCTGCAGCGCCGAGCGGGTCACCTTGGCGGCGTCGATGACGCCATCCTTGAACAGGTCGCCATATTCCATGGTGGCGGCGTTCAGCCCGTCGGCCGGGTTCTTCATGTCGCGCACCTTCTCGACCACGACCCCGCCCTCCAGACCGGCGTTGACCGCGATTTGCTTCAGCGGCTCCTCGACGGCCCGGGCCACGATCCGCGCCCCGGTGGCCTCGTCGCCCTCCAGCTTGTTGGCACGCTCCAAGATGGCCTTCTGCGCGCGCAGCAGGGCCACGCCACCGCCGGGCACGACGCCCTCCTCGATGGCCGCCTTGGTCGTCGAGACGGCGTCCTCGATGCGGTGCTTCTTCTCCTTGAGCTCGACCTCGGTGGCCGCCCCGACCTTGATCACGGCGACGCCACCGGACAGCTTGGCCAAACGCTCCTGCAACTTCTCCCGGTCGTAGTCCGAGTCGGTGTTCTCGATCTCGGCCTTGATCTGGTTGATGCGGCCCTTGATGTCGGCCTCGTCGCCGGCTCCCTCGACGATGGTGGTCTCGTCCTTGGTCACCACGACCTTGCGGGCCGTGCCCAACAGGTCGAGGCCGACGTTCTCGAGCTTGAGGCCGACCTCTTCGGTGACCACCTGGGCGCCGGTCAGGATCGCGATGTCCTGGAGCATCGCCTTGCGGCGCTCGCCGAACCCGGGGGCCTTCACACCGACGCTCTTGAACGTGCCGCGGATCTTGTTCACGACCAGGGTGGCCAGGGCCTCGCCCTCCACGTCCTCGGCGATGATCACGAGCGGCTTGCCGCTCTGCATGACCTTCTCCAGCACCGGGAGCAGGTCGCGCACGGCGGAGATCTTGGAGCCGACCAGAAGGATGTAAGCGTCCTCCAGCGAGGCCTCCATCCGCTCGGGGTCGGTCACGAAGTACGGGGAGATGTAGCCCTTGTCGAAGCGCATCCCCTCGACCAGGTCCATGTCCATGCCGAAGGTCTGAGATTCCTCGACGGTGATGACGCCGTCCTTGCCCACCTTGTCGATGGCCTCGGCGATCATCTCGCCGATCTCGGTGTCGGCGGCCGAGATGGCGGCCACCTGGGCGATCTGGGACTTGGACTCGGTCTCCTTGGCGATGGCGTGGATGGCCGTCACGGCCTCCTCCACCCCGGCCTCGATGCCCTTCTTGAGCGACATCGGGTTGGCCCCGGCGGCGACGTTGCGGAGGCCCTCGTGGACCATGGCCCACGCGAGCACGGTGGCCGTCGTGGTCCCGTCACCGGCGACGTCGTCGGTCTTCTTCGCCACTTCTTTGACCAGCTCGGCCCCGATCCGCTCGTAGGGGTCCTCGAGGTCGATCTCCTTGGCGATGGACACACCGTCGTTGGTGATGGTCGGGGCGCCCCACTTCTTGTCCAGGACCACGTTGCGGCCCTTCGGTCCAAGGGTGACCCGCACGGCGTCAGCGAGCTTGTTCATCCCGGTCTCGAGCGCACGACGTGCCTCTTCGTCGAAGGCGATCAGCTTGGGCATGGGTCCTGTCCTCCGTTGGTCGACCGACCCGATGGCCGGAGAGTTCCGGTCCTCAGTTTAGCGGGTCGTTGGCACTCTCGTTTGGCGAGTGCTAGCAGCAAACCACGCCGACACAGCTCCACGCAACCGCCCCGAGGGGTCAGCCGCCGGCGACCGCAGGCACGATGGAGACCGTCTGACCGGCCGCGACCGGGGTCTTGAGCCCGTCCAGGAACCGGACGTCCTCATCGGCCAGGAAGACGTTGACGAACCGCCGAAGGCTCCCCGAGTCGTCGAACAGCCGCTCGGCGAACCCGGCGTGGGCCGCGTCGAGGGCCTTGAGGGCCTCGCCCACGGTGGCCCCCTCGACCTCGATCTCGCCCTGGCCGGCGGTCAGGGTCCGGAGCTGGGTCGGCACGCGAACGGTGACGCTCACCGGATCACCTTGGCGAGCTCGTCGGCCAGGGCGGCGTCGAAGTCGCCCAGGCTCGGGTTGATCGTCACCGTTGGCCCGACCGTGCCGGCCAGGGCCTCGACGGTCTTCAGGCCGTGGCCGGTAACCAGGGCCACCACGCACTCGTCGCGCCGCACCTCGCCCGCCGCGGCCAGCTTGGCCAGGGTGGCGATGGTGACCCCGCCGGCCGTCTCGGCGAAGATGCCCTCGGTCCGGGCCAGCAGCCTGATCCCGTCGAGGATCTCGTCGTCGGTGACCGCCCCGCACGATCCCCCGGAGCGGCGGATGGCCTCGAGCGCGTACCAGCCGTCGGCCGGGTTCCCGATCGACAATGACTTGGCGATCGTGTGGGGCTTGACGGGGGCGATCGCGTCGGCACCGTTGGCGAACGCCGTCGCGACCGGAGAGCAACCCTGCGCCTGGGCGCCTGACACCCGGACGGCCGACTCCTCGGTCAGCCCCACCTTGACCAGCTCGGCGAACCCCTTGGCCACCTTGGTGAGCTGGCTCCCCGAGGCGATCGGCACCACCACGTGGTCGGGGGCCCGCCAGCCCAGCTGCTCGGCCACCTCGAAGGCGAGGGTCTTGGAGCCCTCGGCGTAGTAGGTCCGGACGTTCACGTTCACGAACGCCCACGAGGGGTTTTCGCTGGCCAGCTCGGCGCACAGCCGGTTGACGTCGTCGTAGCTGCCCTTCACCGCGACCACGGTGCCGCCGTAGACGGCCGTCATGGTGACCTTGGCCGCTTCCAGATCCTCTGGGATGAGGACGATCGAGGCCATCCCGGCCCGGGCCGCGTGGGCGGCCACCGAGTTGGCCAGGTTGCCGGTCGACGCGCAGGCGGCCACCTTGAAGCCGAGCTGACGGGCCTTGGTCAACGCCACCGAGACGACCCGGTCCTTGAACGACCCGGTCGGATTGGCCGTGTCGTCCTTGATCCATAGCTCGCCCAGCCCGAGCTCGGCGGCCAGGCGGTCGGCCCGCACGAGGGGGGTGAATCCGGCCCCGAGGTCGACCGGGGTGGCGTCCTCGACCGGCAGCAGGTCCGAGTAGCGCCAGATGGTCCGGGGTCCCTGCGCGATCCGCTCCGGCGAGATGGCGGCGGCGATGCGCTCGTAGTCGTAGTCGACCTCGAGCGGGCCGAAGCAGAAATCGCAGACGTGCAGCGCCTCGGCGGGGTACTGGCGGCCACACTCCCGACAGCGCAGCCCGGTGACGTAGTTCATGAGGTCCTCCTCATCGGTCGGGCATTGGCACCTGGTGCTCGTCCGGTCCGCTACGCGGCCTGTCCGGATCCGTACTGGTTGCCGCGGCGTCGCAGGGCCCGTCCCTCAGCCGCTCTGGATGATCACACCATCGTGCTCGATCGGAGCACCCACGTCAACGCATGGCGCCTCACCCCGGCTGGCCGGGCCGCTGAGGCGGCTAAACCGGGGAGGTGGTGCGGTGGGAAGATGCGTCTCGTGCCTAGCGTGCGCACATACGGCGAGGAGCATTTCAACCTCGGGGCGGTGCTCGAGGGAAAGGGGCTCTCGAGGGTCTCGGTGTGCCTGCCCGCCCGGGACGAGGACGCCACGATCGGGGCGGTGATCGAGTCGTCGGTCCTCCCCCACCTGGCCCCGGGGGGATCCGGCCTGGTCGACGAGCTGGTGGTCGTCGACGACGGTTCGACCGACGCCACCGCAGAGATCGCCCGGGGGGCCGGCGCCCGGGTGGTCTCCCGCCAACCGGGAGGCGACAAGGGACGGGCCATGGCGGCCGCGTTCGAGGCGTCGGTCGGTGACGTGGTCGTCTTCCTCGACGCCGACGTGGAGAACGCCAACGCCGACTTCGTGCCGCGGCTCGTCGGTCCCCTGTTCATCTACGAGGCGGTGCTCGTGAAGGGCTTCTACGAGCGACCCTTCAACGGCCAACCCTCCGGCGGCGGCCGGGTCACCGAGCTGCTCGCCCGCCCGCTCATCGAGCTCTTGTTCCCGGCGCTGGTCGACGTTCGCCAACCATTGGCGGGAGAGACGGCCGCTCACCGGTGGGTCTTCGAGAAGGTTGGCTTCGCGCCCGGGTACGGCGTCGAGATCGGGTTGTTGATCGACGTCGTGCGCGACTTCGGTGCCGAGTCGATCGCCCAAGTCGACCTCGGCGTGCGCGTGCACCGCAACCGCCCGCTCGCCGAGCTCCGGCCCCACGCCGACGACGTGCTGCGCACCGCGCTCGGTCGGGCCGGGGTCACCGACCCCACAGCAGGTTGACCCTCTTCGGCCGGCCGGGGTCCCGGTAGGGTCAGGGGACAATGACCGACATCGTGGTGGTGTCCAACCGCGGACCGGTGTCGTACCGCCTCGAGGCCGGCCGGCCGGTGGCCTCGAGCGCCAGCGGGGGGCTCGCCGGCACACTTCGACCCCTGCTCGCCGGGTCGGGCACGACCTGGGTCGCCGCCACCCTCGGGGAGGGCGACCGACTGGCCGCCCGGGAGGGCCTGATCGAGGCCGACGGGATCCGTGTCGTCCCGGTGGACACCGAGCCGGCGGTCTTCCAGATGGCCTACGAGGTCATCTCCAACGGGACGCTGTGGTTCTGTCACCACCACCTGTTCGACCTGGCCCGCCGGCCGAGATTCGACTGGCACTGGCACGAGGCGTGGGCCGGCTTCCGCCGCTACAACCGCGCCTTCGCCAACGCAGTGATCGAGGAGGCGCCCAACGGCGCGACCGTCCTGGTGCAGGACTACCACCTCTCCCTGCTGGGCTCCATGCTGGCCGAGGCCCGACCCGACCTGTCCAGCGTCCACTTCTTGCACACCCCGTTCGGCGAGCCCGACATGGTGGGCGTCCTGCCGGCCGCGGCGGCCGGCGAGCTGTTGGCCGGGCTGGCCGGCTTCGGCGCGTGCGGGTTCCACACCGAGCGGTGGGCGTCCGCGTTCGGTCGCTGCTACGACGATCCCGAACTGGCCGCCGCCGCCGGCACCACCGCGCCGCCGACCTTCGTGGCGCCGCTCGGCCCGGCACCCGAGGCGCTGGCCGCCTCGGCGGTCGACCCGGCCACCGTGGCGGCGTCCAAGCGCCTGGCCGAGGCCACCGCCGGCCGTCGCCTCATCGTCCGCGTCGACCGGATCGAGCTGTCGAAGAACCTGTTGCGCGGGTTCTGGGCGTTCGAGGAGCTACTCGAGACCCGGCCGCGCTGGCGGGGTGAGGTGGTGTTCGCGGCGTTCGCGTACCCGTCGCGCGAGAGCCTGGCCGAATACATCGGCTACCGATCCGAGGTCGAGCACACCGTCGCGCGGATCAACGAGCGGTTCGGGACGCCGGAGTGGACCCCGATCCTCTTCGACCCGGCCGACAACTACCCGAGATCGCTGGCCGGCCTCATCTCCTACGACGTGCTGCTGGTGAACCCGGTGCGCGACGGGATGAACATGGTGGCCAAGGAGGGTCCGCTCTTGAACAAGCGCGACGGCGTGCTCGTCCTGTCCCGCCTGGCCGGGGCCTGGGACGAACTGTCGAATGCCGCGATCGGCGTCAACCCCTTCGACATCACCGGGACCGCCGAGGCGCTCGAGGTCGCGCTCTTGATGGCGCCCGAGGAACGGGCCCGGCGGGCCACGCAACTGGCCCAGGCCGTCGGGGCCCGGACCGCGTCGGACTGGCTGGACGACCAGCTCCGCGCGGCCGCACGGCCCTAGCTAGTCGGGCACCGCGGCCACCAGCGCCCCGAGCAACTCCAGGGCGCCGAGGGGACCGGCGACGACCAGGTCGGCCGCGGCCGCGACCGCAGCCGGGCTCTCGTCGTCGATGACCGCGACCCGAGCCACCGGCAGTCCGTCGGCGGCCAGGGCACCCAGCACGTCGAACGCGGGGAGGTCGCCCAGATCGTCGCCGAAGCAGCATGCGGCGCTGCACCCCCGTGTCAGTGCCCGCACGACCGTGCCCTTGTCGGTGTCGATGCCGGGACGCAGCTCGATGGCCATCCGTCCCGGCTGGAGCACCAGACCGGTCCGGTCGCGCTGGTCCTGGGCGAAACGGCGAACCCATCCCTCCTCGGCGGGGGCATGCCGGAAGTGCAGCGTGAACGCGACCGTCTTGCGCTCCACCGACACCCCGGCGGGGGCGTCGCGCTCGGCCGCCTCGGCCGCCTCGGCCATGACCGGACGCCATCGCGCCACGGCGTCGGGATCGACGGTCGGGCCGGCCACCTCGCCGACCTCCTCGAGGCCATAGAGACCGATGAGGCGGACGCCGCCGGGTCGCCCGAGGTGCTGGCCCAAGAAGGCCGCCGGGCGGCCCGACACCACCGCCACGACACCGAACCGGGAGCCCAGTTGGGTGAGCAACGCCGGCACGCCCTCGAGCGGGCGGGCGAGCGACGGGTCGTCGACGATCGGCGACAGGGTCCCGTCGAAATCGAGGAACACCGCCGCGCTCTCCGGATGTGCGCAGAGCGGCTGGAGCACCGCCGGCACGCGCATCGTCAAGAGGCTTTGGAGGACTTGTGGGACTTGGTGGTGGTGGTGGTGGTGGTGGTGGTGGTGGTGGTGGTGGTCTTGGGTGCCGTGGTGGTCTTGGGCGCCGTGGTGGTCTTGGGCGCCGTGGTGGTCTTGGACGGCGGGACCGTGGTCGGCGGCGTCTTCGCGGCGAGGTCGGAACCGATGAACACGATGACATCGGCACCGGCGGTGCTCGCCACCGGCGTGGCCGGGCTCACTGGCAACACCGCGCTGGTCGGGATCCCCAACGCAGCCGCCACCGCGTCGGCCTGGGACCGCATGTTGGCCGCGTAGTACACCGAGCTCGTCGCCTGCACCGGTGGCTTTGCGGTCACCGGTGGGAGCAACGTCCAGCCGGCGTGCTGCAACGCGGTCGAGTACCCGCCGGCCACACCGTTGGTCGTCGAGGCATTCGCGACCAACACCTTCACACCGGCATGCGACACCGTGGTCGACGTCGCCGACGGCGAGTGGGAGGTGGTCGTGGTCACCCCGGTGGAAGGGACATGGGAGGTCGGGATGGTGACCACCCCCGGACCACCACCCACGCGCAGGATCAGAACTCCGAGGACGACGGCCGTCACGATCACCGCGATCGCCCGACCAAGCACGATGTGACGACCTGGCCCGCCGCCCGAGCTTGCCGGATCGGGACGGTCCACAGGGTCAGACTGCCAACGGGCGCCGGTGAACGCAAGGGGAACGGCCCGCGACCCCAGGTGACCCAGCCCGATGACGGGCCGCCGTAGCCTGGGGATACGCCGGTGTGGCGCAGCTGGAAGCGCAGGCGATTTGTAATCGTCAGGTCGTGGGTTCGAGTCCCACCACCGGCTCTTTTTTGTGTGTGAGGGGGAGGAACGACCGAGGCGACCGCCTGGTCAGGCGGCGGTGTGGATCCCCCAGCGCCTAGGAGCGGCGAACCTGCCGGCCCGGCCTAGTGACCTTGGCGACCCAACGACTCAGGACCCGGCGAGCGCGTGCTCGGCCCGCCAGCGCGCCACCTGGAAGCACGCCACGGTCCCGGCTGCGGCGACGTTGAGCGACGCCACGCCCCCGTGTTGGGGGATCGCCACCACCTCGTCGCACCGGCGCCGGGCCAGGGGGGCCAGGCCCCGCTCCTCGCCACCCACCACCAGCGCCACGCCCACGTCGCCCAGGGAGAGGTCGTAGAGGGATCGGTTCGCGTCGGCGGCCAGGCCGATCGTGAACACCTCGGCCCGTTGCAGCTCGCCGAGCGCGGCCGGGATCCCGCCCACCACACAGAACGCCAGGTGCTCGACCGCCCCCGCGGCCACCTTCACCACCGACGGCGACAGGTGGGCCGCCCGGTGGCGGGCCAGGACGACGCCGGTGACGCCGGCACACGCCGCGCTCCTCAGCAGGGCTCCGAGATTTTGGGGGTCGGTCACGTTGGCCACCACCAGTAGGAAGGGGTGGCCCCGCCGCGGCGAGGCCAGCTGGTCCAGCTCAACCAGCGAGACCGGGGCGGCGCTCGCCATCACGCCCTGGGGAGCGAACGTCTTCGCCTCGGCGTCGAACCTCACTCGGGGCACCGTCTCGAGCGGGATCCGCCGCTGTGCGGCCAGGCGCTCGATCTCGTCGAGCTGTGGGGACGGATCCTGCCCCTCGGCGATCCGGATCTTGCGAACCCGGCGCTTGCCCGCGGTCAGCAGTTCGAGCACCGCCCGCCGACCCTCGACCTGGTCGCCGCCCAAGGGGTGCAAGGGTCGGCGAACCCCGGGTGAACGATCGGGCCGCGACCGGTCGGGCGTCCGCTTGGGGCGTCCTCGCCCGGGCGGCGGGGTCAAGATCCGCCGTCGCGAGGCTCGAGGAGCACGACGGCCAGGCACGCAATCCCCTCGGACCGGCCGATCGCCCCCAATCCCTCGCCCCGGGTCGCCTTCACCGAAACCGGTGCCCCGAGCGCACGTTCGAGGGCGCCGACCATGGCCGCAACGAAGGGGGCCAACCGGGGCTCCTCGGCGATCACCGTGAGGTCGGCATTGACGGGTTGCCAGCCGGCCGCGCCGGCCAGCTCGACGGTCGTGGCGAGCAGCCGCAGGCTGTCGGCACCGGCATAGGTGGGGTCGGTGTCGGGGAAGTGGGTCCCGAGGTCGCCCAGCCCCGCTGCGCCCAGCACCGCGTCGGCCAGCGCATGGGTGACGACATCGGCGTCGCTGTGGCCGGTGAGGCCTCGGGCGCCCTCGATCTCGACGCCGCCCAGGACCAGTCGGCGAGCCGGATCGGACGCGAAGGGGTGGACGTCGAAGCCCTGCCCGACCCGCACGTCAGCGACCCGCCAACGTCTCGGCGCGGACCAGGTCGGCCGGTGTCGTCAACTTCAGGTTGTCGGGGTCCCCCGGCACGACCGACACCGTGAGACCGAGCGCCTCGACCAGCGCCGCGTCATCGGTGGCGTCGGGCTCGCCCTCATGGGCGCGCCGGAGCACCTCGACGAAGAACGCCTGGGGCGTCTGCACGGCAACCAGGTTGGCTCGGTCCAGCGTCTCGATGACGTCCGGCTCGCCGACCCCGTCGGGCCCTGCGGCCACCCGTTTCACGGTGTCGGTCACCGGGACCGCGCAGATGGCGCCAGCCACCTGGCCACGTTCGAGGGCCGCGACGACCGCCTTGAAGAGCTCCGGACGGGCCAAGGGCCGGGCCGCGTCGTGCACCACGACGATCTCGGCCTCCGGGCCGAGGGCCTCGAGCCCCGCCCGCACCGATGCGGCGCGCGTCGGGCCTCCGGCGACCGCTACATCGGCTCCGTGCTGGCTCGCCGGGTCGTCCGAGAGCCTGTCGGCGGGCACGACCAGCACCACCGAGTCACAGACCGACCGACATGCGGTCACCGCCCACCAGGCGACCGGGCGACCGGCCAGCGACGCGAACTGCTTGGCCTCGCCAAAGCGGGTGGCGGACCCGCCGGCCACGACGACCCCCCAGACCCTGCCCATGGGTGTGGTTAGGGCAGCGCTTCGTTGAGGCGCTGCTCCGCGGTCTCCTCGTCGACCGCGAGGGCGAAGGTCAGCTCGGAGACGAGGATCTGGCGGGCCCGGCTGAGCATCCGCTTCTCGCCGGCCGAAAGTCCCTTGTCCTTGTCTCGGATGGACAGGTTCCGGACCACCTCGGCAACCTGGTAGATGTCGCCGGAACGGAGCTTCTCGGAGTGGTTCTTGTAGCGGCGGGACCAGTTGGTCGGCATCCGAGCCTCCTTCTTGCGAAGGACGGCGAACACCTCCTCGACCTCTTCGTCGTTGATCACCTCGCGCAGGCCGACGCCCTCGGTGTTGTCGGCCGGGACCATCAGGGTCAGGTCCCCGTAGGCGAGCCGGAGCACCAGGTACTCGCGCTTCTCCCCGAAGGCCTCTTTGGTCTCTCGACGCTCGACCACCGCGGCGCCGTGGTGCGGGTAAACGACCTTGTCCCCCACCTTGAACTTCGACTTCGCCACCGAACTCCTTCGAACGTCCCGATGTCGCCACGGGCCCGCGGCAAGACCAATCTGGCATCTCGGTCTGGAGGGAACCCGCCCCGGCACCTTCGGTCGGGCGTGGTAACGCACCATTCTACATGAGGGCCCTCTGGGCGGTTCCCCTAGGAAGTGGCCCGGGCACGATGCAGCCCCCAACGCTCCGTTCCCAGGCTCGGAGCGTGCCGCTGTCACTAGGCCACCTCAAGACGCCGCGACGAGCTCCAGGCGGTTCCCAAAGGGGTCCAACACGTAGCAGCGCGCGACGCCCGGGATGTTCTCGTCCCACTCGACCCCAATCCCTTGGGCAGCCAGCCGGGCCACCAGCCCGTCGAGGTCTGCGACCACGAAGGCCGGATGGGCCCGCGTCGCCGGGCGAAAGTCGGCGTCGCTACCCAGGTGGAAGCGCACCGTCCCCGAGCGGTACCAACGGCCGCCGCGCGCGGCGAGGACCGGGGGTTTCTCTTCGGCCTCGAAGCCCAGCAGGCCGATGTAGAAGCGATCGGCATCGTCCTCACGGCCCACTGGGAGGGTGAACTGCACGTGGTCGAGCCCGACGATGCGCACGACTCGATCGTGCCATGCCCATGGCCGCGCGGGCACAGACGGCTGCTAAACCTGGCGGCACCAGGGTACGAGGCGTCGCGGCAGGCGGAGGTGGGCACGATCACGAACGAACCCAACGCAGGAGGGACCGCGGTCGTCACGGGCGCGTCGAGCGGCATCGGTGAGGCCGCGGCTCGTCGGCTCTCCGCAGCCGGCTTCGACGTGGTGCTGGGGGCCCGCCGGCTCGACCGGTTGGTGGCCATCGCGGCCGAGCTGCCCGGTGCGCGGGCCTTCCCTCTGGACGTCGCCGATCCGGCATCGGTGGACTCGTTCTGTGCCGAGGTGCCCGACTGTCGGGTGCTCGTCAACAACGCCGGCGGCGCCCTCGGGCTCGAGCCGATCGCCCAGGCCGACGAGGAGAAATGGCGTCAGATGTGGGAGACCAACGTGATGGGCACGCTGCGCATGACCCGGGGCCTCCTCGACAAGCTGGTCGCCTCGGGCGACGGGCTGGTGATCAACATCGGCTCGGTGGCCGCCTTCGAGCGCTATCCCGGCGGGGCCGGCTACCACGCCGCCAAGTCGGCCGAGCGGGCCATCACCGACGTGCTCCGCATGGAGCTGCTGGGCCGGCCGGTCCGGGTGAGCGAGATCGACCCGGGCATGGTCGAGACCGAGTTCTCCTTGGTGCGCTTCGGCGGGAACGCCGAGCGCGCCGACGCCGTCTACGCGGGCGTCGACCCTCTGAGCGCGCAGGACATCGCCGAGTGCATCGCCTTCGTCGCCACCCGGCCGAGCCACGTCGACATCGACGAGATGGTCGTGCGGCCACGCGACCAGGCCCGCGTGCACATGGTCAATCGCAAGAAGACCGACTCGAACTCGTAGGGACCACACCCGGGGACTCGGGGGTGGCGGCGCGGGCGCACGGCGCCCGGCCGGAGAACTACTCCGTCGAGCTCCCGCTGCCGGCCAGCTCCATCGGCGGCGACTGGAACCCTTCGACCGCCTTGAAGCTCAGCTTCTGCTCTTCGCCCTCGGGGGTGGTGTCGTCCACGTCGACGATGATGGTCTCGCCGACCCGGAACTCCTTCCACAGGATTCGCTCGGACAACGGGTCCTCCAACAGCTGCTGGATGGCTCGCCGCAACGGCCGCGCGCCGAGCTGAGGGTCGTAACCGCGCTCGGCCAACAACGTCCGGGCGGCCGGGGTGAGCTCGACGGCCAGCCCCTGGCCGGCCAGCTGCTCGGAGGTGCGAGAGAGCATGAGGTCAACGATCTCGATGACCTCTTCGCGGCTCAGCTCGTGGAAGACGATGACCTCGTCGATCCGGTTCAAGAACTCGGGCCGGAAGTGGGCCTTCAGGGCGTCGTTGACCTTCAGCTTCATCCGCTCGTAGGTGACCGCCTCGGAGGTCTTGGCGAAGCCGAGCGACGCCTTGCGCAGATCGGCCGTGCCCAGGTTGGAGGTCATGATCAAGACGGTGTTCTTGAAGTCGACCGTCCGGCCCTGCGCGTCGGTCAGCCGCCCGTCTTCGAGGATCTGCAGCAGCGTGTTGAAAACGTCGGGGTGGGCCTTCTCAATCTCGTCGAAGAGGACCACGGAGAACGGGCGACGGCGCACGGCCTCGGTGAGCTGGCCACCCTCTTCGTAGCCGACGTACCCGGGCGGCGAGCCGACCAGCCGCGACACGGTGTGCTTCTCCATGTACTCGCTCATGTCGAGCTGGATCAATGCGTCCTCATCGTCGAAGAGGAACTCGGCCAGCGTCTTGGCCAGCTCGGTCTTCCCGACGCCGGTCGGGCCGAGGAAGATGAACGAGCCGCTGGGCCGCTTGGGGTCCTTCAGGCCGGCCCGGGTCCGCCGGATGGCGCGCGAAAGCGCCGCCAGCGCCTCTTGCTGACCGATGACCCGCTTGTGCAGCTCGTCTTCCATCCGGAGCAACTTCGCGGTCTCCTCCTCGGTGAGGCGGTACACCGGAATGCCGGTCCAGTTGGCCAGGACCTCGGCGATGACCTCCTCGTCGACCACGTCGAAGAGGTCGACGCCCTCGCGCCGCCACTCCGCCTCCATGGCCTCCTTGCGGTCGAGCCTCTCCTTCTCCTGATCCGACAGCTTCTTCGCCTGCTCGAAGGCGCCCCGCTCGATGGCGGTCTCCTTGTCGGTGCGGATGCGGGTGATCTCCTCGTCGAGGGTCTTGTAGTTCGGCGGCGTGGTCATGCGGCGGATGCGCAGCCGGCTGCC